>ENA-OQJR01000623-OQJR01000623.1-human-gut-metagenome-genome-assembly--contig:-NODE-623-length-11063-cov-3.578274_pt1 | contig 11063 bp, 10 predicted proteins | sample MGYA00242614_ERZ504781 | MGnify/ENA primary metagenome ERZ504781 (study PRJEB26092, sample SAMD00036365) | human gut metagenome | host: Homo sapiens | study: EMG produced TPA metagenomics assembly of...
AAGGACTGGAATGAGGATCCTGCCTGGCTGTAGGCGATCACGCTGGAATCCTGACGGAAGGTCTTCACCGCGGACTGTGGAATCTGATCCATCACGTCGAGGTTGCCGGACAGCACGTCGGAGTAAGTCGAGGTTGCCAGACAGCACGTCGGAGTAAGCGGAATCCTCATTCGTATAGACGCGGTATTCGATGCCGTTGTTGGATACCTTGCGGCTGCCCTTATAATCCTTGTTTGGTACGACGATGATGTTCTTGTCGTGGGACCAGGACTTGAACTTGTACGGACCATTGCCAATCGGAGCCTGACCGAACTTCTTGATGTCCTTAAATGCCACGCTCGGCAGCGGGAACATGGATTGGTGCGCGAGCTTGGTCGGGAATACGGAATCAGGCTTGTTCAGCTCGACGACCAGCGTGTAGTCGTCCGGGGTGGAAAGACCGGAAAGTGTGGCCTTCGGATCGACGTTCGGATCCTGCAGCTCGTCATAGCCCTTGATGGTGGAGAATCGGCTTGCGGTCTTCTGCGCGTTCTTCACATTGGCGGCGAAACTCCAGGTGTCGGCGAAGGAATGGGCGGTTACTGCCTCGCCGTTGGTGAACTTCCAGCCTTTCTTCAACTTGATTGTGTACTTGGTGGCATCCTCGTTCGGGGTGATACTCTCGGCGACTTCGAGATGTTGCTTGCCCTTCGCGTCGAAGCTCACCAGACCTTCGAACAGGTATCGAATAACTCTGCCGCGCCCATTTCGTTGGTGTCGCTTGGAATTAGACCGTTCTGCGGTTCGCTGTTGTTCACTGAAATCAGCGAGGTGCTATCGGAGCCGTTGGAGGCTGTGTCATCGTTGGAAGACGATCCGCATGCGGCGATCGACGTCAGCATGGCACCCGCCGCGGCCATGGCCAGCAGACGCCGGAATGTGTTGTTCTTCATTTCATTCTCCTTTAATGTCGACTTTTCCGCCGATTATGTCGACGAAAAAACAATAGGACATAATATGGGAGTTTTATAAAATTTTCGTGTCATGTCTCAATTTGAAAACGAACCGCTGGCAGGCGTTGGATATGGACGTTATCTTCAGCTTTCTAGGAATGCGGGGATGGCCTCGGCTGCCGCATAGCCCGCGCGGTACATGCGTTCCAAACCTTCGAACGACTTTGCTCAACGTGTTCAGGCCGTACAGGCTTTCCGGCGCGAGGATGAGCACGCGGCCGTCCTGCTCGTATTCCTTGGCCAGCGCCACTTCGTCGTTGTACGTCTGATAACGGTTGAGCAGTTTTTGCGGGTTTCAATCGACTTTACGCGGTCTATCGGAACATTCGCGCTCAGCGATCAAGCAGCGATTGCGCTAATTGCGCGATTTGTGTGGAAGTGTCGGAATTGGCCAGCTCGATACCACCGTCCGCGTCTTCCGGAGAGAGTTTGCCCAACGATTCGAGCACTACGCCAAGATGGCGCACGGTACCTTCGTTGCCGTCGATGATTGCCGCTGTGTCGGGCAGCAGTTCGCGGAAATAGTCGCGGTAAAACACGAAATGCGTGCAGCCAAGCACTACCGAATCGATCGTCGACAAATCATACTGGTCGAAATACTGGTGCAGCGTGTGCATCACAACATCGTGATCGTCGAGTTGGCCGTGCTCAACGATCTCCACCAAACCGGGGCAGGGTTCCGGAAAGATCGTATGGTCTGTTTTGAAACGATCCATCAGCACGGCGAACTTGCGTTCCCGCAACGTCAGGGGAGTAGCTGCGACGATGACACGCTGACGATTGCCATGGCCTCGATCGCACGCCACCTTCAGCGCTGGTTCCATGCCAATGATCGGAATGTCGTATTTGTCGCGCAACTCGTTGGCTGCGGCGGAAGTGGCGGTATTGCAAGCGATGACAACCGCTTTCACTCCCTGCTCCACGAAACGTTTCACAATGGCGTCGGACAGCTTGCGTACCTGTTCAGGTGATTTGGTTCCGTACGGAGCGTTCGCGGAATCGCCAAAATACAGCACGCGTTCGTTCGGCATATCGCGGCGGATTTCGCGCGCCACGGAAATCCCGCCCAAACCGGAATCGAAAACGCCGATTGGTGCCGTTGAAGTCATACGTCCTCCCTTGTTCCGCACGCAAACATACTGCAACATAATGCACACGTGTTGCGTCCAACTTCTTCAATAGCCTACCGCGTGTAGAGTGAATCGGTATGAGCATTCCAAGCATTGTTTACAAAGCACACGCCACCGGCAACGATTTCGTGGTGTATCTGGACGCCGAAGGCACGTACGAGCCTACCGCCGATGAAGTGCGATTCCTGTGCGACCGTCATTTCGGTATCGGTGGCGATGGCTTGATCCGCCTTACTCATCCGCAGGCGGTGTCCGATTTGAACGACAAGCAGATTGCCGTTTGTGCTGCCGACAATGCGGATTGGTTCATGGACTACCGCAACGCGGATGGTTCGTTGGCTGAGATGTGCGGCAACGGCACGCGTGCGATCACTCTGTTCGCGCAACGGCAGGGTATTGCCGGTCAGCCGGGCGGTGAACCGTTCCGTCTCGGCACCCGTGCCGGTGTGAAGGTTCTGACTTCACTTGGCGATGTGCCGACTCTTGGCAAGGACGTGTTCCAGGTTGAGATGGGTTCATGGAAGCGTGGCGATCTTGATGGATACGAAGTGACGATTCCCGGCACGGCCGGTTCCGCACGCGGCACGTTCGTGGACATGGGCAATCCGCATGTGGTGGCCGTCATCGAAGACGCGTTCTCCAGCCTGCCGACGGTGGAACAGCTTGATTTGGTGACCAAGCCGGTGGTCGCGCCCCGAATCGAAAGCGACCAGAATGTTGAGTTCGTGCGCATCGACGAGCAAAGCGAAGGCGACAACGAGGGCAACGCCACCATGCGCGTCAACGAACGCGGCTGCGGCGAAACCCTGTCGTGCGGAACCGGCCTGTGCGCCACCGCCATCACGTTGCGTGCCAAAACCGGCATCGACCATTGGACGATCACCGTGCGTGGCGGCACCCTGCGCGTCGACGTGACCGATAACGACGTGAAACTTACCGGATCGGCTACCATCGTCGGCAAAATCGAACTGCTGTAAGGTTTTGCGCATAACACTGAAATTTGCGGATACGCAAAAGAAAGAAGCCGGCTGTTTCCAGTCGGCTTCTCTTGTAGGCGAGTGAATCCCTACTGCTGATTGGACGTTACTTGACGTCAACTGAACAGCAGGGGGCCGTCTTTGACGAGAATGATCACAATCAATGTCACGATCCATAAGGCATCGACCATCAGATCGTAATTAAGACGGTAGTAGGTGCGTACGCCCTCGCGCTTGGCCGGAATCTCCTGAACCACCGCCGTGGCATGAGACAACGCCATGAACTGCACGGTGGTGGAGAACATCAGGCACAGACACCACGGGCATAGCGCGTTGATCACAAACAACGACTGCGAGGTCAGCCAATACGAATAAGCCAGCGCGGCCAATCCACCCAGCCATGTGCACAACGCAAACCAGCGGGGCACGGCGACCTTCGTCAAACCGATCACCGCGATCGTTACGAACACTGATTCCGCGGCGATGCCGAAGAACGCATTCGGGAAACTCAAACCGGCGAACTTCACAACCTCAGCCTGCCACGATTCCGCAACCGTGGAACACGACATCACGGCATTCACATCACAGCTGAGCTTCTGACCGGGATTGCGCGCCAATTTCAGTGTCTCGGCGGAAAGCACGAACGATACGACCAGCGCTACCGCCGAGGCGATCAGCATGATCAGATACGTCCATGTCGCGGTATGCCGCCAACCGCGCGGCTTCGTATAATCATCGTCGAGAGTGGCTTCGGCAACCTGTTCGCCGGAAAAATCGCTCATCGTGCATCCCTGAATCAAAATACAAACGTTGTCATCGCCTAGTTTACGCGGTATTGTGCCGAGTCGCGCCAAAAACAGCTTACGATGGATACATGATTCGCGTAGGCACTGCGGCACCGCCCGCTGAAGGTTGGGACATTCACTGCCATACCGTTTTTTCCGACGGTACGGAAACGCCGCGTGCGTTGTTGCAGGAAGCGAGAGCATTGCGATTGCATGGTGTTGCGATTGCCGATCATGACACGACCTCCGGTTGGCAGGATGCGTTGGCTGCTTCGCGGGAGGTCAGATTGCCGTTGTTACGCGGTACGGAAATCACTGCCGTCGATGAGAGCGTATCCGTGCACATGCTCGCATTCCAATATGATCCGCTGAACGCCGATATCAGCGAGATGTTCGCGTCCACCCGCGAGGCGCGACTGCGTAGAACCAAGCGCATGGTCGAACTGATGGCGCAGGATTTTCCGATTACATGGGATGATGTGCTCGCGCAGGTGCGTGAAGGCAAACGCACCACGATAGGCCGGCCGCATATCGCCGACGCATTGGTGGCTGCCGGCGTATATGACACACGATCCGACGCTTTCGCCGATGCGGTGAGCGCAACGTCGAAATATTACATTCCTACGCCATCACCGACCACGCACGACGTGGTGGCCGCGGTCAAGGGTGCGGGCGGGGTGGTGGTTATCGCCCATGCCGGAGACCCCCGGCGCAATCGGACATTACTGACCGACCGGCAAATCGAATCTCTCATCACCGAAGGCTTGGACGGTTTGGAAGTGTGGCATCGCGGCAATCCGTCAGAACAGCGTGAACGTCTGCTCGCCATTGCGCGCCGGCACGACCTGCTGGTGACTGGCGGATCCGATTGGCATGGTAAAGGCAAGCCGAACGCGCTGGGGGAGAACCTCACCAGCGACGAAACAGTTCAGGAAATCATCAATCGAGGCGTCCGCTTGAGCAAAGAATCGTCGAAGGCGAAAATAAAAAACCGAAACGCAATCATCGACGCGTAATTGAGATATGAAACCAGAAACGAGTTGATCGCCCAAAATGGAAAAGCCAGGCGCGAACGTCTAGCTTTTCTTATTACGTCGAAAACGTGTGTTTCAGTTTGAAGCTGAAATCTGGTGATGCGAACGGGTCAGAGGTTGCCGAAACCGACGGCGTGCTTGGTTTCGGAACCGATGATGGCGTAGCCGAGCGAGCCTGCCGGCACCACGATGCGACGACCCTTGTCGTCCGTCAGATTGATGGTCTTGCCGTTCTCCACGGCGTCGGCGATGGCCGCGTTGACCTCATCGGCACTCTGTTCGGTGCTGAAGGTGACGGTGCGGGCCACATTCTGAATGCCGAGTTCAATATCCATGGATGCTCCTTCGTGATAATGCGCAATGCATACGCACGTGTATGTACGGGTTATGTGCGTCTATTCTACGCGTAGCTTCTCATCGGTGGCGTCTTCCGCCTCCCACTGATTGATCTGCGCCTGCGCTTTCTGCATGGTCGCCTCATCTCGCTCCAACAGTGGAATGAGTACTGTCGCGGCCTCGCTGTGCGATGCGGGAATCGATTCCTCGTTCGTATCGTCGTTGTCGTCGGCCGTTTCCAGCCTGCTGATTACCATGGTGGAACTTGACGGCATGGATTCGTGCCGTTCTTTTGCGGAATGTTCCGGAATGAAAGTGCTGACCGAGGTCGCCTCACGTTCATTCGTATTGCCGGACGGTGCTTGTGATGGCTGGGCTCCGGCCGGTACGAACGCTTCCGTCGCGTCGTTGACGATTTCCTTCGTCTTGCGGACCGGCTGGGAGCCGGTCACGTCGAAATCGCCGGTCGCGTCGAAATCTCCAGTGGAATCATCCATATCCACAGCGTCAACATGACGTTCGCCGGTCGTGTCGGAATCATTCTGCTGTGCGGCCGCGTTACGGCGACGCTCCGATTCGTTCAGCAACGTGCCTACGGTGATTGTGCTCGGCGGGCGCTGGGGGCGATCCTTGGACTCCTGCTTCGTTTCAGTTTGCACGCGATTCTTCGCTGTGGCGACACCCAACTGGTGGGCCAGGCGTTCCACCTGCGCCTTGAATTGCATAATCTTGGCGTTGTCTGCCTTGTTCAAAGCGGAAATAAAATCGCCGACCTGCTCCATCTGCAGCCACAGATTGGCCCGCAGCATAATCAGATCATCCAAACGATTGCCCAACATGCGACCGTATGCGGAAAGCAAGGCATTGCGGTGGTTCTCGTCAAGCTTGGCGAAAATCCAAGCCAAATCGCGGGCAGGATCGTTGACCTGCATATCCTGCCAATTCGTGACCGCGGTGATGGACGAACCGGAAAAAAGCACATCGCCGTCACGCAACCCGCCATGCACCGGGCAAGTGGAGAACGACCACAGGCCGTCGGTTTCAAGAATATTCGCCCAACTAGTGGTGATCTCCTGCGGAACATGACCAGCCTGACGCAGGCGCTTGATCCAAGCGGTCAGCTGAGCGCGAATCTGGCCGGTGACAAACGTCGGATAGCCCGCTTCCTGCAGGAAGTCGGGACGAAGGCGATGAATCGCGCCCAAAGCGGTGCCTACGCTGGAACAATCATCCAAAGTCAGCAGCTCCAACGGCCGCGCCTGACCCACATGGTGGGTGGCCACCAGCACGGACGTATCTCCAGTGGCGGAATGCTTCAAATCGCCGTTTGAAAAAGCTACTATGCTATCGACGGCAAAACCCAATCCGCCTAATTCGCGGGCTTGCGAGAGCGTCTGCGCAGCGCGCACGCGACCGGCAAGACGCTTACGGCCTTCAGGCGTGTTGGATGCGAACACGTCATACAGCTTGCCCGCTGCATCCTGAACCACGGCATGGTCGACGCCGTACCCCTCGTCGGTCGGGTTGGTCTGTTCGCTGGCACGCGCGCCCGCAATGGCGGCGTTCGGCATCGCCGCACTCGTCAGGGCAGCCATCATAAATTTGCTTCGTTCGGTCACAATTCCAACCTTAATACACAATAGGGGCGAAGCGTTGCCGACTTGCCAGTAAAACTGCAGGTGAACCGCGGGCAAATCGTCACATGGCGACGGCAATCTGCCACAATGGAACGTATGAGTGCAACAGCGGAAGAGATTCTTGACGGATTGGATGAGGCGCAAAGGGCGGCCGCAACGGCCGTGGACGGCCCAGTGCGCATCATCGCGGGCGCGGGCGCGGGCAAGACGCGAACCGTTACCCGCAGAATCGCCTATGCGTGCGCCACCAAAGCGTGGAATCCACGAAGCACGATCGCAGTCACATTCTCCGTCAAAGCGGCGCGGAAATGCGTAGCCGCCTATCGAAACTCGATGTCGCAGCCGACGTCAAAGCAGCCACCTTCCACTCCGCGGCCCTCCATCAGCTACGCCAAGTGTGGCCGGACGTATGCGAGGGGCCGATGCCGTTCATTTCCAGAAATCCACGTGAACTGGTGGAGCGCTCGCTGCGCCGCGTCACCGCCTTCCAAGTGGATGACGACACCATACGTAACTTGCAAGCGGAAATCAACTGGTGCAAAATCTCACTGATCGCACCGGAAGATTACGCGCGGGTTTGCGCGGCAACGCATCGACAGCCGCCATCAGGCCTCGAACCAAGCCAATTCGTAGACGTATACAAAGCGTATGAGGCAGAAAAAACCAACCGCAACGAAATCGATTTCGACGATATTCTGCTGATCGTTTGTCATCTGATGGAAAGCGACGAGGAAGTGGCCTCAGCTATCCGCTCCAACATCAGATGGCTTACCGTCGACGAGTACCAGGACGTTTCGCCATTGCAGCACCGTCTGCTCACCCGATGGCTCGGCTCAAACCGCAATATTTGCGTGGTGGGCGATCCGGCGCAGACCATCTACTCGTTCGCGGGCGCAAGTAGCTACAGTCTGCTCAGCTTCGATTCGGAATTCGGTCCGCTCACCGCTGACATCAATCTGAACAACGACTACCGTTCCACGCCGCAGATCGTCAACTATGCCAATCGTGTGCTTGCGGCATCGCCGCAACGGGCCGATTATCTGAAGCTCAGCTCTGAAAGGAGCAAAGGACGGAGGGTCGTGGAAACCATATATGGCAGCGATTGGGAGGAAGCGCAAGGTGTGGCGGCGCGCATCCGCAAACTGGTGGATGCGGGGGAGTCGCCGGCCGATTGCGCGATTCTCACCAGAGTCAACGCGCAGCAGAAAATCCTGTGCAAGGCATTGGCCGAACAGCATTTGAGATATCGCGTGCGCAGGGATAGCGGATGGCAGAATTCCGCACTTTCCGACGACACGCAGACCAGACTGGCCATGTTGGAGGCATTGGGCGTCGGCGCGGATCTGAGCGGCGTGACCATTTCCACTATCCACGCGTCCAAAGGTTTGGAATTCAAGCACGTGTTCCTTATCGGCTGCTCGGAAGGACTCATACCGTATGGGTTGCCGCAGGATGACGACGTGCTTGAGGAGGAACGCCGGCTCATGTATGTGGCCGTGACGCGCGCCGAAGACACGCTTGACGTCTCATATGCGCGTACCCGTGAAGGCAATGAGGGTGAAAGGGCACGACGGGTGTCGCGCTTCTTCCGCTGATACTGCTAACGGAATAGCGCGATTACTCGGCGTCGGTATCGTTGTTGCTGCCGGATTCTGCGGAATCGTCAGAGTCGCTGCCATTGGTATCGGATTCGCCGCCCTTGTGCTCTTCCTCGTCAAGCAGCTTGCTGAGTTCGGCATCCCAATCGATGGTCATGCCATCGGCGTCGCCAAGGGGCTGCGACGCCATATCGGTGGCATTGGAAGCGGCGAACGTCGTATTTTCCGTGTTTTCCGACGATCCGTTGTTCTGCGACTGTGAGGTGTTGTCATCGTCATCATTCGGCAGTTGCGGCAGTAGATCGGGATGTGACCATTTCGCGTCTCGTGCCTGCGCGCCTTCCGTAGCGCAGATGTTATCCCACAATGCGGCCGCTTCACGCATGCGCTTCGGGCGTAATTGCAAGCCGATCAGGCTTTCGAAGGTGCGTTCCGCGGGACCTCCGATGGCGCGCTCGCGGCGGAGCATCTCACGAAGCTGTTCGATATGAGGAATATGAGCCATGCCGGCGCGCCACACTACGGTGTCTACCCAACCCTCTACCAAGGCGAGCAGATTCTCCAGCGATTTCATGGCCTGCTGTTGTTCAGGCGTGTCAGGGAACGCCACCTTGGTGATGTTCACCGCGTCGGCCATGGAATCCGGGTCGACGGACTGCGCATCGCGGATCTGCTCCTCCATGGCGTCCAAATCGATGCTGGTGCCACGGGCATACTTGCCCAACAGCGCCTCGAAGCGTGGCATCAGCCACGGCACGGAAGCGTACAGGCGCGAATGGGCGAGCTCTTGCAGTGCAAGATAGCTCATTACTTCGTTCACGTCGATTTCCAAGGATTTCGCATATTCGACGACATTCTGCACGATCAGGCCTCCAGCCGGATTCTTCAGCAACGAAATGCTTTGGTCGAAACTGCCGCGCACCTCATGTGACAAATCGCCGGCGGCACGTCCCAGCTGCATGGCGAACGACGTATTGCCGACGAAACGCATGAGTTTTGCCGGATCTTTCATATCATCGGGAATCGGAATCTGCACCGGACCGGCGAAAATGCCGGAAATTTCCGTATGGAATTCGGAATCGCCGAAACGCTGTGACAAAATCGAAGCCAGAGCGTCGCTCATCGACTCGGCAATCGGGGATGCAAACTGCGCCCAGGAATCGATGCATCCTTCCACCCAGCCGGCGCGGGTGAGCAGCTGCGTCTCGCCTTGCGCCGGGTTGAATTCGCAAGCGGTGTCGAGCCACAGATTCGCCTCGCTGATGGCTCGCCGGGCCATCTCGCCGTACTCCGCGCTCACACTGGTTTCCGATCCTTCGCCATTGGCCTGCTGCAATGCCAATGATTTCGCCAGTTTGACGTTGATTGGACCTTCCTCGGTGATGTGCTGGATGTCTCCGAAAGTGTTGAGCCCGCCCGCAGTGAACGCCTGCATCATCGACCTGACCTCGGCCGGCTTGGGAAGCTTGCTCACATCCTGACTCATCAACTGGTCGCGCAACTCTTCCGGCATGTTGGAAAACTGGTTCCATGCCATCTCGCCTTGAATTGGTCCGAAACAATCGATAAACCATTGGCGGATCGCGTTCTCGTCCATGCCGGCCCTGCCTTTTCCTAAGCGTTTTTTCAAGTTTGGTTGGTTCCATACTATGTTATGGGAGGTATGCCCAAGATGAAGGAAACACGACGAATTCACGGCAAAAACACACGTAGCGGTGCTCCGGGACGTGTCAAACGATGGCTGATAGGCGCGGAAGGTTGGCTGTCCGCGCGTTCATGGCGTTATCTTGCGGGACCGTTGGTAGCGGTACTGTGCGTATTGGTGTTGATTATGCCCAGCGCGTATGTGGTGCAGGTGCCCGGCCCGACACAGAATGTGCTCGGGGAGGTTTCCGGCAAGCAGGTCATCGCCGTTTCCGGTGCGAAAACGTATAAGGATTCAGGCCAACTGCTGTTGGTCACGGTCAATGCTTCAGGCGTGCCAGGGTACCCGGTGTCGAACGCGCAGGCATTGGTGGCGTGGGCCGATTCGAAATCCACGGTGATGCCTCAGGAAGCGGTGGTTCCTGTTGGGCAGACCGCAGAGGAATACAAGCAGTCCAGCGACAAGGAGATGACGTCATCGCAGGATTCCGCCACCGCAGCGGCGAAAAAGTTCCTGGAAGAGCATGGTTATGACGTGTCCGGTATGAAGGTGTCCATGCATGTGGACGACATCGGCGGGCCGTCGGCGGGCATGATGTACACGCTCGGTCTGATCGACAAGGTGACCGGTGAAAAACTTTCTGGGGGTAAGATCATCGCGGGAACGGGCACTATGAACGCAAAGGTGAAGTCGGTGAAATCGGAGGCATCCGTTTGAAGATGCTCGGAGCGAAACGCGACGGAGCAACTTGGTCCTTGCCCCGGAATCCAATGTTCCAGCGTTGTGGATCATATTCCGGAAGGTTTGAACGTGGTGAAGTGTCCACTTTGCAGGAGGCGTACGATGCGTCGTGGTTGCCGTCCGAGTACGGGCAAGGGTGCAGTCCCTGCCGCAATCGGCTCCGCGGGAGAGTGACGCATTCCGAGAAT
>ENA-OQJR01000625-OQJR01000625.1-human-gut-metagenome-genome-assembly--contig:-NODE-625-length-11040-cov-3.999908_pt1 | contig 11040 bp, 7 predicted proteins | sample MGYA00242614_ERZ504781 | MGnify/ENA primary metagenome ERZ504781 (study PRJEB26092, sample SAMD00036365) | human gut metagenome | host: Homo sapiens | study: EMG produced TPA metagenomics assembly of...
CACGGGTCCGGTGGACCGCTACTTCGACTACTCGCTGGGCGAGCTGAAGTGGCGCACGGTGGACTTCAGGGAGGTGCGTTACGACGAGGGCGACCATTTCGGCTGCCCGGTGATGAACTTCTCCGACGCGGACGTGCCGTACACGCGCGCGATCGAGTTCAAGAACTTCAATCCGGAGCGCGCCGCCTCGCAGAATCCCGACAGGACCGTGGTATGGGAGGAGTACAGCCGTTTCGCCGAGCGTGGCGACGAGCCGTACTATCCGATCAACACGGAGGCCGACAAGGCGCTGTACGCGAGGTACGAGGAGCTCGCGAAGGCCGAACCGAAGACGGTGTTCGGCGGCCGTTTGGGCACGTACAAGTACTACGACATGCACAATGTGATCGACACCGCGTTGACCGCGTACGAGGAACAGGTCGAACCCCTTCTCAAGAAGTGACGATACGCATCGTTTCCAAATCGTAATTAAAAATCCCCAATCCACCGACGGTAGATTGGGGATTCCTCATATCAGGCGAACTAAAAATCAGGCGCGCCACACATCCTTGCCAGCTGCCTTGGCGGCGGCGACATCGGCGTCAAGCTGCTCTTCGCTGCCTTCGACCTCGCCCTTGATGAACTCCTCCACCAAGCGGCGGGCCTCGCCATCCTCGTGCTGCACGGCCGGCGACTTCATGAAATAGGAGCTCGGAGCCAGAATCGGGCCGGCCAGATGACGGTCGAGCGCGATCTTGGCGGCACGCACGGCGTCGATCACAATACCGGCGGAATTCGGGGAATCCCACACCTGCAGCTTGTATTCCAAGCTCAGCGGCACATCGCCGAACGTAGTGCCTTCAAGACGCACGAACGCGAACTTGCGGTCATCAAGCCATGCCACGTAATCGGACGGACCGATATGCACGTTATGCGGATCCATATCGTGCGGCACCACGGAAGTGACGGCGCGGGTCTTGGAAATCTTCTTGGATTCCAGGCGCGAGCGCTGCAGCATGTTCATGAAGTCCATGTTGCCGCCCACGTTGAGCTGGTACGTGCGGTCCAGACGCACGCCACGATCCTCGAACAGACGGGCCAGCACGCGGTGCGTGATGGTGGCGCCGACTTGGGACTTGATATCGTCGCCGACGATCGGCACACCCGCGTCACGGAACTTCTGAGCCCATTCCGGATCGGATGCGATGAACACCGGCAGGCAGTTCACGAACGCGCATCCGGCGTCCATGGCGGCCTGAGCGTATGCCTTGTCGGCCTGCTCGGAACCGACCGGCAGGTAGGAAACGAGCACGTCGACCTTCTTGTCGCGCAGCACCTGGGCCACGTCGACCGGCTCGGCGTCGGACTCTTCGATCATCTGGCGATAGTATTCACCCAGACCATCGTTGGTCGGGCCGCGCAGCACTTCGACGCCCAGATTCGGCACGTCGGCGAATTTGATCGTGTTGTTCTGCGACGCTTCGATGGCTTCAGACAGATCCTTGCCGACCTTCAGCGCGTCCACATCGAATGCGGCGACGAATTCAATGTCACGCACGCGATATCCGCCGAAATTGTTGTGCATCAGGCCGGGAATCTTATCCTCGTCCTTCGTGTCTTTGTAGTATTCAACGCCCTGCACCAGCGAAGAAGCGCAATTGCCAACGCCAGCGATAGCTACACGAATGCTCATCTGTAAACGACTCCTCTGTTATATATGCATATATGCGTTTCACAGGTACCAAATTTCAAGCATACCTGCGAAACAGCGAAAAGGCACCTGAAAAACTGATAAAACCCTGAAAATAAGCCGATATTGAGACAACGACCCACAAACTGTCGATTTGTAAAAGAGCTGCGCAAAAAATGCCCTCCCAAGGGCAAACTCACCCCATTTTCACCTGATTTCTCAAGTCAATCAGCTACGGTGGAACCTATGGTTTCACACACACGAAGCGTAAGCTCACGCTCAAGAAGCGCCCGCAGCGGCGGCGCCGGCAGCAATCGCAGCAACGCATCCCATAGCGCGCCCAAGCCGCAGAACCACGGATCGCACCGCGCCAACGGACCTCAGAAAAAGCAGAACAAGCGCAAGCATCTCGTGCTGAAGTGGGTACTCGGCATCTTCGCAGCGCTGCTCGCGGCAGGAATCGGCCTGTTCGCATACATGTATATCACCACGGAAATCCCCGAACCGGAAAAGTTCGCCCTCGCCGAAAAAACCACCGTCTACTATGCCGACGGCACTACGGAAATTGGCAGCTACGCGGAACAGAACCGCGAAATCATCGACTGTGCGGTCTTGCCGGATTATGTGGGCAATGCCATCGTCGCGTCGGAAGACCGTTCCTTCTACACCAACAAGGGCATCGATCTGTATGGCATCGCGCGAGCGCTGTATACGAATCTGACCACAGGCAGCCGTCAGGGCGGTTCGACCATCACCCAACAGTATGCGGAACGCTACTATTTGGGCGAAACCACGTCGTATTCCGGCAAGCTGAGGGAAGCGTTCCTGGCCATCAAGATCGCGCAGGCACAAGATAAGAGCCAGGTGCTATGCAATTACATGAACACGATTTATCTTGGTCGTGGCGCATATGGCATTCAGGCGGCGGCGAAGGCGTATTTCAACAAGAACGCCAGCGATCTGACCTTGTCGGAAGCCGCCATGTTGGCCGGTATCATTCCGGCGCCGAGCTCATGGGATCCGGCCGTCAATCAGGAACAGGCCGAAAAGCGATACGACCGCGTGCTCAGCATCATGAAGGAAGACGGCTACATCACCGCCCAGGAGAAGAAGGAAGCGCAGTTCCCTGCCGTGGCGGAAATACAGCAGAGCAACCAGATGGCCGGCGCGAACGGGTATCTGCTGACCACGGTGAAGAACGAACTGGTCAATTCCAAGGCGTTCACCGCCGATGATCTGGAAACCGGCGGCTACAAGATCGTCACCACGCTCGACAAGGACATGCAGGACGAGATTCAGCAGGTCGGCGACACCCGACCGGAGGGCATGCCGGAAAGTATTCAGGTGGGCGGTATTGCGGTCGATCAGAAGACCGGTTCCGTGAAAGCCATGTATGCGGGCAACGATTACCTCACCAAGCAGCTCAACAACGCCACGCAGGCCACGTTCGAACCGGGTTCCACCATGAAGCCGTTCGGCTTGCTGGGAGCCGCGCAGGAGGGTGTGAATTTCAACACCATCTTCAACGGCAATTCCGGCCTGACGTTTGAAACGACGCCGGGAACCACCGCGCAGGTGCCGAACGCGTTGAACACCAATTACGGGTATATCAACCTCTATCAGGCGACCGCGAATTCGGTGAACACGGTGTTCATGGAGGTCAACAAGCACCTCGGCGCCGCGAATCTCGCCAAGATCGCGCATCAGGCGGGCATTGAGGAAGACATCGCCGAAGACACCACCTACAACATTCTGGGCATCAACGGCATTACCGTGTGGGATCTGGCGCAAGGCCACTCCACCATCGCGAACGATGGCGTGAAGAACACGCTGCACATCGTCGACACGGTGCTCACGTCCGACGGTTCGAAGGAGCTGTACAAGACGGCTCAGGAGAACCAGCAGGTGTTCGATGCGAACGATTGCCATCTGGTGCAGAAGGCCATGCAGGGCACCACCACGTATGGCACCGCGGCTGGCGTTTCGACACGTCTCGGACGTCAGGTGGCCGGTAAGTCCGGTACCGCAAACGACGAGAAGGCCGCTTCGTTCGTGGGCTACACGCCGCAGCTGCTCAATGTGTGGGCCATTTGGAATCCTGCGGAAGACGGCAGCGCGCAGGAAGTGCCATCGTTCGCAGGCTATGGCGTTTCCTCCACGGGCTACCCGTCGCATCTGTTCGAGGAGTTCATGTCGCTCGCATTGCAGAATCAGGAGGTGCTGACCTTCACCGAACCGACCGACAACGGCAAGATCGGCGGCCCGGACGGCACATGGGGCACCGGCGCGCAGAAGACCGAGACACGGCAGAATCAGGAGATGCCGAAGGCCGAAGAGAACACCGAGCAGACCACACCCGATCCTACGCAAAACAGCGATCAGAACAGCGGCGGTAACGGAGACGGAGACAATTCCGGAACCGGCGGAACCGTCAGCAACGGCAGCAACAGCGGAGACGGCAGCGGAGACAATTCCGGGGACGGCGGCAACGGCGGCAACAGCAGTGGCGACAACTCCGGGAGACGACCAGTCAAACGGAGCCCAATAACCGTCGCAACGACCGTCGGCGGCAGGCAAGACACCCACTCATTGACAGCAACCGACGCCAGCCGGAACGGCAACCGGCAAAGCAACCGCAAAAACATTGTGCGGCAACGAATACCATCGTTGCCGCCACAATGCGTATCAGCATCCTCCAATCACCGGATCGCCATGGCAGACGCCCCCGGACGGTCAGTCGTCTGCCATATCGCGATTTTCATCGCTGCAATCCTACTTATGCAATCGTAGGGCGGTGATTTTCGCGCCGTCATGCGCCGAAGCCGAGATGCGTACGATCGCAGCGTCGTCAGCATTGTCGTTTTCTCCGGTATTCTCAATATTTTCCGCGGTTTCCGCAGTTTCTATGGCATCCGGCAGCGGATACACGTCGATTGCCGTGGGATCGCCGTCGATGCGACGATGCTCGCCACGCTGCAATGGCAGGCCGTCGAGCGTCACTTCATACGCCGCGTTTTCACCGTCGCTTTCCGCGGAATCGGCAATCACCTCGATTTCCAAACGATGCGCCTGACCACGCCCGCGCATCGCATACTGGAATTCGCCACCAGCCAACGCGCGACGCCAATGCAACGTGCCGTCGGCACCCATCATGTCGTTATCGCCCGAATACCGATGATCGACTTCCGATTGCTGCTGACCGCATGCGATGGTGTCGACAACGGTCTGCTCGCTAGCGGCCTGACGCGCATCGATATCGGCCAGTTGCGCGCGCAACGCACACACGTTGCCATCGTCGGCAACCGGCAGATACACGGAATACCGGCAGCCATGCATACTGCTGAACTCATGCATGTCGAACAGCATGGTACGGCCGGAAACGTCCGTCGCGGCAACGGTGAGGCCATGCACGTACGGTCTGGAAACCTGCGCGCACGCCTTGACCGGATTGCCGTTGATGATCGGCATGGATACGAGCGGACGCAACGGACCGGTGGCAATATGACTCATACGGCCGGCGTCCGCGAATTCGCCGTCCATATCGTCGCTATCCGAAGCCAGCGCCATCACCTTCGGCCCCTTCATGAAACTGACCCAAGGCGAACCGTCCGGCATACGCTCGACGGTGATCCGCGGCCGCAACCGCATCACCACTTCCGCAACGCCGTTCCAGCGCAGACGCAACGGCAGATATCCTTCGGGAATATCGTTGGTGCGTGCCGGATCAAGCGTGCAGACGGCGCATGTGGCCTCCATGACACCGTAATGCTCCGCCCACCACGGACGGCGCAGAAACAGCGTGGTTTCCCGCAAACCACCGGGAGTATCGGGAACATGCTCGGCCGTGGATTCCAATGTGAACGTCACCGTGTAATCGACGCCATCCTCAATGCGAGCGGCGCGCTGCGTGATGCGCAGACCCTGCTCCGGGCAGTCGAAGGTGGAATCGATGTACAGATTGACCAGCAGGCGCGTAGCTTCCGCCTCGGCATTGTTTGAAACGGTATTGCCCGTCTCGGCGGCAGAACTGGCAAAACCAGCAGCAGCCGAATCAGCCGAATCCTGCGCAGCCGGCCGCTGCAGCGCGTAAATCAATCGTCCATATCGGGCGTGATTCTCCAATCCCGAACCGACGCAACACCAGAAGCATTCCTGAGGTGTGGAATAGGCACGATAATGCTGCGATCGCATCGGCGTGAAATACACGAATCCCGGCTGCTTCGGATTGATGGTGGACAGCAGGTGATTTTCCAGCACCCGCTCGTAGAAGTTGATATAGTCGGCGCTGCCGGAACGCAGCCACAGTCGTTCCGCAAGTTTCGACATGTTGTACGAATTGCAGGTTTCCGGACCTTCTCGCGATTCGATCATGGATGAAAAATCGTCCGTCGGGTGGAAATGCTCGGACACGGAATGCGCGCCGATGCTTACGGAACGGTGATGCACCACGGAATCCCAGAAGGTGTTAGTGGCGGCGTCGGCCTGTTCAATCGTTGCAAATCGCGCCCAAACGTTCCCATCCTAAGCACTTTGGGAATCTGCGTGTTGGCGTGCATGCCGGTGAGCACATCCTCGCCTTGCGCCAGCGGGTCGAAGATGGCGTGGTACTTTGAAGCGGTCGGCCATCACATGGTAGCGCTCCTCGCCGGTACGCGCGTACAGTTCGGCGAACGATTCGCACTATGCCGCCGAATTCGCTCACCAGAATCCTGTCGAAGGTCTCGTCGTCCAGCGGCTCGGCGATACGGCACCACCAATCGGCCAGATCAAGCACGACGGTACGTGCCAGCTGCGAAGTCTGTTCATCGATAGAAGCAAAATCGGCCCATGTATCCAACAAACCGGCGAACGTTTTGTGAACGTTGTACATGGGCACCCATGCGTCGTTCATCGAGAAATTCTGCGATTCAACATCGCCTGCGGCAAGGCGCCCGAACACGGTGCGAGAATCAGGCACACCACCCACATACCCGCGCATCACAGCATCGCCGGCAAACGACTGCTGGCATTCATGCCATGACCGCACCACGGTGGCGGCGCGGTCGATGAACGGTTGCGGATCGTCTGCGACTTGCGCGAATCCGACGCAAGCCGACAGATAATGCCCTGCGATATGGCCGTCAAGCCCCGTTTCCTCCCAATTCGGGTACGACGTTACCGGATTGCCGTCGGCATCGGTCGGCTGCGGCAGTCCCGCCTCTCTGCGGAAGGGGTATAGCAGGCGATCGACGTCAAGCTCAAGCAGATACCGTGCGCCGGCCTGCTGCGCGTCAAAATGTTCTCCTGGCAGTAGCCTCACCTGCTGTAGGGGGACCCGTTCGAGAATATGCGAAGTCATATGCGCGCTCCTTTGCGTCGTCTACATGCGTGTATCAAAATACGTGTCCAAACGTTTCTTACGAGAATACAGAACAAGGCCGCCACCGTGGGGAGGAGCCACGCCGACGGCCTTGTTCTACGCACTCAACAGCGCAGTTATCGAAGGAAGGAAAACAAGGTTTGATTATGGATGTTCAGTTATGGATCGTTTCGATCGGATGAAGTCGGGCTTTACTTCATGCCGGTCATGGCGATACCTTCAACGAAGCGCTTCTGCACCAAGAAGAAGACCACCAGCAGCGGCAGTGCGGAGATCAGGGCGCCTGCCATCACCACGCCGTACGGGGTGACGGAGGAACCGTGGCCGGTCAGCATTGCGAGGCCTGCGGTGATGGTGCGGGTCTCCGGCTTGGAAGTCATGATCAACGGCCAGAGCAGATCGTTCCAGTTGCCCATGAAGTTGAACATGCCCACGGTGAGGATGGCCGGCACCGCGTTCGGCAGGATGATCTGCGCGAAGATGCGGAATTCGCCTGCTCCATCGATGCGGGCCGCGTTGTCGAGGTCCTTCGGAATGGAGATGAAGAACTGGCGCAGCAGGAAGATGCCGCCGACGTCGGCCATACGCGGGATGATGATGCCCCAGTAGCTGTTGATGAGGCCCATGTTGGCGAGCAGCTTGTACACCGGGATGAGCAGGGCCATGCCCGGGATCATCATGGTGGCGATCAGCACGCCGAGCAGCAGGCCACGGCCCTTGAAGTTCACACGGGACAGGCCGTAGGCGGCCAGGGAGTCGAAGAACACGGAGATGATGGTCACGGCACCGGCGAAGATGACGGTGTTGAGCATTTCTCGGCCGATCGGCAGGCGTTTGAACAGCGACTGGTAGTTTTCAAGGGTGAACTGGCTCGGAATGAGCTTCGGCGGCCAGGTCTGCGTGATGGCGTTCGGGGTGAACGACACCAGCACGACGATCAGCAGCGGGAAGATCATCAGGATGGTGATGAGGATCAGTGCGAAGTAGCTGAAGCCCAGGCCGATGCGACGCTTGCGGGTCGCCTGCTTGCGAAGACGCTCGTTTTCGGCGTTGATGCGGGCATTCTCTTGCTCTTGTGCGGAAAGAGTCGCGGTGCTCATGCGATTTCCTCCTTCTCATGCTTGTTGTTGGTGTACAGCTGGATGAGGCCCACGATGAGCGTCATGATCAGCAGCACGTACGACAGTGCGGATGCGTAACCGAGCTTGCCGTTGCCGAATGCCTCGGTGTAGATGCGGTACACGATGGTTTCGGTGGCGCGTGCCGGGCCGCCGGAGGTCAGGATGAAGACCTGATCGAAGACCTGGAAGGAACCGATGAGGCCGAAGATGACCACATAGTTGAAAGTTGGGCGCAGCGCCGGAAGGGTGATGTAACGGAACTTCTGCCATGCGGAGGCGCCGTCGAGGGAAGCGGCCTCATACAGTTCGGCGGAGATGCCCTGCAGACCTGCGAGGAAGATGACCATGAAGTAGCCGAAGTTTTTCCACACGGTGATGAAGACGATGGCCGCCATGGCGGTTTCGCGGGTGCCGAGCAGATCGACGTGCGCGATGCCGGTCAGCTGCTGGATCCAGTACGGAACCAGGCCTAGCGACGGGGAGAGGATGAACTGCCATGCGATGGCGGCGACGGTCAGGGAGATGACGAACGGCAGGAACATGCAGGTACGGAAGAATCCGACGAACTTGAGGTCCTTGCGGTTGAGCAGCAGTGCGAACGCGAGTGCGACGATCACGACGATCGGAGCGTAGGCCACTGCGTAGACGAGGGTGTTCTTGACGTCGGTCCAGAAGTCGGCGCTTTGGAACAGCTTGACGTAGTTGTCGAAGCCGACGAACTTGCCGGCGCGGTTGATGCGGTCGGAAGTCAGAGACGTGATGAACGTCTTGATTGCCGGATAGAAAACGAAGATTGCGAGAACGATGAGAGCCGGTGCGGTGAACAGCAGGCCGGTGCGCAGGTTGCGGGCCTGAATCGCCTTCTTGTTCTCCTTGGCCACTGCGGAATGCGCGGATCCTGGGGCGGCAGTTGCTTGTGCCATTATCTCCTCCTTAATGCCACCAGGGATGTGTTTTTAAGACAGCAAAGACCACGTCGCTGGCGTGAGGGCCAGCACCGTGGCCTTTTGCTGGGGTGGTGAGCGGGTCAGGCCCGCTCACTTATGTTGATTGTATGTGAATCCCGCTTCGATCACTCGGCGTACTCGTCGAGATAGCCCTGGATCTGGGATTCAGCGTCATCCAGCAGACCCTGGATATCGTCGTCGGTACGGGCGGTATTGGAGGTCAGGGTGTCGACGGAGGCGGCGATGTCGCCGAAGCCGCCCTTGAGGCCTGCGATACCGATGAAGGACTTGCTGGTGTTCTCACCGATCTTGGCGATCAGCGGACGCTCGGAGAGCTCATCGGCGGTGACGGTGGTGTTGTTCGGCGGGTAAGCGGAGCCGAGGGACCAGGTCACCTGGTTGTCGTGGTTGTTATAGAACTTGAAGAAGTCGTAGATGCCCTGCTTCTTAGCGGAGTCGCCAACCTGGGAGGTAACCCACCAGTACAGACCGGTGGAGCCGGTGTTGGAGCCCTTGGTGCCGTCCGGGTACACATAGGTGCCGTCGCCGTTCGGAACCGGGAACAGGTCGTGGTTGATGCCCTTGTCGGTGGAGGCCTGATCCTCCCACGGTCCGACGATCACCATTGCGGACTGGCCGGATTCGAAGGATTCACGAGCAGCGGTCTCATCCATGCCGGACACGGAGTAGCCGCCTTTGTAGAAGTCACGCATCTTCTCGAGGAAGGCCTTGTTCTCCTTGGTATTGATGGAGACCTTGCCATCGGTGGTGTAGATGCCGGAGCCATTGCCCTTCAGGAACGGAGCCCAGCCGAGATCCGGCAGAGCGATGCCGTACTGGGAGCCATCGGACTTGGTGAGCTTCTTGGCAACTTCGAGCAGCTCATCCCAAGTCTGCGGATAGTCAGCATCGGTCAGGCCGGCAGCCTTCCACATGTCGGTGTTGTACCACACGGCGGTCGGTGCGTAGCCCATCGGGACGCCGCACTTCTCTTCGGAACCGTCGATGTTGAAGGTGATCTGGTCAACGACGTTCTCGATGTACTCATCGGTGCCGTTGTCCTTATCGTCATAGAAATCGGTGACGCACTGGAAGGTGCCGTCGATGGACCAGCCTTGGCCGTTGTCGGCGCCGGTGGTCACGAAGTCCGGGCCGTCGCCGGAGGTGACCTTGGTCACCATGGTCTCGCCGATGGTGCTCCACGGCTGCAGCTGAGCATCGATCTCGTACTTATCCTGGGACTTGTTGAAGTCTTTGACGATGGACTCGAGAGTCTTGCCATCGGCCTCAGAGAAGCCGTGCCACATCGTGATCTTGACCTTGCCGTCAGCGGTCGTCTCGGCGTCGTTGCTGCCGCCACCGCAGGCGGACAGGCCGACGGTGGCCATCATGGCCAGGGAGGCCGCGGCCGCGAGAGCCTTGGTGCTCTTCTTGATCTTCATGGATTTCTCCTTTTCCTCTTGGTCTCCCAAGACATTTCCTCCAACCGTTGCAGTGACATTCATCAACAACCTTGTTTGCGATGTCGTTCACGCTTCGTCAGCTGCACTGCCGTTTGCAACGTTGTAATTTTGATTATACAGCTTTTTCCATCGTTGTACAAATCGGAAACACGCCGATGGAAAAGCTGTTTTCTTTATAATCTTCAATTATTCGTTTTTGTTGGAATCGCAACGTTTCTTACGATTACGCAAGTCAGTTCGCTACCGGCGTTCCCGCAAGAGCGCCGCCGTCGGCCGGCAACACATCCGTCGTGTCCGGAGTCCACAGATTGTCGGGTTCCGGCACACCGAAGTCGGGGCCGTACTCCGTCCACTTGACCACGCCGACCCGGGCATGACGATTCGGGTCGAACAGCGGATCGCCCTTGATTTCCGTATAGTTGCGGCAATGGTAGATCATCAAATCTTCGGAATCGTCCTCGGACTTGGTGAACGAGTTGTG
>ENA-OQJR01000632-OQJR01000632.1-human-gut-metagenome-genome-assembly--contig:-NODE-632-length-11022-cov-4.137861_pt1 | contig 11022 bp, 7 predicted proteins | sample MGYA00242614_ERZ504781 | MGnify/ENA primary metagenome ERZ504781 (study PRJEB26092, sample SAMD00036365) | human gut metagenome | host: Homo sapiens | study: EMG produced TPA metagenomics assembly of...
CGATCGTCTACCCGGTGACCCGTCGTGCGCCGATGCTGGTCAAGGACGGCGACCATGTCGAAGCCGGCACCCAGCTCATCGAAGGCTCCGTCGACCCGAAGAAGATCCTGCGCATCCTCGGCCCGCGTGCTGCCCAGGTGAACATTGTGGAGGAAGTGCACACCGTGTACCGCTCCCAGGGCGTGGATATCCACGACAAGCACATCGAGGTCATCGTGCACCAGATGCTGCGTCGTATCACGGTGATCGATTCCGGCGATACCGACCTTCTTCCGGGTGAACTGGTGGATCAGGCCCGCTTCAAGGCCGCCAATATGAAGGCCGTGAAGGAAGGTGGCAAGCCTGCTGCCGGTCGTCCGGAGCTGATGGGCATCACCAAGGCCTCGCTGGCAACCGATTCCTGGCTGTCCGCGGCCTCCTTCCAGGAGACCACCCGCGTGCTTACCGAAGCCGCTCTGAGCCAGAAGGTCGATGACCTCAAGGGCCTCAAGGAGAACGTCATCATCGGTAAGCTCATCCCGGCAGGTACCGGCCTTGCCCGTTACCGTAACGCCGTGGTCGAGCCTGACAAGGCCATTCGCGACACCATCTACCCGAACTTCGGTTTGGCGGCGACGAGTCCGATGCCGCCTTCGGCGACGCCGATCTGTCCGAAGTCGACTTCTCGAACATCGACTTCGGAGATCTGAAGCTCGGCGACGACTTCAACCCGGATGACTTCCTGGACGACAATGGCGGTCAGATGGATTTGGGCGACACCCTGTGATCCGAAAAGCGATGATGGAATGGCATAACGTCTGAAATCATCTCAATACATGAATGGGGATTGGCTGGAAACAGCTGATCCCCATTTTTTTAATGCGGAACTATTTTTAATGCGGAACTGCAGTTGCTGCGATCCCTACGACAACAGTCAGCCTATTGCGGAACCGTACGTATTGCAGAGCGGATATCTTCATCGCAAAATCGCATGGCAAATTACAATGAAGGTATGAGCTTTCTTCCATATCCGCCTCCACCTGAACCAGGTTGGTATGACGATGATGCCACAGTAATGTCTTCTCTCGTTGAGCCCGCCATGGCGGAGGCTGCGCAGTCGCAGCCAACATCGCAGCCAACATACGAATCACCGGAATCCCAAGCATTCCAAGCATTGGAAAATGTGCAGGAATCCGCGGAATCGTATGCGGCGAACATACAGCCGGTGGAACAGGCTGCCGCGGCGCTGGAACCGTCCGACGTCGAACCGGTCAATGACGATGATGACATCGACTGGGATGGCACGGTGCTGTCTTCGACATTCACCATGAAGCAGCCGAAGCTGGAGTATGTGCTTTACAACGAGCAGACCGGCCAGGAAGTGATCGTCGATATGGGTGTGCTGCTGGGACGCAAGCCTTCCGCTGAAGTGCCGGAAGGTGCGAAATTCGTGAAGTTGGAGGATCCGACGCGCACCATCTCACGCAATCATGCGGCGATCAGCTTCGATCAGGATGGCGTATTGTGGATCGAGGATTACGGTTCGCTCAACGGCACGTACATCATTCAAGGCAATGAGGAGATCAAGGTCGAACGCAAGCCGATGAAGCTTGACGCGCCTTGCACGGTGCGTATCGGAGACCAGTTCTTCACTTTCGAACAGCGCTGATTTCCTTCGCGCCGCGATACATGTTGCGTCGTCAATCCATAAATGAGGATGACGGCGCAACGAACATATTATGGTACGAAAGCTTACCAATGCAAGCGGCTTTTATTAGGCCTTGTTTGGCGGCTTTCGTCGGGCTTTTGCCAAGTTCTACCAAGGGGTTACCGTCGCAGACGGATGGCTGCGTTGATGGCGGAATCATTGAGACTGGCAAGCCAGTTGAGCAGATCCGGGTAGATATGCGGATTGCGCGCAAGGAAGGGGTGCAGCTCCGGAGCTTTGCTTGCGATTTCAGCCATCAGCATCTGATCTTCCGTGGTCATGGCCAATTCCGCGGTGAAACCAGCATTCGACGCGACTGGCTCTTGCGGCTGAATCGGCGAAAAATCAGCCACTTCAGACAGGTCTGCGGGGTTGGTATATGGGTCGACGTATTCCGTCGAAGCATCGTTCGCCATATTCGATGCAGGTGTTGCCGCAAACGGTTCAGGCTGGCATTGCTGGGTTGCCGGCGGCTGGTGCTGCGCCTGATATTGCACTTCCGATGATTGCTGCGGCTGCTGGTATTGCACCTGCTCGCTTGGCATCTGGTATTGCGCCTGTTCAGAAGCCGTCTCGGCCTCCTGCTGCATGATTCCGTCCTGCGGAACCGGCCACCCCATCGCGACCAGCTGCTGTCGTGCGCGCTCATCGCCGAATTGGGCGACCCAACGTTTCAGACCCGGATACGCACGCGGATTGGCAACCACATTCGCGCCGAATTCCGGATTTTCGTAAGCGATTTTCGCCAGAAACACGGGATCTGCGTTCGGATCCTGCACGGCCGCCACCGCGGCATCGAAATCGACCATCATGATCTCCTTATCTCGTGGTCTGTAAATATTGTATTGAATACGCTGATATAACGTGACAAATCCGATTATTGACGATTGTCATTGCGGGAACATGCGCATTATTGGACGGCACGTAACGTTTGCAATGTGCTTTCCTGTAAATCGCCGATATCCTCGTGATCGTCGATTTTGCTGACGTTCCAATCGTCATTTGCCGAATAATCCGATGATTTGCCGCATATATCAAGCACAATCACGGTGACGTTGTCGTTGCCGCCCGCGTCGAGCGCGGACTGCACCAGCATATCCGCGGCGACTTGCGGATCGCCATATGCGGCCGCCACATCGGCGAGCAGTTCCCGATCGATCTGCGCGTGCAGGCCATCCGAGCAGATGATGAAACGTCCCGTGGAGCGCGCCGCATACCAGTCCGGCTGAATGCCGTCAGGAGCGCCGACGCATTGGGTGATGATATTGCGCGGTATGCATCGGTTCGCCTCGTCCGGTAGCATTTCGCCGGTGTCGATGGCGTTCTGCCGTTCGGAATGGTCACGTGTGATCCGGGTCAGCGACTCCGCCATCCAATGGCCTTCCGCATCGGCGCGCATATGGTAGGTGCGTGAATCTCCGACATTGATGACGTAGCAGTACTCATCGATGGCTTGTTCATGCACGCTATCTTCAACGCGAGTCGGCAGCACCACGCCGGTGATGGTGGTTCCGGCGATGCCGCCAAGCTCCTGGCCAAGTTCGAGCACCTGTTGCTGCGATTGGCTCAACGCATGTTCGATGGACGTACGGTTGCGCGACGGCTGTTCGGCAAGCTGCGAGAAACATGCCGCCACCTGTGCGCTGGCCCGCTCGCCGCCTTTGCCGCCGCCCATGCCATCGCATACGACATATACGCCACGGCTGGCGAGAGCGTTGTCTTGGTTGTTTTTTCTTTTGCACCCGACATTGCTATTCAGGCCGGCCTCGATGCTACGGAAGATCATGAGTCCCGTCCTTTCTTACGATTGTGCTTCCGATCGCTGCCGTTGTTCCGCCCGCTGCGGTTGCTGCGGAAGTGGAAAACGTCGGCAAGCGAAAGTTTGGCACGCCATCGGCGTAACGTCGGCAATGACTTGAGCATGTACTTGCGTTCCTGCGCAATATCGCGCCAATACTGCTGCACATGCTCTTCGTTGACAAAATTACCGGAGAAGGCCGCGTAATCGGCTTGCGCGCCCAAAGCGAGCAAGGTCTCGCGGGAAATATCCATCTGATTCGCGATCGAAACCGCCTGTTCGCTGCGTGTGCCTCGAATGTCGAGTCCGCTTTGCCGTGCGAGCGCGGCGACCGATTGCCAGCCGGCTGCCACACGCTGCTGCGTGCTGCCGTGTTTTCTTGATCGTGCCAGTGCGATCGCTTTGATGGCGAGCAGGAGACCGCATATGATGAGCAGCGTCCATAGAGGGCTTCCGTAGATGGCTACTTTTCTTGCGATTCTGCCGAAATGCTGCCAGAACAGGTTGGCTGAGGTTTCGTCGGCCATGCTTCCGCCGATTGAGGACTTGCCTTTGGCCTGGGTGTCGTCGCGTAGCGGGTCGGTGAGTGGTACCGGGGGCTGGCGTACCAGGGTTTGCGGATTCGGTGGGGTGAGGTTCTGGTTTTCGTCGGGGACTTTGGTTTCCTTTGGCGTTGGATAGAATGCCACCCAACCGTAGCCGTCCAGTTTGATTTCCACCCATGCGGTCACGTCGTTGCCGGTGAATTTCGTGATGGTGGTTGTTCCTTGTTCTTCGGTGCGGCTTTCGCTGATTTCACCTTCGTCGTCTTTTGGCAGGAATCCGAGTACCACACGGCTGGGAAGACCTAGGCTGCGTGCCATCAATGCCATGGCGGAGGCGTATTGTTCACTGTCTCCGACCATGGCCGTTCCGGCGAGCAGTTGGTCGATGCGGTAGTTGCCGTGGCCTGCGGTTGACGGGTAGTCGCCGCTTAATCCGTGTGAGAACCAACCGGATTCTTTGAGCTTTTCGGCTAAGGCCTGGGCCGCTTCGCCGCCTTTGGATTGGCCTCCGGCGATGGCTGTGGCGAGTTTGTCTACGCAGTCGGGCACATCTTCGGCTTTTGGCTGGCTGATGGCGGCCGCGTCTGTTTTGGCGATCTGTTTGTCGGTGGGAACCATTGGCATGATGCCGGTTTCCGTGTAGGTGAGACCTTCGGAGGTGCGTGAGGGGTAGATGGCCGACATGGTGTCGCTGTTGTAGTAGAACGAGTCGGAGTTTTCGCTGTTGTCGAATGTCACGCTGGATGCGGCTCCGGCCATGGGCAGCCAGTAGTCGCTGAGTCCTTTGTCCACGGTGAATGTGGCGGTGAATTTCTTGCCTTCGGCACTGTTGGTGATGGAGGTGCCGACACGTCGGTAATTGGAGGAGTCCGACGACATGGTGGAGTCGGACAGATTCCATACGTTGCCGTCGAAACGGTCCATGACCGCTAGTCGCACGCTTGATCCAGCGGGCAGGTTTTCGACGGTGAGGAGCACATCGTCCTTACTGTTTGTAATGTACGAGCGCATGCCGCTTAACGGACTGGTGTAATTGTACGGGCTAAGCGGCGGATCATAATGGTCGCGCAGAATGGTGCGGTCCTGATCGACGACGAGGCATCCTCCAATCGCCAATGCGACGGAAAACACCACGATCACGACGGAACTGAGCCAACGTCCCAATTCCAGTAATTTCCAACGTGCGCTGATCCAAATCACCAATATGAGCGCCATTATGGTGCCTACGAACATGCGGTAATAGCCGGAAGATGAGCCGAGCAGCGCGCAAATCGCAAGATTGGCGGTAACGGGAATAATGGCGATCATGGTGAATCGGCCATCTTCAGTCACTGCGAAAATGCCGGTCAGTAGCGCGAACCACAGGCAGATGGTCCATACGGCCAGCAAACAGCCATCGGCGGTACCGGTGGGAGGTTCGACCGACAGAATGAATTTGAACGATCCGAGCATGTTCATCCAGCCTTGTGTAAGCGTGCGCAAGGTCGGAACAATATGGGCGATGGTGGTGTCGTTGAGGAACAGTACAGGGCCGACAACCAGCTGGGCGACGGCCATGAACAGCATCTGCCACCAGAGACGAAGTGCCGGAACCGTGCCTGCGAGCGCCACGAGAGATCCGATGATGGTGGACGGAAGGGCGGCGAGCGCCCAGGATGCGGCCGATCCGTAGACGTCGATGAGGTTGCTGGCGGCGGCGAGGGTGAGTAGGGCTGCGACGAGCAGGCTTGCGTATTGCGAGGCGCGTGTCCGGCGTAGGTAGGGGAGTGCCTGTGATTTGCCGTCTCGTGACATCCAGATGACGGAGTGTGTGGAGTCGGCCCATGAGCCGGTGCCGGTTCCGGTGAAGGTGTTGCCGAATCCGGTGGTGCGGCCGGTGTCGCCGGTGTTGGTGTTGTGGGTGGAAAGTCCTGTGGTGCTCATTCCAGTACCCCCATGATCATTGGGAGATCGTCTAGGTTTCCTACGGTCGCCAGGGTGAAATCGGCGTATCGTTTGATGGCGCGTGGCTGTCCGATGGCGGTTTGCAGTACCACGCAGGTTGCGGATCGGGGGAGTGCGAGCGCCATGTGTTTGATTTCGTCGATGTTTTTGAGCCTGCCGACGGTGATGTAGTAGAACGATGAGTCGGGGGCATGGGCGAGGGTGGTTTGCGCCAGATTCGGATTGTCGCTGATATCGGGGGAGATGGCGCTGCAGCCGTCAAGGAATTCCGTGGAGTTGCGTGGCATGATGTGTTCGGTTCCCGCGTGTGAGGTCACCGGTCGGTTTTGGAGCAGGCATTGCACGCCGATGGAGGCATGGACGGATACCGCCAGTTCGAATTCGTCGGAGCTCACATAGTCGTCGGGGTTCACGCTGATGGTCAATGCGGTGTCGGTGCGTCGGGTCGCCTCGTATTGACGGATCATCAGTGCGCCTGTTTTTGCGGAGCTGAGCCAGTGCACGTTGCGTACGTCGTCGCCTGGCTCGTATTCACGCAGTCCGTAGAAATCGAGGTCGTCGTCGACGATTTCGCCGCTTGGCTGGCCTTCGAGATCTCGCGGAATTCCGGCGTTGAGTGTGTTCAGCATAACGGTTTTCGGGTGGATGAACACGTTGATTTGGTCGACAAGTTTCTTTTCGTGTCGTACGAGTCCGAATGGGTCGCCTTTGCGTATGGACAGGGGACCGACCGGCAGTACCGCGCGGGAGACGGCGGTGAATTCCACGGTGGTTTGGCGTGATTGGCCGGCGGCGAGCATGGGGATGGCGAATCGTTCGTGGCTGTCTCCGATGGGCAGGTCGCCGCGTGCTGATGTGGTTGGCGTGCGCCCTGGATTGTCGACGCACACATCGACTTTCACCGTGTCTGACACGGTGACGCGCCTGCTGGACACGTCTATGGTGGCGGTGAACGACGTGTTGCCGAGCGACAGCATGATGGCGGCGACCATCATGCATGCGAACACGATCGCCATGGTCAGCAGTTCATGCCAGCTGAGGATTGTGAACGCTATGAGTGAGGCGATGGCGAGTCCGGTCACGGCCCATCCGAGCGGCGACACGTATGAGGTGACCAGTCGTTTGATGCGATGCTTGATGCGTCGCAGGGATCGTTGCATGGTTCTCCTGCGCTGCATGGTTTTGGATTGTCGCATGCTTGACCTTTCGGGGGGTTACGAACGTTTCGTGTGGGGTGTGCGCTTCGCGTGTGCCGTGTCGTACGCGGCTGGCTGCGCCGTGCGTTTCAGGCGGCGGCGCCCACGGTCGGTGAAGGCACTTCATTGAGGATCTGTTCGATCATCTGTTCGGGGTGGATCCCGCGAATGTGGCCTCCGCGGTGAGCGTGATGCGGTGTGCGAGCACGGCGACGGCCAGTTGCTTCACATCGTCGGGCACCACGTATCCGCGATTGCTGGACGCGGGCCCCACACGGCGGGCGCAGTCGGGTCAGTGCGAGCGCGCCTCGCATGGACGATCCGACTTGGATGCGTTCGTTGTGGCGCGTCGCTTCCACCAAGCGCACGATGTATTCGATGATCGCGTCGTCGAGACGCACGGTTTCGCTGATGGCGCGCATGCGCAGCACGTCGTTGCCGGTGAGCACCGCATGTACGGTGGAGGCACGGTCGGTGACGTTGACCTGCTTGAGGATGTTCACGCTTACGTCATGGCTCGGATAGCCGATGGTTGTTTTGATGAGGAAACGGTCCATCTGCGCCTCAGGCAGTTTGTAGGTGCCGAGTTGTTCGATGGGGTTCTGGGTGGCGATGACCAGGAACGGCTGCGGTACCGCATGGGTTTCGCCGTCGACGGTGACTTTCTGCTCTTCCATGACCTCGAGCAGTGCGGACTGCGTTTTTGGCGAGGCTCGGTTGATTTTCGTCGGCGAGCACGATGGACGCGAAAATCGGTCCTTCGCGGTATTCGAATTCGCCGCGCTTCTGGTCGTAGTAGGTGACGCCGACCACGTCGGACGGCAGCAGGTCCGGGGTGAACTGGATACGTTTGAACGACATGTCGATGGAGTTGGCGAGGCCGCGGGCCAGCTGCGTTTTGCCGGTCCCCGGATTGTCTTCGAGCAGAATGTGGCCACCGACGATCATGGCGGTGGCGCATTGGCGGATCGGCTGTTCCTTGCCGACCACGACTTGGGAGACGTTGCCGACCAGTTGGGCGAACAGTTCATGGAATTCGGTGATGTCGGCCTGCGGCGCGGACATCATGGAAGAAGCCATGGCCGGCTGCGCGGGCTTGACGCTTGGTGCCGTAGTCTGCGGGAATTGGCGCGTTGCCATTACGGGAGCCGATTGCGATTGTGGTAGCGGCTGTTGTGTTGGAGCGGATTGCGTCGGTTGCGCCTGCATGGGCTGCGCCATTGGAACCGTAGGCCTCGTCGGCCTGGAAGGAGTTGCGTTATGCGTGCTGAGTACCGTGCCCTCCTCGTCGGCGTCGAACGTGTTGGCGGCGTAGTGGGTAGCGTTATGCGTGCTGAGTACCGTGCCCTCCTCGTCGGCGTCGAACGTGTTGGCGGCGTAGTGGGTAGCGTTATGCGTGCTGAGTACCGTGCCCTCTTCGTCTCCGTCCTGTTCCTGCGGATGCGTCGGCAGGCTTGGAGCTTGGAATGCGGGGCGTGCCTGCGGATTGCCGGGCTGTTGCGGCTTGCTCATATGGCGCCCAATGGAACCCAGCTGGGTGGCGTCGTCGTTTTCGTTGCTCATAGGTACTCCTTGGTTGCTTCTATTGATCGTATTGATGATTGGTTGTGATGTTGAATTTGCTTATTTGACGGTGAATGAGATGCCTCGCGCCTGTTTTCCTGCCAACCCTGTTCGTAATGAGATGGCTGAAGCATTGGTGTCTATCGAGGATTGCGTCTCTCCATTATCAGGGGTTGGTCCCGGTTCCGGATCGGGGGTTTTCTCCTCGTATCGGACTCCGGTCACGGGATCAGAGCTTTTCTTGGTCGCATTGATTTCTGGTTCCCCGGCAGTGGTGATCACGCGAACCTCCCAATCGCATCTGGTACCGGAAGGACTGGTGATGTCGGAAACATCCAGTGTGCCGTTAGCTGGCCAATCGTAGGTATGCGAGCTTTCCCCTGCCGGAGTGATAACGATCTGGCCTTTGACACTTCGCCCGTGGGCCTCCCAACTACCGCCATTGACATGAATGATGTTGGCGTTCTGTGTATCCCACGTCAATGAGGATGGCAGTGTGATTTCCGCTGGCTTTTTGTTGCCGACGGTATTATCGGTAGCGATTGCTGGGTCGCTGAGATGTGAGGTGTCGATGAAGTACTGTTGCACGCTTACCGTATCGCAGGTGCTCCAATCACCGGAAAGCGGCCATTCGGCTCTGCTCTCATGAACATCATCATCGTAATAACCCTTGGCCTTTACAACGAAACCTGTGACGCGTCCACCTTTTCTGGACCAGGTCGCCACACATGTGTTGTTGTTGAGTTCCAGCTTCACATTGGTTGGAGGATCGACTGCTGTGAAAGTCGAAACGGACGCTTCGTTGCGCAATGAGCCACTGCGTTCCGTAACCACGGTAATCGTCGGCTTAAGTTTTCTGTAGTACCACTCGTTCTTAATGTCGAATTCGACGGAATAATCCTTGGCGCTTGTCTCCACGGATTTGTCTTCGCCCTCGATGCTTACCGTAATCGACTGGTATTTCGAGTTACGTGCGTCATTGATCCGCCCTCTCACCACGATCTTGTCGCCTGATTGATCGGCGGAAATAGTCGGATTGTCAGGCGTACCCCAAGGCGAAACGGCATTGGATGCCGTGGAGGGCTGGCTCCAGTTCACTTTGTTATGCGCCTTGACCGTGGCGGTATAGGATGCACCGTCGGTGATCGCATTGTCGTCGAATTTGAACGTGATGCTGGTGCCAGTGACTTCCTGGACCGGATTCGCCACATTAGGACCGCTCAACGTCGCCTGATACTTGTCGACGGCGGAGAAATTACCCTCCAAAGCCTTCCATGTGACAGTGATGGTGTTCTTGCTAGCTTCGGCCTTCACATCGGTCGGCGTGTCCGGAAGCTTGTCAGGCGTGCCTTCCACGCCATTCGACTCCTTCGACCAGCCGACCTCATTCTTGGCCTGCACCTTGAACGAGTACGTCTTGCCGTTCTTCAAGCCGGTGATTTGGCAGGAGGTCACGGATCCGCACGATTTCTCGCCGGAACCGTCGCCGCCCCACGACACCTTGTATTCGCTGATCGGACTGCCGTTCGAAGAGCCGGCCGTCCAACTCAGATTCACCGCGCCATCCTGCGGGTCTCCGGCGATGGGGGAGAGCAGCGGCGCATCCGGCTTGTCCATCACCGAAACGTTGATGGTGCCCGTCACCTCACGTTCCTTCGTATTGGTGGCATCGCGCACGTTGACGATCACCTTGTTGGTGCTCGCGCCGATATCGGACGAGGCGCTGATCGACACCACACCGTTGGACGGGCAGTCCACGGTCAGCTTCGACGCGCCATCGGACGTGCATCCGGTCACGGTCAATGCGGAATCGGGGAACGGATTATACGCATCGGACAGCAGGTTCACTTCCTCACTGGATCCTGCCTTGACCTTCACGGTTTTCGCGTTGATGCGTGCCAAAGGCCTGTTGGAGGCCGTCACACGAACCGTGACGCCCGCACTCACCGTGCCCTTCGAATATTGAATCGAAATCGGCACGCTCACCGTTGTTCCCGGCGAAGCGGTCTTGTCGGCGGACACGGTCAGCTTGCCGTTCGAACTCACTTTGGCGCTCACCTGGTCGGAATCGGTGCCACCCGAATACGTGTACTGCTTCTCATCGTCATACAGGTCGGACGCCGAATGGGTCAACGCGGTCAGATCGATGGTGGTGGCGCTTTCGCCGGCGACCACGTCAATGGTGGACGAGGAGAACGTCGGCGCGGGCATGTCACGTCCGATCACGGTGATCGGCAACGTCAACACCGCCGAATTGATGATTTTCACCTTGTCGTTCTTGTCGCGTTT
>ENA-OQJR01000633-OQJR01000633.1-human-gut-metagenome-genome-assembly--contig:-NODE-633-length-11017-cov-2.358586_pt1 | contig 11017 bp, 9 predicted proteins | sample MGYA00242614_ERZ504781 | MGnify/ENA primary metagenome ERZ504781 (study PRJEB26092, sample SAMD00036365) | human gut metagenome | host: Homo sapiens | study: EMG produced TPA metagenomics assembly of...
GAAGGATATCTCAAGGGCGAGTACGATGCGGTAAAGATCTGCTACACCCGGTTCGATTCCATGATGACCCAGACCGCAGCCACCATGGAGGTGCTGCCGCTGTCCATCGAACCTACCGAGCAGCAGAAGGCGGATGCCCGCCGCAGCCAGATCCTGTACAAGCCCAGCAGCGAGGAAGTATTCAGCGCGATCATCCCGGAGTATGTGGCAGGCATCGTCTACGGTGCCGTGTGCGAGAGCGTAGCCAGTGAGTTGGCAGCCCGCCGCACTGCCATGGATGCCGCCACCAAGAACGCCGGTGAGATGATCGACCATTTGAACCTGTATTATAACCGTGCCCGTCAGGCTGCCATCACGCAGGAGATCACCGAGATCGTGGCCGGCGCGGAGATTTAAAACCTATCAAAAAGGAGTTGTAGCCTATGTCCGAAAAACATATCGGCAAGGTGCTCCAGGTCATCGGCCCGGTGCTGGACATCCAGTTTGAGGATGGCCAGCTGCCGGAGCTGCTCAACGCCATCGAGATCGACAACCACGGCGAAAAGCTGGTGGTCGAGGTGGCACAGCACACCGGCGATAACGTGGTGCGCTGTATTGCAATGAACAGCACCGATGGTCTGGTGCGCGGCACCGAAGCCGTGGATACCGGCGAACCCATCAAAGTGCCCGTGGGCGACCAGTGTCTGGGCCGCGTGTTCAACCTGCTGGGTGAGCCCGTGGACACAAGCCCGCCCGGCCCCGGAGGCCTACTGGCCCATCCACCGCCCTGCTCCCAGCTACGAGGAGCAGCAGTCCACCACCGAGATCCTCGAGACCGGCATCAAGGTCGTGGACCTGATCTGCCCCTACGCAAAGGGTGGCAAGATCGGTCTGTTCGGCGGTGCAGGCGTCGGCAAGACGGTCCTGATCCAGGAGCTGATCTATAACATCGCCACCGAGCACAACGGCTACTCGGTGTTCACCGGCGTTGGCGAGCGCACCCGTGAGGGCAACGACCTGTATGGTGAAATGACCGAGAGCGGCGTTATCAACAAGACTGCGCTGGTCTACGGCCAGATGAACGAACCCCCAGGAGCCCGTATGCGCGTGGCACTGTCCGGCCTGACCATGGCGGAGTATTTCCGCGATGTGAAGAATCAGGATGTGCTGCTCTTCATTGATAACATCTTCCGCTTCACCCAGGCTGGTTCTGAGGTGTCCGCACTGCTGGGCCGTATGCCTTCCGCCGTCGGCTACCAGCCCACGCTGGCCACCGAGATGGGTGCTCTGCAGGAGCGCATCACCTCCACCCGCAAGGGTTCTATCACCTCGGTGCAGGCCGTCTACGTGCCCGCCGATGACCTGACCGACCCGGCCCCTGCCACCACCTTTACCCATCTGGATGCCACCACGGTCCTGAGCCGTGACATTGCTTCGCAGGGCATCTACCCCGCTGTGGACCCGCTGGATTCCACCAGCCGCATCCTCAGCCCGGAGGTCGTGGGTCAGGAGCACTACGAGATCGCCCGCGCCGTCCAGAAGGTGCTGCAGCGCTACAAGGAGCTGCAGGACATCATTGCCATCATGGGCATGGACGAGCTGAGCGAGGAAGACAAGCGCACGGTCAGCCGCGCCCGCAAGGTGCAGCGCTTCCTGAGCCAGAGCTTCCACGTGGCAGAGCAGTTCACCGGTATGCCCGGCCAGTATGTGCCGCTCAAGGAGACCCTGCGCGGCTTCAAGATGATCCTGAACGGCGAGTGCGACGAGCTGCCCGAGAGCGCATTCCTGTTCGCGGGCACCATCGATGACGTGTTCGCAAAAGCGAAGAAAGGGTAAACCATGACGACCTTTCATCTGACGGTGGTCACGCCGGACGGCTGCGCCTTTGACGGGCAGGCCGAGCGCATCGTCTGCCGCGCCATTGACGGCGATCTGGCCATCCTTGCCAAACACGGGGATTACTGCACCGCGCTGGGCATGGGCGAAGCCCATATCGTGGATGCCGAGGGCCAGCGCCGCCGCGCCGCCTGCATGGGCGGGCTGCTGAGCGTGCTGGATGGCGAAGTGCGTCTGGTCGCCACCACATGGGAGTGGGCCGAGGAGATCGATCAGGCCCGCGCCGAGGCTTCCAAGAAGCGCGCGGAGGAGATTCTTGCGCAGAAGAACCTCGACAAGCGGGACTACGAGCTGGCTCAGGCGCGTCTCAAGCGCGCACTGGTGCGTACCTCTATCCACTGAGATAAGAAAAAAGGAGCCATTGCACAAACTGTGCGGTGGCTCCTTTTGCGTGCATGATGAAATTAAAATAAGATTTCAGCTGAACATGCCCAGAGCGAATGCGGAGGGCATTTAAATCGTAAAGACGTTACATCATATTTGCCTTCTCGATCAGGTTGCGGATGTGATGGGCCAGCATCTCCACCGCAGCGGTGTTCTCGCCGCCGTTGGGTACAATGATGTCTGCGTTGCGCTTGCTGGGTTCCACAAAGGCTTCGTGCATAGGCTTGACGGTGGTCAGGTACTGCTCGATCACGCTGTCCAGACTGCGGCCCCGCTCCTTCACATCCCGCACCAGACGGCGCAGGATGCGCTCGTCGGCGTCGGTGTCCACATAGATCTTGTAGTCGAACAGGGCGCACAGCTCCGGCTCCACAAAGGGCAGGATGCCTTCCACGATCAGCACCGGTGCGGGCTCGATGTGCTGCACCTTGTCGCTGCGGTTGTGGTTGGAGTAGTCGTACACCGGGCAGTCGATGGCGCGGCCTGCCTTCAGCTCCTGCAGATGGTAGATCAGCAAGGCGTTGTCAAAAGCATCCGGATGGTCGTAGTTCAGCTTGCAGCGCTCCTCAAAGGGCAGCTCGTCGTGGCGCTTGTAATAGCTGTCGTGGGAGATCAGGCGCACTTCATCCTCGCCAAAACGCTCCTTCAGCCGCAGAGCAAGGGTGGTCTTGCCGCTGCCGGAGCCCCTGCAATGCCAATGATCAGATTATTCATAGGGGTCCCTCCTGCATCATCCTGCCGCTTTGGGTGGAAAAAAGGGCAGGAATGGATTATAATAGGTGCAAAGCTGCCTGTCCGGGACACAGCGCCGGGCGGGTTTGTTCCTGTACATCATAACACAAACCGGCACATTTTTACAGCCCCAGGGCTGCAAATGTGCGAGATAAGGGAAAATGCCATGCAGAAAAAACAATTTCAGCAAAATATGAAGGACAAGGTCCGGGTGTTTGAGGATGGCGGCATCCGCCTGCTCAAACGGGGACAGAAGGGCGTGGTACACGCTATTTTCAGCCGTTTTGGTCTGGTGCTGGTTCTGCTGCTTTTACAGGCGTTCGCGCTGTTCAGCCTGCTGCAGTGGTTCGGTGGGCTGCTGCCGCATTATTTTGGCGGCACCCTGCTGGTAACAGCGGCAATGATGGTCTATCTGCTCAATCAGGACATGGACAACAGCGTGCGCATCACATGGCTGGTGGTCACGGCACTGATGCCGGTGCTGGGCGTGCCGCTGTTCTGGTACACCAAAAGTGATGTGGGCCACAATGCCCTGAAGCACCGCCTGCTGGATCTGGAGGGACAGACCGGCGCCCGGCTGCCGCAGAATGAGCAGACCGTGGAGCTTTTGCAGGAGCAGGCACCCGAAGCGGTGCCGCTGGCACGGTATCTGCGGGGCAAGGGAGGCGGCTTTCCGGTCTATGCCGATACGGTAGCCACCTACTTCAACGGCGGCGAAGCTATGTTCGATGAAATGCTGCGCCAGCTGGAAACGGCAAAAAAGTACATCTTTCTGGAATATTTCATCGTGGATGAAGGCCTGATGTGGGGCCGCATTCTGGAAGTGCTGGCCCGCAAGGCGGCGCAGGGGGTGGATGTGCGTGTGATGTATGACGGCACCTGCGAGTTCTCCACCCTGCCGCGGGATTACCCCAGCCGGCTGGAAGCGCTGGGCATCCAGTGCAAGGTGTTCTCGCCGGTCACGCCCTTTGTTTCCACCCACTACAACTACCGCGACCACCGCAAAATTCTGGTCATTGATGGCCAGGTGGGCTTTACCGGCGGCGTGAATCTGGCAGATGAGTACATCAACCACATAGAAAAGTATGGCCGCTGGAAGGACTCGGCCCTGATGCTGGAAGGCGAAGGTGTGCGCTCCATGACGGCGCTGTTCCTGCAGATGTGGTGCATCCTGTGCCAGCCGGAGTTTGAGCAGTTCCTGTCCGATCCCATCCCGGCGGCAGCAAACGCCAAGGGCTTTGTGGTGCCCTACGGAGACTGCCCGCTGGACGGTGAGCGGGTGGGCGAAATGGTGTACATGGATATGCTCAACCGTGCCCGGAAGTATGTGCACATCATCACGCCGTATCTGATTTTAGACGGCGAGCTGGAAACGGCCCTGCGCTTTGCGGCAGAGCGCGGTGTGGATGTGCACCTGATCCTGCCCGGCAAGCCGGATAAGTGGTTCGTTTATGCACTGGCCAAGACCCATACCAAGGCGCTGCTTTCTTCGGGTGTGAAGATCAGCGAGTGGCAGCCCGGCTTTACCCATGCGAAGATCGTGATCGCCGACGGCGTGGAAGCCGTGGCAGGCACCATCAATCTGGACTACCGCAGCCTGTACCATCACTTTGAAAACGCGGTCTGGATGCGCGGCACCGACTGCATTGCCAACATGGAAGCGGATTTTCAGGATACACTCACCCGGTGCCGCAGGGTGGAGCAGACGAGAGAAAGTATCTGGCAGGGCAAAAAGCTGCTGCATCTGGCGGGCATCCTGCTCAAGTTTATTGCGCCGCTGGTGTGAAAGACTCCTTCCGTCATGGCTGCGTAATCAGACTGGAGAAGCTCTGAATACAAAAAGGCCCGCTGCCTTTCGACAGCGGGCCTTTTGTTACCGATTTAAATAAAAATCAGCGCTTAGTTCTGCTTCATGCGAGCGAAGCAGTCAGAGCAGTAGACCGGACGGTCCTCACGGGGCTGGAAGGGGACCTTGCAAGCCTTGCCGCAAGCTGCGCAGACAGCATCGAACATCTGACGCTCACCGCTGTTGCTGCGTGCGCCGCCGTTCTTGCGGGCGTCACGGCAGGGCTTGCAGCGCTGGGGCTGATTCTCGAAGCCGCGAGATGCGTAGAACTCCTGCTCACCAGCAGTCCAAACAAATTCCTTACCGCAGTCCTTGCAGACCAGAGTCTTGTCTTCAAACATAGTAGTATCTCCTCTTTAGTTAGTTCTTGCCCACGGAAGGATTGTAACCATACCTTTGGTTTTGGGACCATCGCGCTGATCAGTAAGCTTACCAGGGGCTTGAATGAATGGACGTCCTCCAATTGAGGACTTTTCTATTGTACCGTCCTTTTTGAAATTTGTCAACCAAAAAACAACCATTCGCCTTGCTATTTGTATAGATAGCACAATCCGACAGGGCTGATTTGGGTAAAATAACTGCCGGAAGATGAAAAAGGGGCTGCCGCACATTCCGTGCAGCAGCCCCTGCAAAGCCCTTTGGAAAACGATTACTTCTCGAGGACTTCCTTGGTGTCGCGGGCGATCATCAGCTCCTCGTCGGTAGCAATGACCAGAGTGCGCACCTTTGCGCCCCAGGCAGTGATCTCGCACACATCGCCCACGGGGTGCTTGTTCTTCTCGGTATCGATGCGGATGCCCAGCCAATCCATGTGGTGGCAGACCTTTGCACGGGCAATTGCATCGTGCTCGCCGATGCCGCCGGTGAAGACGATGGCATCCACGCCGCCCATTGCAGCGATGTAAGCGCCAACGGTCTTCTTGATCTGGTAGTTCAGCATGTCGGAAGCCAGCTGTGCGCGCTTGTTGCCGGCAGCAGCTGCCTCTTCCACGTCACGCTTGTCGCTGGAAACACCGGAGATGCCCAGCAGGCCGGACTTCTTGTTCAGGATCTCGTCCAGCTCGTGGCCGGTGATGTTCAGGGTGTACTTCAGGTAGTTGACCACAGAGGGGTCCAGGTCGCCGCAGCGGGTGCCCATCATCAGGCCGGCCAGCGGGGTCATGCCCATGGAGGTGTCCACGACCTTGCCCTGATCCACAGCGGCAATGGAGGAACCGTTGCCCAGATGGCAGGTGATCAGCTTCAGGCGCTCAATGGGCTCTTCCAGATACTCGGCAGCCTTGTGGGCAACGTACTTGTGGCTGGTGCCGTGGAAGCCGTAGCGGCGCACGCCGTACTTCTCGTAGTACTCATACGGAATGGCGTACATATAAGCCTTCGGAGGCATGGTGCTGTGGAAAGCGGTATCGAACACAGCCACCATGGGGATGTTGCCGAACACCTTGCGTGCGGCCTCGATGCCCAGAATGCCGGCGGGGTTGTGCAGGGGAGCCAGAGGGCTCAGCTCGCGGATGGTCTCGATGACCTCGTCGGTGATCAGGCAGCTCTCCTTGAACTTCTCGCCGCCGTGCACGACACGGTGACCGATGGCATCGATCTCGCTGACGTCGTTGATGCACTTGCCTTCGCCGGTGGTCATCTTCTTCACGACCTCGGCAAATGCCTCGGTGTGGGTGGGGAAGATGGCGGGCGTGGTGGCCTTGTGGCCGTTGGCCTCGTGGGTGATCATGCTGCTTTCCATGCCAATGCGCTCGCACAGGCCCTTGCACAGCACCTTCTCGCCGTCCATATCGATCAGCTGATACTTCAGAGAAGAAGAGCCGCAGTTAATAACCAGAACTTTCATCTGTGTTGCCTCCTGTATGTTTTTAGTCTGTCCTCTTTTTAAACCTGAGGACAGAATTTTACAGATTCCTGTGTTTATTATATAATAGGGTGGGCGGCTTTTCAAGCCGCAACCCGAGCAAAGCGGTAAAGCTTGTGTACAAGGTTTTTGTACATCCTGCCCACAAATGCGCAAAACCACTGCAGTTTTCTGTATATACGATATAAATTTAACAATCTTTCCGAGGGCGCAGCAGCCCTGCAGAGGAGCTTATCTATGAAATTTGCCGGTATCATTGCAGAGTACGACCCCTTTCACAACGGCCATGCATGGCAGTTGGCGCAGGCAAAAGCGCTGGGAGCACAGCATGTGGCGGTGGCCATGAGCTGCGGGCTGACCCAGCGCGGCGCACTGCCGCTGCTGCCGGAAGCGGTGCGGGTGCAGGCCGCCCTGCAGTGCGGGGCAGATCTGATATTTGCGCTGCCTGCGCCCTGTGCCTGTGCGGGGGCAGAGGCTTTTGCCCGGGCGGGGGTGCGCATCCTTGCAGCCGCCGGGTGCGATGCGCTGGTGTTCGGGGCAGAGACGCCGGACGCAGCCCTGCTGATGGAAGCTGCCCGGGTGCTGTGCAGCGCAGCCTACCGCACCGAGCTGAAACGCCAGCTTGCAGCCGGTGCCCGCAGCTTTGCGGCGGCGCGGCAGACGGCGGTGGAAGCGCTTTGCCCGGGCACGGCACTGGCCGCGCTGCTGGATAAGCCCAACAACAATCTGGCAGTGGAATACTGCAAGGCCATTCTGGAACAGGAGGCACCCATGACCCCGGTGCCGCTGCCCCGCGTGGGGGCGGGTCACGGGCAGGCCCTTGCCGAAAGCGGCCACGCACAGTTTGCCAGTGCCAGCGCGCTGCGCGCCCTCTGGGCAGAGCAGGGCGCGGATGCGCTGACTCCTTATGTGCCGGAAAAAGCACTGGAGCTGTATAAAAAAGCGGAAATCGACGGAATGTATACGGATCATGCCGCTGCGGGCCGGTGTGAGCTGGCTCTGCTGCGGGCGGCCTGTGCACGACCGGAACCTTTTGCCGCAGTGCGGGGCGTTTCCGAGGGATTGGACCACCGGCTGGAAAACGCCGTGCGCAGCTGCACCGGCCTGCCCCAGCTGCTGGACGCGCTGACCACTGTGCGTTACCCCCGGGCCCGGATGCGCCGTCTTGCTATGGATGCGGCACTGGGCTATACGGCGGAGATCGTGCCTGCCCTGCCGCCCTATCTGCATTTGCTGGGGGCAAGGCGGGAAGCACTTCCGCTGCTGAAGCATGCATCCCTGCCGCTGAGCCACTCGCTGGCAAAGCTGGAAAAAGAAAACGATGCCTGCGCCCGCATGGCGGCGGCACAGGCAGGAGCCAGCGATTTTGGCGCACTGTGCCGCCGGGTGCCCGGGCCGATGGGGGAGTATATCGTCAAAAAATTATACTTTTTGACGAATTGACAAAAAATAATCGAAGAAATTTTATGCAGAAACACTTGTGCCCGGACGGTTTGTGGTGTATGATTAAAGCAATGCAATGTTGGATACAACAAATGAGAACGGAATCAGAAAACCGCACGCAATAAGGAGGAAACTTCATGGCACTTCACGTTCTGGACGAAGCCAACCGCTGTCTGGGCTGCAAAAAGCCGCTGTGCCAGCAGGGCTGCCCCATCCACACCAACATCCCGGAGGTCATTCGGCTGCTCAAGGCAAACCAGATGGACGAAGCTGGCAGAATGCTGTTTGAGAATAACCCGCTGACCACCGTTTGTGCGTTGGTGTGCAACCACGAGAACCAGTGCGAGGGCCACTGCGTGCGCAACCGGATGCCAAGCCACGACCCGGTACACTTCTCCATTATTGAAGACTACATTTCCACGACCTACGCCAACAAAATGACCGCCGGCCCTGCCCCCAAAAACGGCATGAAGGCGGCAGTCGTTGGCTCCGGCCCGGCGGGCCTGACCATTGCGGTGCTGCTGGCACGCTGGGGCTACGATGTGACCATCTTTGATGCCCGGGATAAGATTGGCGGCGTCATGCGCTACGGCATCCCCAACTATCGCCTGCCGGACAGCGTGCTGGACGATTTCCAGTACCGCCATCTGGAGCTGAAGGGCATCAAGGTGCGGCCCAACACCACCATCGGCAAGACCATCACCATCGATGATCTGTTCCGCGACGGCTACAAGAGCGTGTTCATCGGTGCCGGTCTGTGGAAGGCCAACGCCATGCATATCAAGGGCGAAACTTTGGGAAATGTAGCCTTTGGCATCGATTATCTGGCAAACTCCAAGGCGTTCCGTCTGGGCAGCGATGTTGCCGTGATCGGCGTGGGCAACTCTGCCATGGACTGCGCCCGCACCGCCATCCGCAACGGTGCCCGCCACGTCACCTGCTATGCCCGCCGCGACGAGAGCTGCATCAGTGCTTCCGAGTACGAGGTGAGCTATGCAAAGCTGGAGGGCGTGGGCTTCCGCTTCTGCAAAGCACCGGTGGAGATCCGTGAGAACGGCCTGATCTGCCGCGATACCGTCAAGGGCGAGGACGGTAAATTTACGCAGGTGGAGGGCAGCGAGACCTTCTACCCCCACACCGGCGTGATCGTGTCGGTCAGCCAGGGCTCGGAGAGCAACCTCGTCAAGACCACTACCGGCATCGAGACCAACCAGAAGGGTCTGCTCACCGTCAGCGAGGACGGCAGCACCACCCGCGAGGGCGTATTTGCCGGCGGTGATGCCGTGATGGGCGCACGCACCGTGGTGGAGGCGGTGGCTGTGGCCAAGAAGGTGGCCGAGAGCATGGATGCCTACATGAAGAGCCTGCCTGCAGAAGAAGTGGCTGACCCCTATGCCAATATCCCGGTGTTCCAGACCCCCACCTCGGACGTGCTGGCAAAGCAGGAGATCTGACGAAATAAAGACAAACTTGGAAGAAACTGTAAAGCTTTTGCGTCTTTGCCGATCTTTGCCGCTCCGTTTGTTGACGGGGCGGCTTTTGCTTTGTATACTATTCATATACTTGTTTCTGATTTGTACAAAATGGATATAAAACGGTGAAAGGCGGTGGACGCTATCCTGAAAGCATCCCTCCCGAAACTGCGGGAAAAACTATTGGAAGCGCTACAGGCAGTGCTGCCCATTGCAGCCATCGTGCTGGTGCTCTGCTTTACCATTGCGCCGGTGTCGCCCAGCATCCTGCTGTGCTTTTTGCTGGGGGCCGCCATGATCGTGGTGGGCATCATGTTCTTCACACTGGGCGCGGAGATGAGCATGACCCCCATGGGCGAGCGCGTGGGTGCGGTGATCACCAAAAGCCGGAAGCTGCCGGTGATCTTGGGCATCGGCTTTCTGCTGGGCTTCCTCATCACCATTTCGGAGCCGGACCTGCAGGTGCTGGCAAATCAGGTGCCCTCCATCCCGAACCGCACCCTTATTTTATCGGTGCGGCGGGCGTGGGCCTGTTTCTGGTGTTTGCCTTCCTGCGTATGCTCATTGGCATCTCGCTGCCAAAGCTGCTGGTGCTGTTCTACGGCATGATCTTTCTTCTGGCGGCGTTTGTGCCCAAGGAATTTCTTGCTGTGGCCTTTGACTCCGGCGGTGTGACCACCGGCCCCATGACTGTGCCCTTTATCATGGCGCTGGGCGTGGGTGTTTCGTCCATCCGCGGCGACCGCCACGCGGCGGACGACAGCTTTGGTCTGGTGGCCATGTGCTCCATCGGCCCCATTCTGGCAGTGCTCATTCTGGGCATCGTGTTCCGCGCCTCGGACAGCACCTATATCCCGCCGGTGCTGCCGGAGGTGAGCGACTCGGTGGAGCTGTGGCAGCTGTTCCATGTCAGCCTGCCTACGTATCTGGAAGAGATCGCTGTCTCGCTGCTGCCCATCATCGTGATGTTCGGCATTTTTCAATTTGTGGCTCTGCACATGGACCGCCGGTCACTGGGCCGCATTGCGGTGGGTCTTGCGTATACCTACGTGGGCCTTGTGCTGTTCCTCACCGGCGCAAATGTGGGCTTTATGCCCGCCGGTAATTATCTGGGTCAGGTGCTGGCCGGGCAGAGCTTCCGCTGGATCATCATTCCCATTGGAATGCTCATCGGTTACTTCATCGTCAAGGCTGAGCCGGCCGTCTATGTGCTGAACAAGCAGGTGGAAGAGGTGACCGACGGTGCCATTTCGGCCAAGGCCATGGGCACAGCCCTTTCGGCAGGTGTTTCCATCTCGGTGGGCCTTGCCATGGTGCGGGTACTCACCGGCATTTCCATTTTGTGGTTCCTCGTGCCGGGCTATGTGTTTGCCATCGGCATCTCCTTTGTGGTGCCAAAGC
>ENA-OQJR01000634-OQJR01000634.1-human-gut-metagenome-genome-assembly--contig:-NODE-634-length-10999-cov-3.544978_pt1 | contig 10999 bp, 14 predicted proteins | sample MGYA00242614_ERZ504781 | MGnify/ENA primary metagenome ERZ504781 (study PRJEB26092, sample SAMD00036365) | human gut metagenome | host: Homo sapiens | study: EMG produced TPA metagenomics assembly of...
CGGCTGTAGATTTCTTCATCACAACAACAAGAAGGTCGCTGATACTGGTCGTTGGCGTCCAGTTATTAGCACCATATGAAGAAACATTGAAAGTCAGGGTGACATGGCCGTGTCCGGCAGGCATATCAATGACTGATGAAAATACCCTGCTGACATCCGTCGCGGGTTGCTGAAAGATTTCCTGTCCGTTCTTCAGTACCTGCAGCTTACAGGTTGAATACCAGTATGACTGTTGGTTGTTGCTGTTGAAGTTTTCATGCTTACCCCCACGAAACAGAACGGGGGGGACTACTATCTGACGGTCAAAAGCCTGGTCATCGTACACAGTGACCGTTATTGTACCGCTGGCATAACTGCCATTTCTCGGAAAGGCTTTTCCCACCGTTTTGACAATATCACCTTCAATCTGGTTAGCTGACAGTTTTCCCAGAATCCGACAGTTCTGATTAATCGTGACGTTGTTGAGCGTCCCGGAGTTCGCGTTCACGTTACCGCTGATATCCGCATTTTTCGCAGAAAGTCGACCATCAGGTGTCAGTGAAAACGTTGGGGGATTGCCACCGCTGGTAATGGTGGGAGCCGTCAGATATTTCAGGAACACTTCGTTCATGAATATCTGATCGCCCTGCCCAACAAACATCGGCTTTGTGTTGCCATTCGCAGGATTAATCATCGCAATCCTGTCCGCCGCCAGCAGCACCTGACTCTGCATACCGTCAGGAGTATTCTCAACACCGGCACCAATACCCGCGATATAAAGGCGTCCGTCCTGCATCTGCTGCAGCTTCACAGCCCACATGCTGTTCAGGTTATTATTTGTATCAACCTGAACCTTCTGTATCTGCTGGATCGCTGCACTCTGGTCTTCCAGTTTCTTATTGACGGTCTGCGTGATTTCATTGCTGACACCCGTAATGGACGTCCTGATTTCAGCCAGGTCAGGCGCAAGCTGACCGTTATCAATCTGCGTCCACAACTCCTGAGCCAGATGGGTTTTCCCTATCTCTCCTTTGAAAAAATTCAGATAGCCGGATGCATCATCACTCGGCTGGCCAACAGCCTCCACAAATGCCGATTTGCCAACGGTGTTCACACTGCGGATGTAAAAATATAATCATGGCCCGTTTGATATTGATACTGGAAAGCCACTTTAAGAGCGCATTCAACGGCACCGGAGCCATTGTCGTTAAAATGTAATTTGTTGAGTCCTTTTGGCAATACTTTAGTCAACTCTTCCGCCAAGGTAATAGCCGGTTTATGACTCAAATTAGCAAAAATAACATGTTCCAATGTATCCAGCTGTTTTTTGATGGACGCATTGATTTTCGGATTGCAGTGCCCCAATAAATTACACCACCAAGAGCTGATAATATCGATATATTCATTGCCGTCTACATCATATAAATACGAACCTTTGCCATGGTCAATAACAATGGGCGGCAATGTTTCATAATCCTTCATTTGTGAACAAGGATGCCAAATATGCGCTAAATCTCTTTCAACCCACACCTGTGAACTCATGTTGAACTCCTTTTACCTCTAAATACCTATACCTAATCATTACGTATGTTAACTGTATTCGCAGCCTGATACGCGCCTAACTTAACTAATACGTAACCTAACTTAATATGTAAAAACTTATATATTAACCCTTACATGTTGCTGTTTGAAAAAAATATTGCTTACACTTCGTCATATAAGGCGGCTAACGTATCCGCGGAAACACCTAAGTCCTTAGCCCTTCCGGTACGCAAGCAATTACCGGTACGCCCGTTAATTCTTCAATCATCAGCTTATTATCCCGTTCCATCGGGCTATCCGTATAGAAGTTTAAAATAACCCCTTTAACCGGAATATTACGAGCCCGCAAGTATTCGATGGTCAAGACCGTAGCATTAATCGTACCCAATCCGGCATGAGCTACCAACAAGGTCGGCAAATTGAACCATTGGATAACGTCTTCCAGAAAAATATGTGCCGTTTCATCATAGCGCAATGGACACATAATGCCACCGCTACCTTCCATGGTGACGTATTCGAAGTTTTCTTTTGCTTTCGCAAAAGCCGCTTCTACTACGGCTTTTTCAAGAGGATGACCTTCCCATTGAGCTGCCAAATGAGGCGATACGGCATGATCATATAAATAAGATAATAAATCTTCGTCCGGTACATCAATGCCGGCCACTTTTTTCACATAACCCGCATCACTGGCTGCAATTGACGGCGCACCACTGACCGCCGCTTTATAATAACCGGCCTTATATTGACCGTCTCGCAATGTTTTCACCAAAAGGCCGGTAATGAATGTCTTGCCGATATCCGTTCCCGTGCCCAATACAAATAAGCCCTTACTCTTTGATTCGAGTTGTGCCATAATAACATCCCTTCCTCTATTATTACCCTATTTGTTAACACGTGGTTAACAAATTGATTTTGATTTAATTTAATCACGCCAAGGGGTTATTGTCAACTCGAACCATTTTAGTATGGTTTATAATTTAATCGAAAGATTTTTAAAAATTGCATTTTTAATATACCTAAAAGGCATTCAATCATCGTTTTTACCACTATTGATTACATTTGTTCAAAAAACGTCATTCATCATTGACTAAATGAGCGATTATGATTATATTATAGTTAAGATAAACCATAATTAAGCAAAATACTAATATAATTAATAAAATATATGTGATGTTACACAGAGGAGATTCCCATGCTATCAGAAGAACGGCAATCCTTAATTCTCGAACGGTTACGGACTAAACGGGCCGTTACCGTACAGGAGTTGGTGCAAGACCTTGATTCCTCCGCGGCCACGATTCGTCGCGATTTAACCGAACTGCATCAGAAGGGCTTACTACAAAAGGTGCACGGCGGCGCTGTAAGTTGCGATGTAGACTATTTCACCACCGAACCCGATATGTCGACGAAAGCCAATTTGTTACTGATGAAAAAACGGCGATTGCCCAAGCAGCAGCCACTCTCATTGAAGAGCACGACTTCGTCTTTATCGATGCAGGCACCACGACGGAAATGATGTTACCTTTTGTAAATGCTAAAAATGTAACCTTTGTCACAAACGGCACATCTCATGCAGCAGCGCTGGCAGCCCGTTATCGTCGTGTCATTCTCCTTGGTGGTCAGGTAAAAGCGGTTACCGGTGCCATCATTGGCGACACAGCTTTACAACAATTAGATGTTTTTAATTTTACCAAAGGCTTCTTCGGAACCAACGGCGTCAGCATAAAAGGCGGTTTCAGTACACCGGATCCGGCCGAAGCAGCTATCAAAGCCAAAGCGATTCATAAATGTCATCGTGCTTACGTACTTTGTGATTCGTCAAAATTTGACAAAATATCGTCTGTTACGTTTGCCCCATTGGAAAGTGCAACGATTATTACAACTAAAGTAAAAGGTGCTTATCATAACTATACTGAAATTAAGGAGGTAGAGCCATGATTTACACGGTTACTTTTAATCCGTCCCTCGACTATGTCATGCGCGTTAACGGCTTTGAAGCAAACGGCGTTAATCGCACCTATGAAGACTTCATCGTAGCCGGCGGTAAAGGGATTAATGTATCCATTATGTTGCGTCATTTAGGCCACGAGAACACAGCCTTAGGCTTCATTGCCGGTTTTACGGGCGATGAAATCGTTCGTCAACTGCGCGAAGAAGGTTGTGAAGAAGCCTTTATTCGACTTGAAAAAGGGTATTCCCGCATCAATGTGAAATTAAAGAGCAACGGTGAAACAGAAATCAATGCGCAAGGTCCGGTTATCACCGAAGACGCCATGGCTAAGCTCTACAAACAGCTTGATACGTTAGAGAGCGGTGATACCTTAGTTCTCTCCGGCAGCATTCCCAAAGGACTTCCGGAAACAACCTATCGTGATATCATGGAGCGCCTCAGCGCTCGCAATATTCGCATCATCGTCGATGCCACCCAAGATTTACTCATGAATGTACTCGATTTAAAACCGTTTTTAATTAAGTCCGAATCATCACGAATTAGAAAGTGTATTCCATACAAAATTTACAACGGAAAAAGACATCATCGAAGCCGCCCGCCAATTACAGGCCAAAGGTGCTCAGAACGTCCTCGTATCAAGAGCCGCTGACGGAGCCGTATTAGTTGATGCTAACGGCGAGGTACGAACCAGCCCCGTACCGAAAGGCAAACTCGTCAATTCCGTAGGTTCCGGTGATTCCATGGTGGCCGGTTTCTTGGCCGGCTATATCGAATCGGATGGCCAATATGACAAAGCCCTGGCTATGGGCGTCGCCGCCGGTTCAGCGTCCGCCTTTGAAGAGTGGCTCGCAAATCGTGAACAAGTAGAAGCATTATTGGAGAAGGAGTAATATCATGAAAATTACGGATTTACTACAGAAGCAATCAATTCAATTGAACGCCCATCCGACCACAAAGATATCGCCATTCGCCAACTGGCCGAATTGATGGATGCAAGCGGTAATTTAAAAAATAAAGAACAGTACATCAAAGATGTATTGATTCGTGAAGAATCCGGCTCCACCGGTCTCGGCATGGGGCTTGCTACCCCGCATGCTAAAGTATCGGCGTAAAAGCACCGGGCCTATCCGCTATGACGGTGCCGGAAGGCATGGACTTCGAAAGCCTGGACGGCGAACCGACCCGCCTATTTTTCATGATTGCCGCCCCGGAAGGGCAAGCCGATACCCATGTGCAGGTTCTTGCCAACTTAGCAACCCTCATCATGGATCCCGAATTTAAAGAAGCGCTCATCAAAGCACAAACCGTTGAAGGATTCCTCGCTTTAATTGATGTAAAAGAAGCAGACCAATTCAAACCGAAAATGACAGAAACGGAAGCATTAGCTATTGTGGAACAAAACGTAACCACAGCCGCTACCGCTGCGCCTAACGCTAAACAAGAGGCTCAACAACCGGCAAAAGCACCAAAAGCAATGCCGGCTAAAGCTGCCGACGGCTCTTATCGCGTACTGGCAGTAACCGCTTGCCCTACCGGCATCGCTCATACCGCTATGGCCGCTGAAGCCTTAACCCGCACAGCTGCTGACATGGGCATTACCATTAAAGTAGAACAAAACGGTGCAGCCGGCGTTAAAGACGCCATCACCGCCGAAGACATCAAAAATGCGGAATGTATCATTGTGGCAGCCGACAAGAGCGTTCCTATGGAGCGTTTTAACGGCAAACCGCTCATTCAGGTAAAAGTAGCCGACGGCATCAATAAAGCCAAAGAATTATTGGAAGAAGCAACGTCCGGCAAGGCGCCAATCTTCGAAGCAGGCGAAGAAAAAGCCGACAAAAATGCCATTACCGCCCAAGACAGCTTCGGTCGCCAGATTTACAAACATTTGATGAACGGCGTATCCCATATGTTACCGTTCGTTATTGGCGGCGGTATCCTTATTGCCCTCGCCTTCTTATTCGACGACTTCAATCCGGCCGACCCAAGTAAATTCGGTTCCGGTACGGAACTGGCCGCCTTCTTCATGAAAATCGGCGGTGCCTCCTTCAGCTTCATGTTGCCGGTCTTAGCCGGTTTCATCGGCATGAGTATTGCCGACCGTCCGGGTCTTGCCGTCGGTTTCGTCGGCGGTTATCTCGCCAACGCAGGCGGTTCCGGTTTCCTCGGCGCCCTCTTGGCAGGTTTTGTGGCCGGTTATCTCATGCTCTTATTAAAACGAGTTTTCTCCGGCTTACCACAATCTTTGGAAGGTATCAAACCGGTTTTACTCTATCCGGTATTGGGGGTACTCTTCATGGGTATCATCATTACCTTCATTATTAACCCACCTGTTGGTGCACTTAACGAAGGCTTGATGAACGCCTTGAAGAGCATGGACACCAGCAGCCGTATCGTTATCGGTATCATCTTTGCCGGCATGATGGCCGTTGATATGGGTGGTCCGGTAAATAAAGCGGCTTATGTAATCGGCACAGGTCTTCTCGCTACCGGCGAATACGGTGTTATGGCGGCCGTTATGGCCGGCGGTATGGTGCCTCCATTGGCTATCGCCCTTTGTCACAACGTTCTTCCCTAACTCGCTTCACTCCGGCTGAACGTAAATACCGGTATTACCAACTATGTTATGGGCGTTCTCCTTCATCACCGAAGGAGCTATTCCATTCGCCGCAGCCGATCCGGTTCGCGTAATTCCATCCTGTATCGTTGGGGCAGCTGTAGCCGGTGCTTTATCCATGGCCTTTGAATGTACCTTGCGCGCTCCACATGGCGGTATTTTCGTAGTACCTACCATCGGCAACCCGCTCATGTACTTATTGGCTATCTTAGTAGGCTCTGTTGTGACCGCTTTATTATTGGCTATTTTGAAAAAACCGTTAAAAGCCTAATATCCGGCTAATAGACAATAACCTCATGCATAAAATTTTTACACGCAATGCCTAACCCTTATAAAAATACCCCTGAGTCCTATGGATTCAGGGGTATTGCCATATTGCCTATTAAATTTTAATCTCACTTGATCATTCAGGCAGACTTGAATAATTTAAGTCGCATGAAAACTCTATTTGTTCAATTCTTCACGGATACTTGCCACCGAACGACGCAAGAGCCAATCCGTATCGTTCGAATCACCTACCACAAAGGTATGCTCCCCGAATTTTTCAAAACCGAATTTAGCATAAAATTTCTGAGCTTTAGTAGTTATGTTCCCACACACCGAGCCAAACATAATCACAGTCTGTTTGGGTCGCTAATTGCAGAGCCTTTTCAAAGAGAAGTTTACCAAGGCCGAGTCCTTGGTAATCAGCCAATACGTAAATACGCTGTACTTCAAAACCATGTGGCAATTCCTGCTCAGTTTGCGCACGGCCTACATTAACTTTCAAAAAACCGACCGGCTGGCCGTCTACTACGGCAAAAAAGTGTTGTGATTCGGAATCAGTTAGCTCCGCTTGTAACGTTGCTTCCGCCAACGAGGTATTAAAATAGGTGTCGAACTCTTCGTCAGTGTACTCATCCCTAAATGTTTCTGAAAATGTTCTCATCGATAAGTCGCGCAATGTTTTCACATCGTCCGCCCCAATCGGTAAAACATCGATATTCATAGTATCTCCCCCTCCTTTTTCAGGTGTAATATATCCGCTTTATTATAAAACATTCTCACCCTATTTTCAAACGGTCTGACAATAAAACATTGCAAGCATGCGCCGCCTGTGCTATAATCACGTTAGAAAATTCAGGGGAGCTTATGAACGTAGGCTGAGAGGAAGTCATCAAACTTCGACCCTTATACCTGTACGGATAATGCCGTCGTAGGAAGATGTTATAGCGACTTTCTCACGGAGGCACCGTATTGGTGCCTCTGTTTTTTTATGCTGTCTGTCAAAACAGACCGGCTGGCGGGGGAGCGCCCGACAGCTGTCATTACAGCGAAGGGAAGCCGTGTTCCGGCGTGAGAGGAGACCAGTAAGTCTCGACCGCTACAGGAGTTTGTAATGAACGAATCTACCAGTAATGTAAAAAAAGTAACCATGGCCGGTATTTTAGTGGCCGTAGCCGTAGTAGGCAGCACCTTTTCCTTTCCCGTTGGCATCAGTAAATGTGCCCCCGTACAACATATGATTAACATTCTTTGCGCCGTATTATTGGGTCGCTATTACGGGGTGGGCGTAGCTTTTTGCGCCAGCACTTTGCGTCTCGTTACGGGCCTTGGCAGTGTACTCGCCTTTCCGGGCAGTATGTGGGGTGCCCTCTTGGCCGGCATTGTCTATAATCGTACCGGCAATCTATTCTTAACGCTCTTAGCCGAAGTATTTGGTACCGGCATTCTTGGCGGTCTTTCTGCCTACCCGCTGGCCATTATCGTTTTGGGTAAATCGGCCGGTCAAATTGCGTTTTATACCTATGTGGTTCCTTTTTTGATTTCTACCATAGGTGGCTCCCTATTGGCAGGGATTTTTGCTCTATACATTACGCTAGCACCGGAGCCTTAGCGCAATTAAAACAGCATCAGTAGGCCTAATCTATAGACCGTGCCTAAGCCCTTGTTGACGCCTCAGCATAGCTGAAAGCGCCGATTGTCGGTTGGCCGCCTATGGTCCCTTGATGCCGGAGAAAGGGTATTCTATGAGTACAGCTACTTCTGAAACGAAATTATTATCTCACGGTCTTTTATGGTTTGGCGCCGCCTTATCCATTGCCGAAATTTTTACAGGCACGTTATTCGCACCACTCGGCTTTGAGCAAGGCGTCATTGCCATTTTGCTGGGCCATATTATCGGCGGTTTTCTATTTTTCTTAGCCGGTCTCATCGGTGCCAACACGCGCCGCAGTGCCATGGAAACCGTTCGTATCGGCTTTGGCCGTCAAGGAGCGTCCGGCTTTGCCTTGGCCAACGTACTGCAATTAATCGGTTGGACTACCGTCATGATTATTACCGGCGCCGCCGCTACCAATGCGATTTTACCTTGGGGTACTGCCGTTTGGTCCCTCGTAATCGGCGTTCTCATCATTCTTTGGCTCGTCCTCGGTTACAGTAATCTTACCCGTTTAAACCTCGTAGCCGTAGCACTCTTATTCTGCCTTACCATTTGGCTCAGTTTCATTATTTTTGATCCGTCCTCAGCCGTGGCCGGTGCTTTACAGTTAACGGAAGACCAAGGTCTTCCTTCGGTGCCGCCGTTGAACTGGCCGCTGCCATGCCGTTATCGTGGTTACCGCTCGTGTCTGACTATACACGTACAGCCAAACGCCCCGTAGCAGCCACGGTAGTGAGTACCTTAACATATACCATTGTCAGCATTTGGATGTATATTATCGGTCTCGGATCCGCTATTTATGCCGGCGAAACAGACATTGCCGCCGTTATGTTAAAAACGGGGCTCGGCCTCTGGCCTTTATTAATCATTATCTTTGCCACCGTAACGACAACGTATCTCGATGCGTTTTCCGCCGGTGTCAGCTTTGTCAGCATTTTTCCGAAATTGTCTGAAAAAACAACGGCTATCAGCCTCACGGTACTCGGCATTGTATTAGCCATTTTAGTACCTATGACAGAATATGAGAACTTCTTGTTCCTCATCGGTTCGGTTTTCACGCCCATGATCGCGATTCTCTTTACCCAATACTTTCTCCTTAAGCAGGATGCATCTGGGCGTAAATTTTACCTTCCAACCTGATTCTTTGGTTAGTCGGGTTTGTCTTATACAGAAATGTGATGACCTATGAAACACCTTTGGGAACCACATTCCCGGTTATGATTGTCATTGCAGTTCTGACATACATCGTCGGCCGTTTTACCGGTAAAATTCAAGATTAATAAAAAAGAGCTTTGAGTTGTAGTGACCCCAAAAAGTTAGACTTTTATTTCCGAGAAGCCTGAATAGGTTTCTCGGAATTTTTTATGCTACTGTATTCTTTAAGCGATACTTTACCGGACTTAGCCAATTCAACTTCTCTTTTATTCGTTTTTCATTGTAATAGAGTATATATTGAGTAAGTGCTGTTTCTAATTCCTTGTAGCTATGAAATGTTTTTCCATAATACATTTCTTGCTTCAAAATTGAAAAGAAGTTTTCCATAGGCGAATTGTCATAGCAATTTCCTTTTCTGGACATACTCTGGAAGATATTATTATTCTTTAAGAGCCTTTGATATTCTTTCATTTGATACGCCCAGCCTTGATCAGAGTGAAATGTTCGTCTATATTTAGCATCCTCTGTTATTTTAATAGCTTTTCTTTGTGCCATTAAAATACCAGATGCTGAAGGTGCCGGTGAAATACTGAAACTTAGTATTTCAAGATTATATAGGTCCATAAATGGATCTAAATACAATTTTCTTGTTATTAATTCTCCATCAGCTCCCACCTCATAATACTTGAATTCAGTTGTATCTGTTGTGATTTTTTGATGGGGGTATATACATTCAAATTTACGGTGAATTCGATTGGGAGCAACCGTACCTTTTTTGCCTTTGTAGGAGTTGTATTTTCTGCTTTTGCGAGAATATGTAGTAATTTGAAGTTTAAACTTTTTAATGATACGCTGCAGTTTCTTTTTATTAATTACTATCCCTTTAAGTTTTAATAAGGGTAATAACCGTCTATATCCATAATTGGGATTGGTTTTTCGAATCTCTTCAATTTCTATTTTTATTGCTAAATCTGGATCTTCACGAGTGAACCTCTTTTGCCAATACATATAAGTAGCCTTAGGAAAATTTAATGCCGCAAGAATCTCCTTTAATGTGAACTCTCTTCGGAGGCCGTTGATGATTCTTGCGATTTTTTCATTTCTCGAGCTTCCTCGAGTCGCAGCCTCCTCAGTTCTTTTAAATAGGCATTCTCTATTTGAGCATAGCGCAATTGTTTTTCCAGTTCTAAAATTCGTTGTTGCTCAGGTGTTAATTTAGATAGTTCTTTTTGACTAATACGTATAGGTTTCTTAGGCTTGGATTGCTTAGTCTCAGATTTCTTCATAGTGGGTGGCCGTCCTTTAGGTCGTTCAACAAAGGCATTTACACCATCTTTTATATACTCTGATTTCCATCGAGCAATTAATGTTGGATTATTAATTCCGTACTGTAAAGCTATTTGTTGATAAGATGAGATACTTGTTAAGTACAACTCTACCACAGATTGCTTAAACTCAGAAGTATATTTAGTCTTAGATTTTCTTTCTTTAAGTCCTTCCACACCAAATGCTTGATAATTTTTTATCCATCTTTTGACCTGAGAATATGATTTGACTCCATATTTTTTTGCTAGAGTTCTGCCACCGCCTTCTCCATTTAAATATGCTGTAACAACTTTTAGCTTAAATTTAAAACTATATTTTGACATGAAAAAACCGACCTCCTTAAAATTAGATTTTTAGGTCTAACTTTAAGGGGTCGGTTCATTTGGAAATTCACCGGGGCTAATTAAATTAGGCCGTGTAGAGTCGGGGATGGAAATTCTATCCGGCATGAAGGGCGATTTTACGGCTACGATTGAGAAGGTGGAATAAGATGAAATATACTAAATTA
>ENA-OQJR01000636-OQJR01000636.1-human-gut-metagenome-genome-assembly--contig:-NODE-636-length-10994-cov-2.456336_pt1 | contig 10994 bp, 22 predicted proteins | sample MGYA00242614_ERZ504781 | MGnify/ENA primary metagenome ERZ504781 (study PRJEB26092, sample SAMD00036365) | human gut metagenome | host: Homo sapiens | study: EMG produced TPA metagenomics assembly of...
TGAAAGACGGCAAGAAGGTTGTCGTTAAGACTTGGGCTAGAGCTTCGATGATCTCGACCTGATTTTGTAGGGCACACAGTTAGCAAGTTCATAACGGAAATAAATTATTACCTGTTTACGTTACAGAAAACATGGTAGGACACAAATTGGGTGAATTTGCACCGACACGTACATTACCGCGGCCAATGACAGGTAATAAGAAAAAATAAGACAGGATAATCTGAAGAAATAATAAAGTAATAAATAATGGGAAGCAAGAAAAAAAATATACGGCTGAAAAAAGAAAAGAAGCCCTTAAGACCATGATTTTGCGAAATTGCAAAATGTTCCTATTCCCCCCCGTAAAATGCGTCTCGTGGCTGACATGATTCGTGGGATGGAAGTGAACAGAGCACTCGGCGTTTTGAAGTTCTCCTCAAAAGAGGCTGCCGCCAGAGTGGAAAAATTGCTGCGCTCTGCAATTGCTAACTGGGAGCAGAAAAACGAACGTAAAGCTGAAAGCGGCGAGCTGTTCGTAACCAAGATTTTTGTTGATGGTGGCGCTACACTCAAAAGAATGAGACCGGCTCCGCAGGGTAGAGGTTACAGAATCCGCAAGCGTTCAAACCACGTAACGTTGTTCGTTGGTTCTAAAAGTAATAACGAAGATCAAAATTAAGGTAAATGGGACAAAAAGTTAATCCAATAAGCAACCGTTTAGGAATTATCAGAGGATGGGATTCTAACTGGTACGGTGGCAACGATTATGGTGATGCTTTGTTGGAAGACAGCAAAATCCGTAAATATTTGAATGCCAGACTTGCAAAAGCCAGCGTTTCAAGAATTGTTATTGAACGTACACTGAAATTGGTGACAATCACAGTTTGTACAGCTCGTCCGGGTATTATCATTGGTAAAGGCGGTCAGGAAGTTGACAAGCTGAAAGAAGAGTTGAAGAAAATCACAGACAAAGATATTCAGATCAATATCTTTGAAGTGAAGAGACCTGAATTAGATGCTGTTATCGTAGCTAACAACATCGCTCGTCAGGTAGAAGGTAAGATTGCCTATCGCCGTGCCATTAAAATGGCTATCGCAAATACTATGCGTATGGGTGCTGAAGGTATTAAAGTGTTGATTTCAGGACGTTTGAATGGCGCGGAAATGGCTCGTTCTGAAATGTATAAAGAAGGAAGAACTCCGTTGCATACTTTCCGTGCAGATATTGACTACTGTCATGCAGAAGCTTTGACTAAAGTTGGTTTGCTGGGTATTAAAGTATGGATTTGCCGTGGTGAAGTGTATGGTAAGAGAGAATTAGCGCCCAACTTTACTCAGACTAAAGAGAGTGGTCGTGGTGGTAATGGCAACAATAACGGTGGTAAGAACTTCAAAAGAAAGAAAAACAATCGCTAACGGATTTGAATTTTAGGAATTATGTTACAACCGAAAAAGACAAAATTCAGAAGACAGCAGAAGGGCAGTCAGAAAGGAAATGCTCAAAGAGGAAACCAATTGGCTTTCGGCTCATTTGGTATTAAATCTTTGGAGACTAAATGGATTACAGGTAGACAAATTGAAGCTGCACGTATTGCGGTAACAAGATATATGCAACGTCAAGGACAGATTTGGATCCGTATTTTCCCGGACAAACCTATTACTCGCAAGCCTGCTGATGTGCGTATGGGTAAAGGTAAAGGTGCTCCTGAAGGTTTCGTTGCTCCGGTTACTCCGGGTCGTATTATCATCGAGGCAGAAGGTGTTCCTTATGAAGTAGCTAAAGAAGCTTTGCGTCTTGCAGCACAGAAGCTTCCTGTTACTACTAAGTTTATAGTTAGACGTGATTACGATGCTCAAAATCAAAATGCTTAATTTATTATGAAGATTGCAGAAATTAGAGAAATAGCTACCAATGAATTGGCAGAAAGAATTGAAGCTGAAGTAGCCAATTACAATCAGATGGTTTTAAATCATTCTATCTCTCCGCTGGATAATCCTGCACAGATTAAAAAGTTACGCAGAACGATTGCGCGTATGAAGGCAGAATTGCATCAGAGAGAACTTAACAAATAATAATGGTCCTCATGGAAGCTAGAAATTTAAGAAAAGAAAGAACAGGTGTTGTAGTAAGCAATAAGATGGATAAGACCATTACTGTTGCTGCTAAGTTTAAAGAAAAACACCCTATTTATGGTAAGTTCGTTTCTAAAACGAAAAAATACCATGCTCATGATGAAAAGAATGAATGTAATGTAGGTGATACAGTACACATCATGGAAACTCGTCCTTTGAGCAAAACTAAGAGATGGAGATTGGTTGAAATAATTGAAAGAGCTAAGTAATTATGATACAAGTAGAATCCAGACTTACAGTGTGTGACAACAGTGGCGCTAAAGAAGCTCTTTGTATCCGCGTATTAGGCGGTACGAAGAGACGTTACGCTTCTGTAGGGGATGTCATTGTAGTTTCTATCAAGAGTGTAATCCCCTCTAGTGATGTTAAAAAAGGTGCAGTATCAAAGGCTTTAATTGTACGTACTAAGAAAGAAATCCGTCGTGCTGATGGTTCTTATATTCGTTTTGATGATAATGCTTGCGTATTGTTGAATAATGCAGGTGAAATTAGAGGAAGTCGTATTTTTGGCCCTGTTGCAAGAGAGTTGCGTGCTGCAAACATGAAAGTGGTATCACTTGCACCTGAAGTACTTTAATTTTGTAAAAGATTTAAGTAATGAGTAAATTACATATAAAAAAAGGCGATACAGTTTACGTAAACTCTGGTGAAGATAAAGGTAAAACTGGCCGTGTGCTGAAAGTTCTTGTTAAAGAAGGACGTGCACTTGTAGAAGGTATCAATATGGTATCGAAAAGTACCAAACCTAATGCAAAGAACCCTCAGGGTGGTATCGTAAAGCAGGAAGCTGCTATACATATCTCAAACTTGAATTTGGTTGATCCTAAAACAGGCAAGCCAACACGTGTGGGAAGAAGAGAAAGTTCTGATGGTAGAACATTTGTTCGTTATGCTAAAAAATCAGGAGAGGAGATTAAATAATGAGTAATACTGCTAGCCTTAAGAAAGAATATGCAGAGCGCATTGCGCCTGCATTGAAGAATCAGTTCCAATATTCTTCAACAATGCAGATCCCCGTACTTAAGAAGATTGTTATCAATCAAGGATTGGGTATGGCTGTTGCTGATAAGAAGATTATTGAAGTTGCTATTAATGAGTTAACAGCAATTACTGGTCAGAAAGCTGTTGCAACAGTTTCACGTAAAGATATCGCTAACTTTAAGTTACGTAAGAAAATGCCGATTGGCGTAATGGTGACTTTGCGTCGTGAAAGAATGTATGAGTTCCTTGAAAAACTTGTTCGTGTTGCTTTGCCACGTATTCGTGACTTCAAAGGTATCGAAAGCAAGTTCGATGGAAGAGGTAATTATACATTGGGTATTCAGGAACAAATCATTTTCCCTGAAATAAATATCGATAGTATTACTAAAATTCTCGGAATGAATATTACCTTTGTAACTTCTGCTCCGACAGATGAAGAAGGTTATGCTTTGTTGAAGGAATTTGGTTTACCGTTTAAAAACTCAAAAAAAGATTAATATATTATGGCAAAAGAATCAATGAAGGCTCGTGAAGTAAAAAGAGCCAAACTTGTAGCCAAATATGCTGAAAAACGTGCTGCGTTGAAAAAGATTGTCAACTCAGGTGATCCTGCTGAAGCTTTTGAAGCTGCTCAGAAATTACAGGCTATTCCTAAGAATGCTAATCCTATTCGTTTGCACAACCGTTGTAAATTGACCGGTCGTCCTAAAGGCTATATTCGTCAGTTCGGAATTTCAAGAATTCAGTTCCGCGAAATGGCTTCTAATGGTTTGATTCCGGGCGTAAAGAAAGCAAGCTGGTAATTCTTTTTATTTTTAAATATTGTCAGGGTAGTCCTGATTAATTTAATTTATTATTATATGACAGATCCAATCGCAGATTATCTCACCAGATTGAGAAATGCAATTAGTGCAAAGCACAGAGTAGTAGAAGTGCCTGCCTCAAATTTGAAAAAGGAAATCACTAAGATCCTTTTCGACAAAGGCTACATTCTGAACTACAAGTTTGTAGAAGATGGTCCTCAAGGAACTATCAAAGTGGCTTTGAAGTACGACTCAGTAAACAAAGTAAATGCTATTAAGAAGCTTATTAGAGTTTCTACTCCGGGTTTACGTAAGTATACGGGTTACAAAGACATGCCGAGAGTTATTAATGGTTTAGGTATTGCTATAATATCTACTTCCAAAGGTGTAATGACTAACAAAGAAGCTGCTGAACTGAAAATCGGTGGTGAAGTTCTTTGTTACGTATATTAATAGGAGGATAAGCAATGTCAAGAATAGGAAAATTACCCATTAGTATTCCCACTGGAGTAACAGTTACTCTGAAGGATAATGTAGTTACTGTAAAAGGTCCTAAAGGCGAACTTAGCCAATTTGTTGATCCTTCTATCAATGTTGCAATTGAAGATGGACATGTGATGTTGACAGAAAACGAAAACGCGATGTTGGATAACGTAAAACAAAGACATGCTTTTCATGGCTTGTATCGTTCTTTGGTTAACAACATGGTTATTGGTGTTTCTGAAGGTTATAAGAAAGAACTGGAACTTGTCGGTGTAGGTTACCGTGCTTCAAACAATGGTAATATTATTGATTTCGCTTTGGGTTATACTCATAATATCTTTATGCAGTTACCTCCTGAAATCAAGGTAGAAACTAAGTCAGAAAGAAATAAGAACCCTCTTATTATATTGGAATCTTGTGACAAACAACTGCTGGGTCAGGTTTGTTCAAAAATACGTTCTTTCCGTAAGCCGGAACCTTATAAAGGTAAAGGTATTAAGTTTGTTGGCGAAGAAATTCGTAGAAAGTCTGGTAAGTCAGCCGGTGCTAAATAATTTACATAAAATTGTATTATCATGACAACAAAATTAGAAAGACGAATCAAGATCAAATATAGAGTACGCAATAAGATTTCAGGTACTACTGAACGTCCGCGTATGAGTGTGTTTAGAAGTAACAAGCAGATTTACGTTCAAGTTATCGATGACTTGTCTGGTAGAACTTTGGCTGCAGCTTCATCTTTGGGAATGGAAGCTATGCCTAAGAAAGAACAGGCTGCTAAAGTTGGTGAACTGATTGCCAAGAAGGCTCAGGAAGCTGGTATTACGACTGTCGTATTCGACCGTAATGGTTACTTGTATCATGGGAGAATAAAAGAAGTAGCTGACGCTGCTCGTAACGGTGGACTTAAATTTTAATCAATTATGGCAGTTAATAATAGAGTTAAGATAACTAACGATATAGAGTTAAAAGACAGATTGGTTGCTATCAACCGTGTTACAAAGGTAACAAAGGGTGGTAGAACATTCAGCTTCTCTGCAATTGTCGTTGTTGGAAACGAAGACGGTATTATTGGTTGGGGCCTTGGTAAAGCAGGTGAAGTAACAGCTGCTATTGCTAAAGGTGTTGAAGCAGCTAAAAAGAACTTGACTCGTGTTCCTGTATTGAAAGGTACAGTTCCTCATGAACAGTCGGCTAAATTTGGTGGTGCTGAAGTATTCATCAAGCCGGCTTCTACCGGTACTGGTGTGGTAGCAGGTGGTGCGATGCGTGCTGTTTTGGAAAGTGTGGGTGTTACAGACGTTTTGGCTAAGTCAAAAGGTTCTTCTAATCCGCACAACTTGGTAAAAGCTACTATTTTAGCTTTGGGCGAGATGAGAGATGCCCGTATGGTTGCTCAGAACAGAGGCGTAAGTATGGAAAAAGTATTTAGAGGATAAGGAGGAATTATGTCAACTATTAAGATTAAACAAGTAAAAAGTAGAATTGGTGCTCCTGCTGATCAAAAGAGAGTACTCGATGCGCTGGGACTTCGCAAGATGAATCGTGTGGTTGAGCACGAAGCAACTCCTTCTATTCTGGGAATGGTTGAAAAGGTAAAACACCTGGTTGCCATCGTTAAGTAATTCATTGTTAATAAAAAAACTAATTACGATATGAATTTAAGTAATTTAAAACCTGCAGAAGGATCTACAAAGACTAGAAAAAGAATTGGCCGTGGCCCGGGATCTGGTTTGGGTGGTACTTCTACAAGAGGTCATAAAGGTGCTAAATCAAGATCAGGTTATTCAAAGAAGATTGGTTTTGAAGGTGGACAGATGCCTCTTCAACGTCGTGTTCCGAAGTTTGGTTTTAAGAATATTAACCGTGTAGAATATAAAGCTATTAACCTTGAAACTATTCAGAAATTGGCTGAAGCTAAGAATCTGACTAAGGTAGGTATGAATGACTTTATTGAAGCTGGTTTCATTTCTTCTAATCAATTGGTAAAAGTACTAGGTAACGGTAGTTTGACTACTAAGCTTGATGTGGAAGCTAATGCTTTTTCAAAGAGTGCGGTAGCTGCAATCGAAGCTGTTGGTGGTAATGCAGTAAAACTCTGATTCAATGAGAAAATCTATTGAAACATTAAAGAATATATGGAAAATTGAGGATCTGAGACAAAGGATCCTCATTACTATATTATTTGTTGCAATTTACAGGTTTGGTTCTTACGTGGTTCTGCCAGGTATTAACCCTGCTATGTTAACTCAGTTGCATAAACAAACGAGTGAAGGTTTGTTAGCCTTGTTAAACATGTTCTCTGGAGGAGCGTTTTCCAATGCATCTATTTTTGCATTGGGAATCATGCCATATATCTCGGCATCAATTGTAATTCAGCTTTTGGCGATTGCTGTTCCCTACTTTCAGAAAATCCAGCGTGAAGGTGAAAGTGGTAGAAGAAAAATCAATCAGTATACTCGTATATTGACAATTGCAATTTTGGTTTTCCAAGCTCCCTCATACTTGCTTAACCTTAAGATGCAAGCCGGACCATCACTTAATGCTTCATTAGATTGGACATTCTTTATAATTACTTCTACCATCATTTTGGCAGCTGGAAGTATGTTTATTCTGTGGCTTGGAGAAAGAATAACAGATAAGGGGATAGGTAATGGTATATCATTCATCATTTTGATTGGTATTATTGCCCGTCTGCCACAATCTTTATTCCAAGAGTTTGTTTCTCGTCTGGCTTCTCCGGGTGCAGGTGGTATCATCATGTTTTTGTTGGAAATGTATTTTTGTTGTTCGTTATTGCAGCAGCAATTTTGCTGGTTCAAGGCGTCCGCAAAGTTCCCGTACAGTATGCGAAACGTATTGTAGGAAACAAACAATATGGTGGTGCAAGACAATATATTCCTTTAAAGGTGAATGCTGCGAATGTAATGCCTATCATCTTTGCCCAGGCAATCATGTTTATCCCTATTACATTGGTAGGTTTCTCAAATGCTGCAACAGCAAGTGGTATTGTACGTGCATTTGTAGATCATACTAGCTTCTGGTATAATTTTGTTTTTGCAATATTGATTATTGTGTTTACATACTTCTATACTGCAATAACAATTAATCCTAACCAGATGGCAGAAGATATGAAGAGAAATAATGGTTTTATTCCGGGAATAAAACCAGGTAAGAATACAGCTGAGTATATAGATGCGATCATGTCTCGTATTACTCTGCCGGGTTCTATATTCTTGGCTCTTGTAGCCATCATGCCTGCATTTGCCGGTATTTTTGGAGTAAAGCTGAGTTCGCCCAGTTCTTCGGTGGTACATCCTTATTGATTCTTGTAGGTGTTGTATTGGATACACTCCAACAGGTAGAAAGTCATTTGCTGATGCGCCATTACGACGGATTGTTAAATTCCGGAAGAATCAAGGGGCGTGCTGGTAATGTTGCTGCATATTAATTAGTCTGAGATGATATTTCTTAAGACAGATGATGAGATAGAGCTGCTTCGTCAGAGTAACCTACTTGTAGGTAGGACTCTGGCTGAAGTTGCTAAATTGATAAAACCCGGTGTGACAACTAAGGAACTTGACAAGGTGGCTGAAGAGTTTATTAGAGATAATGGAGCTGTTCCTACTTTTAAAGGTTTTCCCAATCAGTATGGTGATCCGTTTCCCAGTACCTTGTGTACTTCGGTAAATGATCAGGTTGTACACGGTATTCCCAATGATATCCCTTTGAAAGAAGGTGATATTGTTTCTGTTGATTGTGGTACTTATATGAATGGGTTTTGTGGGGATTCAGCTTATACCTTCTGTGTAGGAGAAGTTGATCCTGAGGTCTTGAAACTTTTGAAGACAACAAAAGAAGCTTTATATTTAGGTATAGAGAATGCCATTCATGGAAAGCGTTTGGGTGATATAGGTTTTGCTGTCCAGCAACATTGCGAGGCTAATTCCTATGGTGTGGTAAGAGAATTCGTAGGTCATGGTATTGGAAAAGATATGCATGAAGATCCGCAGGTACCCAATTATGGAAAAAGAGGATACGGCACTCAGTTGAAAAAGGGTATGTGCATTGCCATCGAACCGATGATAACATTGGGTTCCCGCCAGATAGTAATGGAAAGAGATGGATGGACAGTGCGTACACGCGATAGGAAATGTGCCGCTCACTTTGAGCATACAGTTGCAATAGGAGTTGGGAAGGCAGATATTTTGTCCTCATTTGAATATGTCGAACAAGTATTAGGAGATAAAGCAATTTAATATGGCAAAGCAATCCGCAATAGAACAAGATGGAGTTATAGTTGAAGCATTGTCTAATGCAATGTTTCGTGTTGAATTAGAAAACGGACATGAGATTACTGCCCATATTTCCGGTTAAGATGCGGATGCACTACATCAAGATCCTGCCGGGTGATAAGGTAAGAGTCGAAATGTCTCCTTACGATTTATCGAAAGGAAGAATTGTATTTAGATATAAATAAAATTAAGATATGAAAGTAAGAGCATCCTTAAAGAAACGTACGCCAGAGTGTAAGATCGTTAGACGTAATGGCCGTTTGTATGTTATTAACAAGAAAAATCCTAAGTATAAACAACGTCAAGGATAATTTATTATTTTTGCAAAATAATCTAAGTAAGTAATATGGCTATAAGAATAGTTGGTGTAGACTTGCCACAAAATAAAAGAGGAGAAATCGCTTTGACTTATATCTATGGTATTGGTCGTAGCGCTGCAAAATCCGTATTAGATAAGGCTGGGGTTGATCGTGATATCAAAGTTAAGGATTGGACAGACGATCAAGCCGCAAAAGTTCGTGAAGTCATTGGCGCTGAGTACAAGGTTGAAGGTGACCTTCGTTCAGAAGTTCAGTTGAACATCAAGCGTCTGATGGATATTGGTTGCTACAGAGGTGTTCGTCACCGTGTTGGTCTGCCTTTGAGAGGCCAAAGCACAAAGAACAACGCTCGTACTCGTAAGGGTAAGAAGAAAAACTGTTAGCAAATAAGAAAAAAAGCTACTAAATAATAAGAGTTAATATGGCAAAGAAAACAGTCGCAGCAAAGAAGAGAAACGTAAAAGTTGACGCTTACGGTCAAGCTCATATTCATTCTTCTTTTAACAACATTATTGTGTCTTTAGCGAATAGCGAAGGACAAGTAATCAGCTGGTCTTCCGCTGGTAAGATGGGATTCAGAAGCTCTAAGAAGAATACTCCTTATGCAGCTCAGATGGCAGCACAGGATTGCGCTAAAGTAGCTTATGATCTTGGTTTAAGAAAGGTGAAAGTATTCGTTAAGGGTCCGGGTAACGGTCGTGAGTCCGCTATCAGAACGATCCATGGCGCAGGTATCGAGGTAACAGAAATCGTTGATGTTACACCGCTTCCTCATAACGGGTGTCGTCCTCCGAAAAAGAGAAGAGTATAATTAATTATAGTTTCTTAAACATTGAATCCGGAATTGTGAATAGATTGCATATTGACCTTATCCTCTCTGTAATCGCGGCTGCACGGTTCCAGATTCAAACAGAACATTTAAAAAAACTAAAAAACTGGCAAGATATACTGGACCAAGAACAAGAATTGCCCGTAAGTTTGGTGAGGCAATATTCGGTGCGGATAAAGTTCTTTCTAAGAAGAACTATCCTCCTGGACAACATGGTAACTCCAGAAAAAGAAAGACTTCTGAATACGGTATCCAGCTTCGTGAGAAGCAAAAAGCAAAATACACTTATGGCGTATTGGAGAAGCAATTTAGAAACTTATTCGAAAAAGCTTCACGCTCTAAAGGTATTACCGGTGAGGTGCTTCTTCAATTGTTAGAAGGCCGTCTTGACAATGTGGTTTATCGTTTGGGTATAGCCCCGACAAGAGCCGCAGCTCGTCAGTTGGTTTCTCATCGTCACATTACAGTAGACGGAAGTGTTGTAAACATTCCTTCTTACTCTGTAAAACCCGGTCAGGTTATTGGTGTTAGAGAAAAATCTAAATCCATGGAGGTTATTGCCGACGCATTGTCAGGTTTCAATCACAGCAAATATCCTTGGATTGAGTGGGATCAGTCCTCAATGAGCGGAAATTACTGCATCTGCCGGAAAGAGCTGACATTCCTGAAACATTAAGAGCAGTTGATCGTAGAATTGTATTCTAAATAATAATTGATTTCCATGGCGATATTAGCATTTCAAAAACCTGATAAAGTATTAATGTTGGAAGCGGACAATTTCTTCGGAAAGTTTGAATTTCGTCCGTTGGAACCCGGCTATGGTATTACAATAGGTAATGCTTTACGTCGTATTCTCCTGTCGTCACTTGAAGGTTTTGCTATTACATCCATTAAGATCGACGGGGTTGACCATGAATTTGGTACAATCCCGGGTGTTATCGAGGATGTGACAAACATTATCTTGAATCTGAAGCAAGTTCGTTTCAAGCATATCGTAGACGACATCGAGAATGAAAAAGTGAGTATTACTGTTTCGGGTTCGGAAGTGTTCAAAGCCGGTGATATTGGTAAGCAACTGACTGGATTCGAGATATTGAATCCTGATTTGGTTATTTGCCGCTTGGATCCGACCGCAAGTTTCCAGATTGAATTGACTATTAATAAAGGTCGC
>ENA-OQJR01000639-OQJR01000639.1-human-gut-metagenome-genome-assembly--contig:-NODE-639-length-10980-cov-1.795633_pt1 | contig 10980 bp, 14 predicted proteins | sample MGYA00242614_ERZ504781 | MGnify/ENA primary metagenome ERZ504781 (study PRJEB26092, sample SAMD00036365) | human gut metagenome | host: Homo sapiens | study: EMG produced TPA metagenomics assembly of...
ACATTAGTCATGATCATCAGGAGGTAGAATACTTACCGATTATCTTTTACTAGATTACCGTCTTCATTTAGTTTCTAAACTTTCTTCCCCTTTTACTTGTAACGTTGTGAATATCCCGGTTGTCCTTCCTTGTCGATCCTTCCATACTCAGAATCTACGTGGTCTCTCGAAAATCCAGTTCCATTCTGCCCTTCCAGTTCGATCGATCCATTAAACATACCGTCATCATGAATAATGTTGTGTGTATCGAATGATCCATCTGTTCTCTTCCAGACAGCATACAATTCACAAATCTGTCCAGCATCGCAGAGAGTATTGACTGACTGTCTGTCGGTATATTTTGCTTTGATCGCATTCGGATCTTCACTCCATCCAAGGAAGGTATATCCCGGCCGTTCAAATGTATTTGCTGGCAGGATATCATCCTGTCCATATTTTAATTCCACAGTCTTTTTGCTGCCTGATGCACCATTTCCATCAAATGTTACTTCATAAGAGTTCTTGGACCAGACAGCATAAAGTGTCATACCCTCCGTGTTACTCCATGTGATCGTCTCTCCTGGAGAATACCGTGCTCTCACCACATGTTTATCTGTATTCCATCCAACAAAGGCATAGCCTTTTTTCGTGTATCCATTCTCAGCAAAGCTGTAATTTTGATCGTACATGGCTGTTCCATCATTCACATATCCAGAATCTTCTCCATTTCCATCATAGTTTACAGTGTATGTATTCGCTGTCCACTGGGCTGTCTCTGTATAATTACCACATACCAGCCAGCCTGTATTGGACATCCATTTTGTTCCTTCATCCAGCCAGCCTGTCAAGGTATAACCTCTCCTTGATACATTTGGAAATGAAAAATTATCTCCATCGGTAAAATTCCATGTTACGTCCGCACCATCTCCACCATTTCCGTTGTAATAAATGCTGCGGCTTGGCTTTTCCAGATTCAGATTTATAGAACACCAGTCATAAGTTTTCCATCCATCTCTGTCAGCGGAAACCACTCCGACCAATCCAGTACTTACATGGATATTTACTGATTTCCAATGTTCTTGAGTATCATGATAGGAATTTTCCCAAAATCCATCATTTCCTCCGCAATAAAGCGTTATATCCTTGCTCGGATCTGAAAATACTGGTTTATCCACCGTTACCCATTCCCAGGATCGATGCTGTTCATGGGCCGGTAACAGATACCAGACTTTGATCGTTAAAAGTGTATAGTTGTTGTTACTGTTCTTCTCTGAATATATCGTCTGTTTATTCACTGTAAGCTTATAATCTCCGCCTCCACCGGAATACGTCGTTACCGTATATGGATGTCTGGAATTATTAAATGTCCCACCACTGACATTTTTATTTTTTTCATATTCATCACTATGAATATACATTGTCAGACTATCACTTTTCCCATTTGGTCCATTGATGTTCACTGTTAAATGTCCATCTTTAAAATGCTTGTTTCCTCCTGTATTATATGATTGATAAGCATGTGCCTTCTTCATCTGATACCATGCCAGAACGGAAACAAGTGAAACCATGACCACTAATACCACTATGATCTTTCGTTTTCTTTCCAGGATTCTTTTTTGCATTCTTCATCACATCCTCCTCTCCATCTATTTTATCTATCTTCCTTTTGTTTCCTGTATCTTCTGTCCATGATTCCTCATACAGTACACCACATACCGGTATCTTCCATGTCCTCGGTACGGATGACAGGTTAAAAGTGTGACCATATCTTTCTCTTTTTGAATCAGAATCTTGTCCATATCATATGGATCGATCACTTTAATCTTTGTAACCCGATAATCCAGTCTTTCCCATGGATTTCTAATGATCACCTGATCGCCTGTTTTTAACTGTTCGATGTCCCGAAAATACGGAATTCCCCGATATCCCCGATGTGCAGCGATCACGCAGTTGCTGTCTTTTTGTCCTACTGGCAGGGATGTCTGTCCCATGATTGCTGCTCCTTTTCTCATATTTTCCATCGTCGCTCCCAGATATAATGGAAGTTTCTGTTTCATCTTCGGTATCTTAATGTAACCGAAGGTATTCTTTTCGTTTCTTAAGACGATCGGTGCACTGCGGTAACTGAATACATCCTTTAGTCCTGCTTGTTTTTCTTTGAATATCTTCCTGTTATAGCGGACTGCTTTTTGATACAGTAGATCATCCTGTTTTCTTTTACTTCTCCTCTGCGTCAGTTCTTTCACTGTCTGATCGGACTGTTTTTGTTTCAGATATGATATGATCTCCGGATAAAGCAGTAACGTGATCCCTATCACCAGAAAAAAGATTCCAACAATATTTATGATCTTTTGTTTCACCCATATCTCCTTTCTCCGCTTTTTCTTTTCATCTTTTCATATACTTTTCTGGCTGCGATCAATACACAAATGATCAATAGTCCTGCAAAGATGGCCCGTTTGTAAACTTCCATCCATTGCGAATGATGATTTCTTGCTCTTATCTCTTCCTCTTTTGCATGATAAGCTGTGCGAACTCCTCGGACTAATAAACGCTTGTCATTAACTCCATAGGGTGTGCAAGTAACCAATGTTACATGATCTTTTCCTTCCATGATCTGAAGTTCCTTTGTATCTTGTGGTTCCACGACTGTGATCTGATCCACACGGTAAGCAAGCTTTTTATCCAATACATGTATAAAAAAGAAATCTCCCTTTTTCATCTCTGTCAGATCTGTAAAGATTTTTGCAGAACTAAGCCCAGTATGTCCAGTCAGCACCGCATGGGTATCTTTTCCTCCAATCGGAAAGGAAGATGCAGCCAGATGTCCGATCCCATGTTCCAAAACTGTCCCACTTGTCCCATGATAGATCGGCAGATTAATTGAAATACAAGGAATCTTTAAATATCCCATGATCGATGATCCATCAATATTTAATATTCTGTTATAATGAACCGTCTCTCCATCTAAGCGTTTTTCCTTAAACGGATCAGTCAACTGTATTGAAGATTGCAGCAATTCCCCATTATACTGTTTCGCTTCATCCATTACTTTTTTTATGATCGCCTGATCCATTCCGGCTGCCTTTTCCTGATAACTTTCCACTATCGAACCTACACTCTTTTCAAACAGATAGTTGCTTGTAAATGGATAAAACAACAGCAAAAAACCTGTCAGAACGATCAGAATCGGTATGATCTTTTGTTTCATTTTATCTTTGTGATCGTCTTCTGTTTTTGTTCAAGATCAAGATTCCACATCCAGCAACAACAACCCCTGCAATGATCAGAAGATAGTTTCCTGCCCCACCTGTCATTGGCAGCATGAACTGCTTCTGATTTGTGATCTGCATATTGATATATGCATTTCCAGAATCATCGTGTTTTGTCATCGTTGCCTTTGTCTCATCCACAGTCGCACTCGCTGCTGTAGTCTGAACCGTCACATCATTCTTAATACCGCACCATTAGGAACTCCATCATTTGCTGTGGAATCTGCATCAGACTTACTCTGGATCCCTGTGATATTTGCTTCGGTTGGTGTGATATCTGCTTTTGTCTCTTTGACCTTAACGATCACTTCTTTCTTTAACTAGGGAGTATCCTGCATCGGAGTGTGTTTCTGTAAATCCATATTCATCTCCTTCAATCCCATTGATCACAAGTTTTCCATCAGAAGCCGGACTAAACTGAGTCGCATCAGCTTCTTTTGCAGATTTTCCTGTTACCTGATAAACACCTGCTCTATCTGCTCTTGCTACCAGATAGTAATTATCTGTCTTATTTTTTACAACGAATTTAACCTTTGTTGCATCTCCCTTGCTGTCAGAAAATTTCTTTGTCAGATCATATCCGTAAGAGTATACGATACATTTGTCTTTTAAAATATCATAATAATTCGTATTTGTTCTCTTCCACGTAAGGGATACATCGTTTGGATTTCCTTTATCACCAAGAATAACGCTGTCATCTGTGTTCACCTTAGCTGTATAGTATATAACGATATATTTATCAGAATATTTCTTATTCAACTCATTAAGTCCTGCTTTTGTCATCTCGATCTTCATTGCAGGATCGTCTCCAGATTTTCCGTATGTTGCTGCAAACTTTGGATCCGTGTCGGAACTCTTCCATACAGCCAATGCACCACTCTTCTCAACATTGTTCACATTTGTTCTGTCCGCTGCATCCTTAGTTTCATAGATTGCGATCACGGCATCTTTCCCATATGTCATTCCATTTGCCATTGTATCGTTAAATGTATAAGTTGACAGGTAGGTTGTTGATGATGTGATATGTGGCAATTTTGAAATGAACTGATAATCCAGTCTTTCTGCTTTAGATGCTGTCACGGTACTCTGATATTTGTATTCATTTCTTGCAGAAGTAAAATCTGCCAGTCTGTCTGTATTGGCAGTTGTTACATTGTCCTGATCTGGATTATTGCGTTACTCTTTTGTCAAGTGTTGGATTTTCCAGTTTCATTCTTTGGATAACAGATCACATCATAGAACCAGTCATCTCCCTTAGAATCCGTGGATGGCAACTGTACAAACCATGGATTTGTTGTGTAAGTTACATTTTCTGGTGCCTTTGTCTCAACGATCAGGTAAAGACCCTAATGGCAATTTGTCTTTACTTGTCACTACCATTAGCATTAGTCTCATCCATGGCTGTCCCATTCTTTCCCTATGTAATCTTCTAATTTATCTTTCGTTACCGTATTATCTTCTAATGCCTTGGCAAGTTTCTCATTGATCTGCTGGCTTGTAAAATATGTCTTACTTCCTTCTGTTTTAGCTGCATCAGAAGATGTCAAACCCAAAATCTGCTGTATTGTGGTTGGAAGTTCATAGATCATCTGGATCTTTCCATTCTCACTCTGCTGTTCAACATCTCCAACTCGCAGGTAACTAAATTCCACACCTTTGATCGCATATTTTTCCAAGGCTGCTTCCGCAGCAGTGTCCTGTTTTCCTGTTGGTGTAAACTGACTGGTATTAACACCGGCCTGTTTTGCTGCTGTCATGTCATATTTGTGGATCGTTATGGATCCGGTTTTGCTTGTATCGACCACATCTGTTGATGCCGCTTTGATATTAACGATAGGTGCAAGCATCATTGCTACAGATAATACAGCAATCGTTATTTTTTTGATCATATTTTGAATCTTCATTTTTCTTTCCTCCTATTTTTTAGAATAGAAAAAGCACAGAAATCATTGATCATACTCAATGATTCTGTGCTTTTCTTTATGTAATATATACTATTTTATTTATCTGTTAAATTAGTTTTGTCAGGTGCGATCATGATCGTATTCCAAAAAGAATCTTTGACTGCCTCTGCCTGAATCTCATCTACTACTGTGTCAAGATCAACATCACTTGTTAACTTCTTGCTCGCATCCATTACGGAAACTTTATCGTTGATTCCTAAGGATGTGATCGTAACAAACTGTTCTTCACTAACTAGTGTTCCTTTCTTTAGTGGAACCGCTAACTGATAATTCTTCTGCAATACTGACTTGATCTCATTATACATTGCTTTAAATTCTTTGCTTCTGTATTTCTTCTCAGCCTTCAGCTGCTTTGCCTTCTTATCAGCCTTCGCAGATATCTTTTGATCAGAATAAATCTCCCAGCATGGACCTCCTGCTGATGCTGACTTCGTCTGTGCGATCACTTCTTTTAGTGGATATTTGTACTGTGTACGCTGTCTGCTTCCAACATCTGCAACCGTTACCTGATCATTATCATCGATCGCAACCAATACGATAAAATGACCTTTCTTCGTAAAATATCCTGGTCCCATCAGTGCTACTACTGGATGCTTCTTCTTCAATGCATCTCTAACCTTGCTGACATCACTTCCAAGTCCATGACATTTCAGTTTATACTGTTGTGCCAGTGCTGGGACCATCTCATGACTTGCTCCAGCACTACTGTAATAGCCATTCTTATATGCCCATACTGTTGTATCAACTGGAGTTACCCATTTATTCGTCAGCGAACTGATACAAACTGCCATAGCGCTTGGTCCGCATCCACTGCTTTTGATCTGATATCCATTGTCATTCCATGCTGCATCTGCCTGATTAAATAAATAAATCCCTGTATCGTCTCTTTCTTATCTTTTCATCTCTAAGACTATGGTCATTATATACTTTTGGAATTGATAGATTTCTTGTCTTTCTTCTTGTTTTTTTTTGCTTTTTTTGTCTTTCTTCTTGTCTTGATCAGACTTTGTCTTTTGTTTCTTTGTATGTGTTGCTGCTGTATGTTTCTTTGTATGTGTTGCTGCAGCCGTTGTATGCGTCGTCGCCGCTGTATGCGTATGCGTTGTTGCTTCCGTTGTCGGCTTTGCCTGAGTCGTCTGTGTTGTTGTCTCTGTCGTTGCTTCACTTTCTGTCGTCTGGGCAGAAGAATCTGTCTTGGTCTCAGTCTGTTCACTGCTTATTTGCTCTCTTGTGACTGGCTGATCTGCTCTGACCACAGACACTGATCCAAGCATCAAAAACGTATACAGAGCTACTACAGCTGCTGTTTTACGTGTTTTTCTCATCTTTCATTGTTCCCCCTAACTATTTAAACATATTTATTATACCACTTTGGATACCCTCGTCAATAAAAATGAATGGTCATGATCCATGTTCACATTTTTTTCATATCTTATGCTTCAAAGACTAATTTTTCAATTGCATATGCAACACCATCTTCATTATTTGTCTTTGTCACAAAGTCTGCGATCTCTTTCAGATCAGGTTGTCCATTTTCCATAACAACACCGGTTCCTACAGCTTTGATCATCATCGTATCATTTCCTGCATCTCCACATGCCATCACTTCATCCATAGATAATCCAATTTGCTCTGCCAGATGTAAAAAGTCCATCTCCTTTATCACATCCAATCTGATTTATTTCAATGTTATTTTCCAGAGAAACTTGATACACTCGCAATATTTTTCTCGATTAATTCTTGTCTTGCAGTTTTCCCGCTCTTCCATATCATCAAAAAATACATTGATCTCTCAATTCCCAGCGGATGCTCTTCAATGTACTTTCGTAGATCATCCAGCGGCAGTCTTGTATCTCTCACAAGTTTTAATACATAATCTGATACACCATACTCTGCAAGATGGTCAAAATAGCATCGTTCCATATACCCTTGCCCATTCTGATAAATATCACGTGTACAATGATATTTTTCCAAAATATCAAACAACGAAAATACCGTTTCTTTTGGTAGATGATTTGTATATATGATCTTATCTTCTTTCTGATCATACACAGTTGCCCCATTACAGCAAACAGCATATCGAACGCCTGGAATATCTCTTAAAAATTCTGGAATCGCTTTAAAAATACGTCCTGTTGCTGGAACTATATAAACACCCCTTCTGATCGCTTCTTTTAGAACTTCTTCTGTGTGTTTTGAAATCTGTTTCTCGCTGTCTAAGAGTGTATTATCTAAATCCATTGCTACTAATTTTATCTTACTCATGCTATTCCTCCACAAAAAAATAATTTTGAATGTTGATCTGAAGACTTTTATATCCCTGATACTCATTGATCACTGGATAATATGTACATGTGATATACTTTGATGTTCCCATTTTCTCTCGAAATTCATCTTCATCCTCAAAAATCATGCCATCAATCCTAGTTCCCTGACTACTCTTTAATGCTAATTTTATCACATTTTTATTTTTTCCAAAAACATTCACACGTTTCCACTTTTAACTTTCTGTGCGCAAATAATGGTTTTTTATTTTCTTTTCCAAATGGCTCTAAAACAGCTAACTGACGGATCAGATCCATGGTGATATAATCAACTGGCATATCAATATCAATCTGTACTTTCTTTGCAAAAATCTTTTTTCTCAAGGGTACAGTTCTCATTGATCTTTTTGCGGAATTCCTGTAATTTTTCTTTTTCCAAAGAGCATCCTGCGGCCATTGGATGTCCCCCAAACTTTGTGAACACCTCTTTGACTTTCATCATCTCTTCAAACATGGAATATCCTTCGATGGAACGTCCAGAACCTTTGATTCCTTCTTTTGCATCTGTTAAGACAAATGCTGGATGATTTAAGCGGTCCTTGATCCTTCCTGCTATGATACCTGCAATACTTTCATGACATTCTGGAAGATATAATACAAGCACTTTATCTCCTTTTGCTTCATATTCAAACGCCTGTCCCAGTGCCTCTTTTACACCATTTTCTGTCATGGTTTTCCGAAGATCATTCAGTTCTTTTAATTCTTCTGCTGTCTGTTTTGCCTTTTCTTCATCTTCTTCCAGAAATAGATTCAATGCTTTTTCGGCAGATTCCAAACGTCCGCTCGCATTGATACATGGTCCAACAATAAATCCTAGTGCATAAGACTGTATCTGTTTATCCATCAGATCATGCACATTCAGCAATGCTTTCAACCCGATATTTTGTGTATCTTTGATTCGGCGTAATCCTTCTTTGACAAAGATTCTGTTTTCTCCTGTCAGATCTACCACATCACAAACAGTCGCGATCGCAAGCATGGATAACAACTCTTCCAATTGGCTTTCTGAAAGATTTTCATCCTCCATCAGCATCTCCAACCGATTACGACAAATAGCCAGTGGTGTCTGCATCTCATGAGATGCATTACCAATAAATTGTTTTTGCTGTTCGAACATCTGCTCACTGCGCTCTGCATAACGAACAGCCGCTTCATTTAATTTTCTGAATTCTGAAACCCGGGTATTATTTTGTAAAGGCTCGTTTACCTTACCGATACGATATTTATCCAACCAATGAAGCAATACATAAAGAGGACGCATATTCCGATAAAACACCCACACATTAATAACAATTATAGTCAATAATAAAGCGATATAAAGAAAAATAATCCAACCTGCCATAGCATCTTTCAAATCTTCTTTTTCTATAGAAGGAGTCGCTACCGTCAATTCAAAAAACTTTTCGCCATCATCCTTAAAAATGGTCGTAAGGATTCGTGCAGGTTCAGTTTCATCTTTTTCAGGAATATAAACCATAGAATCTTTATAAATGATATCATCACAAGATCCTGCATATTCCTTCGTCACTTCACGCAGGAAATACTGATTGTTGGAAGCTGTATTTTTAGAAGAACGCTACCTCTACCCGCCAACTGCACGTATGATGATAATTTCCGAATATACCTCCAATGAGTCATCCACTTCATCATTCACTCATCCATTACAGCAAAATGAAAAAGGATAGGCCCAGCCGGTACAATAAAACCGACAACACCAACGATATACGGATAATGATATATAAATCAGTTTCATTTATTCCACTACCATTTTATATCCAAAACCATAAACAGCCTTCAGTTCAGGAGTAGCTCCAGCCTCTTTCAATCTCTTTCGTAAATTCTTGATTTGGGCATAGATAAAATCAAAATTATCGACTTGATCTATATGGTCGCCCCATACGGATTCGGCAAGTGTGCTTTTATTAACCAATCTGCCGGGACGGTTCATAAAATAAACCAGAATATCATATTCCTTACGGTTCAGTTCAAGCTTCTTTCCAGCTACGGTCACCCCATATTTATCGGGAAAAATTTCTATATTTCCGTATTTGATACTATTTTCCCCACCTTGCTGATGACGGCGTATCACACTTTTGATACGTGCATTCAGTTCCACCAAATGAAAAGGTTTAGGCAGATAATCATCAGCTCCGAGCTCCAATCCTAGTACTTTGTCTTCTATAGAGTCTTTGGCTGAAAGGATGATCACATTTTCCCGTTTATGCATTTCTTTCAACTTTTCCAACAAATCCAGGCCACTGCCATCCGGCAACATAATATCCAGCAAAATGCAGTCATAATCATAATCCTCTATCTTTTGTAATGCGGTACGGTAATCGGCAGCAATTTCCACCACATAACGCTCCTTTTCCAATGAGCGCTGAGTCACTTCACGCAAATTAGCATCGTCTTCTACTAATAGTATTTTCATAAGTCCTACTTTTGGTTCTTAAAGACAAAGAAACAAGATAATTCTGAAAAAACACTGAAATAAGAAAAAAAACGAAGAAACCATACAATTTTTTCCATCACCCAACTAATAAACAACAAATATCAAACTAAAAACCGTTATCAACTATACAATCAGCCCCCTGCATCTACCACAACAAGACGCAAGGGGCCACACACAACTCTCTCTAATCAAACCCTAATTATTTGATTTCCATTTGAGAAAAATCCATTTGGCTCAAGCCTACTGGTGACGGTGTTTCTTTTAAATCAAAAGAGACTTCCTTTTCACCATTTTTAGCCGAGTTTATTTTTACCTTTATACCCTTTGTTTCCGATGTTATTTCCAAAGAATTCAAATTAAAGGATACCGCACCGTTTCTCCAATAACCAGTAGTATCAGCATACGTATTGTAACGATATTCTAAATGAATATAGCCATCCTGATCGGGCGTAATTGTAGTGTTCTTTACCAAACTAACCAAATGTTTCACTTTAGAAGGCATGTTCTGATTAAAAATAATATTCAAATAACCGCCACTAATCCACATATTACCTTCAAATATATCTACAGGATCATTTCCAAATTCTTCTTCATTCTCTGCTGTCAGCTCCTCTATAGGTTTAGTTAGAATTTCCTTTATACTCAACACTTTGACTGAGCAATCATATCCTTCCGGATATTATCATACAAGGATTGAAATAAAGAATAACCCGTTGTCCATCTATCGGGGAATACCAAAAATAATCAGTCGTTGCAGGCCAGATTTGTCCCCATCTGTCACCTGTAAAGTCATAAACATGGGCACCTTTCACATTTACAGTAGCCCAATCCACTGCCACATCACCAAGAGAGTAACCATCATCATCATCACATGATTGGAAAGTGACTCCCATAACTGCCAGGAATGCTAATAATAAAAGGTTCAACTTTTTCATAACTATAATGTATTAATCTATTTTCTACTTTTAAAAGTAAGAAAGAGATCGAAT
>ENA-OQJR01000640-OQJR01000640.1-human-gut-metagenome-genome-assembly--contig:-NODE-640-length-10968-cov-4.054884_pt1 | contig 10968 bp, 6 predicted proteins | sample MGYA00242614_ERZ504781 | MGnify/ENA primary metagenome ERZ504781 (study PRJEB26092, sample SAMD00036365) | human gut metagenome | host: Homo sapiens | study: EMG produced TPA metagenomics assembly of...
TGCGCCTGGTCAATCCCAAGGCCGATATGAAGATCCTCGAGGATCTGGGGCTGAGCCGTGAGGAATCGAAGCGCAACATCATGCACTTGTCGGGTGGCCAACGTCAGCGGGTGGCGGTCGGCCGCGCGCTGGTCGCCCCGGGCCGCGCGATCCTCGCGGACGAGCCGACGGGCAGCCTCGACCCGGAGATGACCGACGAGGTGATTCATCTGCTGCAGCACGCCGCCCATCAGCTCGGCAAATGCGTGATCGTGGTGACGCATTCCAAGCGCGTCGCCAACTCCGCCGATGTCGTGCTGCGTCTCAGGAGCAAGAAACTGACCCGGGCATGACCCACCTGGGCCGGGCGGCACCCCGGCGACGACCCGCATGGAATCATCGTCATAATGACGCCTGCGATCCCTGGACATGAGAAACCGCACCTCCGATCATCGAATCTGAATTTCTTCAGTCCAACAATCGGGGTGCGGTTCAAAAGGCCCTTTTTTGTGTCGGATTACGAACCGCGCGTCTCACCGCTTGCCGTTGTAGATCTCGTTGTCGATCACATCGGCGAACACGCGATTGACGGCCGGGCGCACCACTTTCAGCGACGGTGTCAGGCACTTGTTCTCCTGCGTGAACTGCGTGTCCAGCACGGCGAACTTGCGTACGGATTCGGCGCGCGAGACCGTCGCATTCGCCTTGTCCACGTACTGCTGAATCTCCTCGCGCACCGCGGCGTTCGTGGCGAGCCGGTCGACCGGCGTCTCCGTGGACAGGCCGTGCGCGGGCAGCCACAATGCCAGCGACTCCGGATCGAGCGTCACCAACGCGCCGATGAACGGGCGCTGGTCGCCCACCACCACGCAGTGCTCCACGATCGGGCACTTGGCGATCTCTTCCTCCAGCGGAATGGGGGAGACGTTCTTGCCGCCGGCAGTAATAATAATGTCCTTGATGCGGCCGGTGATGACGATGTGGCCCTCATCATCGATCTCGGCCAAGTCGCCGGTCCTGAGCCAGCCGTCGGCGGTGAACGCCTCGGCCGTCTTCTCCGGCAGATTGTGGTAGCCGCGGAACACGTTCGGGCCCTTGACCTGCAGTTCGCCTTCGTCGGAAATGCGAATCGAGGAGCCGGGCGCGGGCTGGCCTACGGTGCCGATCACATTGTCGGTCACGCGCGTGGCGGCGAACGGGGCGGCGGTTTCGGTCATGCCATAACCCTGAATCATCGGCAGTCCGATGCCGTTGTAGAAATGCGCCAGATCGAGCGACAGTGGTGCGCCGCCGCAGGCCACGTACTTGATCTTCGGGCCCAGAGCACCGCGCACCGTGCGGTAGACGAGCGTTTCGTACTTGGCGCGCTCGGCGATTTCGGCAAACGTGTGCTGCTCGCCGGCCTGCTCCTTGCGGCTCCAGACGCGCGCGGCCTCGGCGGCCTTGACAAACAGGCGGCCCTTCCAGCCGGCACCGGCCTTGTGCGAGGCGGCGTTGTATACCTTCTCGAACACGCGCGGCACGCCCAGCAGGTAGGTCGGTTCAAACGAACGCAGGTCCGGCAGCAGGGTTTTGGTGTCCGGCAGATAGCCGACCACGCCGTCATCGGAGGCGATGGAGGCGTACTGGATGAATCGTGCGAAGCAGTGGGCCAGCGGCAGGAAGAGCAGCAGGCGCGGATGGTCGTCAAGCACCACTTCATGCAACGCCTGCGAGGCGGAGATGGTGATGGACACGAAGTTCTTGTGGGTCAGTTCGGCACCCTTCGGGTTGCCGGTGGAGCCCGAAGTGTAGACGATGGTGGCCAGATCGTCGGCGCGCACGGTGGCCACGCGCTCGTTCAGTTCCTCGTCCGAAACAGCCACGCCCAGACCTTCGAGCGCGCCCAGCGCGTTGCCCTCGATCATGAGAATCTGCTTCAAGGCAGGACAGTGGTCCTTGACCGAGTCGAGCCGGTCGAAGCGCTCGCGGTTGTCGGCAAAGGCCAGCTTGACCGCCGAATCGTTCATGATGCGCTGGGCTTGCGGGGCGGAGTCGGTGTCGTAGATCGGCACGCTTACCGCGCCCACTGCGGCCAGTGCGAAATCGAGAATGCCCCATTCGAGACGGGTGGAGGAAAAGATGGTCACCGCGTCGCCCTTGGCGATGCCGAGCGCGATCAGGCCCTTGGCGGCTGAGACCACGCGCTCGTGGAATTCGCCGGTGGTGACGTTCTGCCAGCGGCCGGGGCCGATTTTCTTGGCGGCGATTACCGTGTCCGCGCCGGTGCGGGCAAGGCGATCGGTAAGTAGGGAGTAGATGGTCTGGTTGTCGCGGATTTCGATGGATTCGCCAGGCGTGGTGTAGTGGTCAAGCATAAGCGGGCCGTGTCCTTACGTGCGTTGCGTGATGGCTGTTGACAAAATCGAGCCATTCTGACAAGTTAGGTTACGCTGGCGTAAGGTTGCGCGCGTTGTGGGCAATGGAGAAGTTGTCTGTCTGGTTTTGTGGATTGTATACAACGCCGTGTCTAACCGGTTTGCTCTACGGTTATGACACCGTGTCCATTTCGGGAGCCATCGACTTCCTGCAGGACAAGTACGCGCTGAGCCCGGCCCTGCAGGGTCTGGTCATCAGCTCCATCATGATCGGCGGCGTGATCGGCGCCGGCTTCTCCGGCTTCCTGTCCGATAAGTACGGCCGCCGCCGAAGCACTGGTCGCCGCGCAAAAAGCAGCACTAGGCCGCGTTTGCTGCGTCTATTGGCGAATTGATCATATGGGTCGTCTGCGTGCAGACGACCCTTTTGCGTTCCGTCGGCTTCTGACACCGTAGAAACGTGCTTTCTCGGCTTCGAGGGGCTGATTTTGCCTTATCTGGAAGTCTACTTCCACTTCGAGGGGCTGATGCCCAAGTAGACACGGCCCTAAAACGGCGGAATGACGTTGACGTGTAGCCGTTTATACTTCCGATTACATGGATGAGGAGCCCCTCGAAGCGGAGATAGACTTCCGGCAAATGCGAAATCAGCCCCTTGAAACGGAAGTAGGCCTCCGGCAAACGCAAAAATGAGCCTCCTCGAAACGGATAAATGCACGTATTGGGTGTAGTGGATGCTTCAGCCCCTGATATCGAAGCATATTTTTTTGGTTGGCGCGTCTAGCATGCGCACTCCGCAATCGATAATTCTGTGGCCTCTCTCACTTTAAAAGTCTGGCGTGTGCGAGGGCGTTCGCTTAAGGTGAATGGGATTGCGCGGAATGTGGAGCGCAGGTACACATGACGAGGGCACACCGCAACAACACGGCAAGGGGAAGCGGACCATGTTCGACAAACGACTGTTCCAATTGGCGCCTGGCTTGAAAAAACTCATAGCTGGCAAAGTGGCCCTGATGTGGGTAGGTCTGCTTGCCAACATTGGTTTTATGCTGTCGCTGGTAATGCTGCTGAACAGCTTACTGACCGCTGTGGCACCGCCGCTGCTCCAATGCGGCGGCACTTCGCAAGGCGCGGCCTGCCCCGTGCCGTTGTCTGATCGGCACGGCGCGGATGTGCTGCCCATGGCTGGCGACGTCATGATTTACGTGCTGCTTGCGCTGGTCTGTATAGCGGTCCGTTACACGGCCACCACGCACGCCACCCGTCTCGGCACCGAAGCCGCCGAACGAGTCAAGCTCGCTTTGCGCTCCAAGCTGTACCGCAAAATGGTGGCACTCGGCCCGTCCTACAAAACCCGCATCAAGACCTCGGATGTGGTGCAATCCGCCGGCGAAGGTGTTGAACAGATTCAAAGCTTCTTTGAACTGTTCCTGCCGCAGCTCTTCTATGCGATTCTTGCGCCAATCACCTTGTTCGTGGCCATTGCGCCGATTAACGTGCCCGCCGCTGCCGTCATGCTGGTCTGCGCGCCGTTCATCATCATCGTGACCGGCATCGTCTCCATGACCGCCGCCCGCGCCTTCAAGAAGTACTGGGTGCGCTACACCGATATGGGCGCCGCGTTCCTCGACAATCTCCAAGGCCTTGAGACCCTGAAAAACTTCGACGCCGACGAGCGCGCCGCCATCGAGATGGACAAGAAAGCCGAAGGCTTCCGCGTCATGACCATGCGCGTGCTGCAGATCCAGCTGCGCTCGCTGACCGCCATGGACATAGTGGCCTACGGCGGTGCTGCGGCCGGCATCGGTGTGGCGTTATGGCAATACGCGCATATTGGCGATGCTTTTGCCAATGGTGCGTCCGGCTGGTCGCCAATCGCACTGGCCTCACATCTGCCTGGTGTGCTTGCCTACGCGGCATACGGCCTGCACTATCTCATCCCGTTCGGGGTGGGCTACCCGCTGTCTCTTACCGGTCTGCTGTTCATTGTGCTGCTGTCCGCCGAATTCTTTATTCCCATGCGTCAGCTTGGCTCGTTCTTCCACGTGGCGATGAACGGCATGACCTCCACCAAGCGCATCTTCGCTCTGCTGGACACCCCGGAGCCCGAGCATGGCACGGCGACCCTGCCGGCCAACGATTCCGATTCCGCTGACGACGGTCTGACGGTCCGCTTCGACCACGTCGGCTATTCCTATGATGATGCCGGGCACGGCGACTCCAAGTCCGCATCCGCAAAGACCGATAAGCAAGGTGAAACCAGCCCCAATTCCGCCGTCGCTCCTGCGCTCACCAACATCACCTTCGCCGCACGGCCCGGTCAGTTCACCGCCATTGTTGGCATCTCCGGTTCCGGCAAGTCCACGGCCGCCTCGCTGCTCGCCGGTACACTGGCCGGTTACCGAGGTTCGCTCACGCTGAACGGTGTCGAGGTATCCGATTTGTCAGGCGAAACACTGGCCGGAGCCGTCACTGTGATTGGTGCCAGCAGCCATCTGTTTGCGGGCGCATTGCGCGAGAATCTTCTGATGGCCTTGCCCGATGACGAGATTCCTGATTCGCCGGATTCCGTGGACTTCCCGCTGTGGTCCGCGCTCGAGCAGGCGCGCATTGCCGACTTCGTGCACGCACAGCCAACGGACTGGGCATGCCGATTGAGTCCGATGCCGCAACCCTGTCCGGCGGCCAACGCCAGCGCATCGCCATCGCCCGCGCGCTCCTGCATGATTCGCCGGTATTTGTGTTCGATGAGGCGACCAGCAGCGTTGACATGGAATCCGAAGAGCTGATCCTGGATACAATTCGCGAATTGGCGCAATCCCGCGGCAAGACGGTTATTATGATCACCCATCGCATGGCCAACGCCGAACACGCTGATCAAGTGGTGGTGCTCGAACACGGCAAGTCGGTTGAGAGGGGCACCCATACCGAGCTGATGACGGCGGACGGCGTCTACGCCAAGCTGTTTACCACACAGGCAGATATTGAGAACTTCGGAGAAGGCCATGCTCGGCGTGTGCTGCAGGTTGGTTCCCGCAAGCAGGAGCTGTCCGACGACAGTCGGACTGAGGGTGGCGCAGCGCGCGTAAGCGCAGAGGCGGGTATGACGGTTGACCGCCTGCAGTCAGCTTTGCCGACGGCTTCCGTTGGCGGGAGTGAGCAGGCCTCGGCTGAGACTCCGGCTGGTGTTGCAAATAGCGATTCGTCTTCCAAAATGAGCACATTCCAAGTGATCAGGCGACTGCTTAAGGAAGCCCGACCTCTGGCAGGACTGATGGCAGCGGCCTCCACCGCCGGCACCATCGGCCATCTTTCGGCCACTTTCCTGCCCGTGTTCGGCATTATCGCGGCATTTGCACTTACCGGTAATCCGGTGTGGGGCATGGGTGTTGCGCCCGCCGTCATCATGATGATTATCTGTGCTCTTCTGCGTGGCATCACCCGATACATTGAACAATATCTGAACCACAATGTGGCATTCCATCTGCTCGCACTCTTCCGTTCCAAGGCGTTCGCCGCGTTGCGCAGACTGGCGCCGGCCAAGCTCGCGGGCAAAGGTAAGGGCAACCTTATCGCCATGCTGACCACCGATGTGGAACTGCTTGAGATCTTCTTTGCCCACACCATCAGTCCGGTGGCCATCGCGGTAACCTCCACCATCATCTACACGATTGTGGCCGCCACCCTAAGCCCATGGATGGCGCTGGCGTTGATTGCCGCCCACCTGGTTATCGGCATCCTTGTGCCGCGATTCTTTGCCACCGGCGTACGTAACCTTGGCCCTGCCATCCGTGGCGCTGCCGGAGAACTCGACGATGTGATACTCGATGACATGCGCGGCCTGGACGAAATCATCCGATTTGGTCGCGGCGAGGAACGTGCGCAGGCCATCGAGGACCGTACCCATGCGTTGTGGAAGGATCACGCCAAACTCAGCAAGGTCAACGGCCGTTTCACCGGAATCAGCGGACTCTTGGTGGCTGTGCTCACAGCGGCTTCGGTCGCCGTGGCTATTGCCTGTGCCGGCGCGAACCCGCAGAGCATTCCGGCTCTGATTGCCGCCTTCGTGCTGTTCGCCGGCTCGTTCGGACCGACTTTGGCGCTCGCCGCCTTGCCCGCTAACCTGACTCAGACCTTCGCGTCCGCTAGCCGACTGTTCGGACTGATGGACGAGGTGCCCGCTGTGACCGAGAACGGCACTGTTGTGCCGCAGGAGTATATGGGCATGCGTCTTGATGACGTCACCTTTGCATATGCGGGGGAGCGCGAAGTCCTGTCCGACTTCTCGCTTGACGTGCCGCAGCATGGCGTGCTGGGTATCCAGGGGCCGTCCGGCCGAGGCAAGTCCACCATGCTCAAGCTGCTGCTGCGCTACTGGGATCCGCAGCGCGGTCAGGTGACGTTGTCCGGCACGCCGTTGCCCGAGGTCGATGTGCATGCTCGCCGACGTATTCAGGCCATGATGAGCCAGGAAACCCACCTGTTTGATGGCTCTATCCGAGACAATCTGCTGATTGCTTTGCCTGAGTCCGAGGTTGAAGCTGCAAATGTTGCAGGCAATGGGGAAGTGGGTGCCAAGACCGTTGATTCCCGACAGCAGCGGTTGGCGGCGCAATCGGCAGAGGGCGATGCCGTTCAGGTGGCAGCATCTGACGGTCTCGACGCTCGTTTGCGTCAGGCTCTCGCCAAGGCCTCCGTGCTTGATCTCATTGATTCCCTGCCCGATGGCCTTGATACTCAGGTAGGCGAGTTGGGCGACCGTCTATCCGAAGGTGAACGCCAGCGTATCGGTTTGGCTCGTGTGTTCCTGCGCAATGCTGATCTGGTGCTTTTCGACGAGCCGACCAGCCGTTTGGATGCTTTGAACGAGGCTATTATTCTACGTTCCATTCACGCTATGGCCGTGGGTGAGCAGCATGCAGACAAGGAGCGCGGCGCGGCTGTGGTGCTGGTCTCCCACCGCGAATCCGCCATGCGCATTGCTGATGCGGTACTCAATCTGTAACTGCCTGTAACTACGCGGGAATTACATCGCATTGCGTTACGTTACCGCGTTGCACTGCGGTTCCTCGCGGGTGGCGGCGATGCCATCTCCGGTCGTCATTGCGTTGCTGCGTTTGTGTTGCGATATGTGATGCGGCAACGCAGCAATGCGGCAATGCAATGTGATGTGGCAACGTGGCAACGTAGCGATGCAATAACGCGACAACGTGACAACGTAGCGATGCAATAACGCGGCAACATGGCAACATGGCAATGCAGTAACGCAACGCAGCATTCACGCCTTGATCAAAGTGCCGATGATGAGCGCCTTCTGCAGCCCTGGGCGGAACAGGTCGTGAAATTCATGCGACATTTCGGTTTCGAGTTTGACCGATGCATGGATGTCGTCAGTGCGAAGGCGTGCCTGTTCGGTGCCGATGATGTGCTCGAGCACCGCGAATCCCTCTTCGGTTTTGCCGGCTTGAATGAGGAATCGTGGGCTTTCCGGTGCTCGCACCATGGAGAGCAGGAACGCGGCGGCCGGAATCGCACCCAGCCTCAGCATCCAACGCCAACCGGCGTTGACATCCCAGCTTCTGGAACCGTAGGAGGCGATGATGTAGTTGATGACATTGGTCAGGAAGATGCCGCATACCGCGAGGAGCTGATAGGAAAAGGCAAGCAGACCGCGGATATTGACCGGCGCTTAAGGCCAGACCGAACGTATATTTGCCCGATCCGTGAGTACGTATGGTTGTTCCCAAGGGATTGCGCTGCTTGGAAGCAGCTTGAAACAGGCCCGCCATGTGCTTTTCCTCTCAATACAGCTATGGGGGGTGCCTGTTCATACTAGTCAGATTCTTGTCATATGGCGTTGAATATCTACAAATGTGGGCACTGGTGAGGCGGCTGAGTGGTGGAATCGCGCCGTGGTGTGTGGGTGTTGGGGACTCACGAGCATGCTGCGCGTTATTTGGTGGTGTGCTGAGAGTCGGGACCTACTCACGTTGGGGGAGGGGATGAAGAGCCTCTGAGACAAGTCGCTGTTCGACTGGAGATTTGCTCACGTGGAAAGCATGGAAAAGGCGAAAAAAATCAGGCGTGTCGGGTGATTTGACAAATTGGTACACAGGTGTATCATCTTAGGTATTGGTACACGGGTGTACCAAAGAAAACACCCCAAGGAAAGGTGGCCAGAGGAGACTTCGCAAGCGGCCAAACGAATTGAAATCCAACGCAGCAGTCGATTCGTTTTTGGCAATCGGAAGGCAGTCGTCAACAATCGGAAGGCAGCCAAAGACAGCCGGAAGATAACCGAGAAGTAACCGGACGAAAACCGGAAGCCAGTCGGAAGAAAGCCAACCACCCGCAAGTCAACTCCAATGGTCCAGAAGGAGATAACATGCGCAACACCAAGAAGGTCATCGCGGCAACGGCAGCCGTGGCCACGCTCGTCGGTCTCGCCGCCTGCGGCAGCAGCAACGACAACGGCGCCAACAAGGGTGACGCTGACAAGGCCGAACTCGTGTTCTGGGGCTGGGATTCCGGCAACTCGATGAAGGAAATCCTCGCTGACTTCGAGAAGGCCAACCCCGGCATCACCGTCAAGTTCAACAACACCGGCACCGCCGAGAAGACCTCCACCGCGCTCTCCAACGCCATCGCCGCAGGCAACGGCGCCCCTGACGTCGTGATGCTCGAAGATCCGACCGTCACCCAGTTCGCCGTCACCGATGGCCTCGTGGACCTGAGCGAATTCGGCGCCGACAAACTCGCCGACGACTTCGCCGCCGGCCCGTGGAACAAGCTCCAGTACAACAACAAGCCGTACGCTCTGCCGATTGATTCCGGCCCCGAAATGTTCTTCTACAACAAGGCAGTGTTCGACAAGGCCGGCGTGGACGGCGAGTCCATCAAGACCTGGAACGACTACTACGAGGCCGCCAAGAAGATCCGTGCCACCGGCTCCTACATCACCAATCTGGCCGGTACCTCCAACGACTATCAGCCGTTCACCGCCCAGATCTGGCAGGCCGGTGCGCAGCCGTGGAAGGTTGATGGCGAGAACATCACCATCAACATGACCAAGGACGAGGGCATGCAGCGCTATATCCAATTCGTCCAGAAGCTCATCGACGAAGACCTCGTGGACGCCAAGACCCCGAACTGGTCCGACGATTGGAACCGCGAGCTCAACGATGGCACCCTCGCCTCCCTGACCATCGGCGCTTGGATGCCGATCAACCTCATGACCGGCGCCCCCGATCAGGCCGGCAACTGGCGCGTCGCCCAGCTGCCGCAGTGGGAGGAAGGCAAGGAAGTCTCCGCCGAAGACGGTGGCTCTGCACTTGCCGTCACCTCGCAGTCCAAGAACCAGGCCGCTGCCTACAAGCTCGTTGAGTACATGACTCATGGCGAGGGCGCTCAGACCATGGCCGACACCGGTACCTTCCCGTCCCTGAAGAAGATCCTGAAGTCCGACTCCTTCACCGACCCGACCACCGAGTCCAACAAGAAGACCAACGACTACTTCGGCGGTCAGAACGTCAACGAAGTCCTTTCCGCCGCGGCTCAGCGCCCGACCGAGAAGTTCCAGTACCTGCCGTACAACCCGTACGCCCAGACCGCTTACGGCGACGAAGTCTCCAAGGCCTACTCCGGCGACATCACCCTGGAGAAGGCGCTTGAAAACTATGCCAACAAGCTCGCCGAGCAAGGCAAGCAGCAGGGCTACAACGTCACCGTCAAGTGACGCAACCGATCTATTGCCGGTACATCCGGCACTGACCAACAATCAAAACCTGCGGCTAGGCCACTCTCCTTCCGCCTAGCCGCCCGATCTCCCAAAGCGGGGATGCTCCCCAGTGTCCCCGCTTTCCCGTGCCCTCGCCTGACGTGACCGCTCCAATCGAGCGACCCCCTGGTAGCGGGCGCAGCACAGCAATCCGTATTCCAAGAAAGCAATCGATTATGTCCGATCAAACAATGGCCGCAGCCCCGCAGCCAACGGTGGGAATCCTGCCTGAGGAGGCGGATCTGCACACGGCCGAGGCCCGCGTCAACAAGCACAAGGCCGACTGGCGCGGCTGGAAGTTCATGTGGCCGTTCGCCGTGGTGTTCGTCTTCGTGTTCATCATCCCAATTGTGTACGCCATTTACATCTCCTTCTTCAAGAAGCAGATGGTCGGCGGCACCAAGTTCGTCGGCTTCGAGAACTACGCCCGACTGATTCAGGATCCGCAGTTCTGGAGCTCGGTGGGCCGCGTCACTATCTTCACCGTATTCCAGGTGCCGATCATGCTGTTTCTGGCCGCAGCCATGGCCCTCGCTTTGGATTCGATGAAGCTGCATGGCACCAAGTTCTTCCGCATCTCCACATTCCTGCCCTATGCGGTGCCCGCAGTGGTCTCCACCATGATTTGGGGTTTCGTGTATGGCGCCAAATACGGTCTGGTCGGCTCCCTCAACGACTTCCTCGGCACCAACATCGATGTGCTCAACCCCGACGTGCTGCTTGCATCCATCGCGAACATCAACACGTGGGAATATGCCGGCTACAACATGCTGATTTTTTACAGCTCCCTAAGCACCATTCCACACAGCTTGTATGACGCCGCCTCCATCGACGGCGCTTCGGAGTGGCAGATTG
>ENA-OQJR01000642-OQJR01000642.1-human-gut-metagenome-genome-assembly--contig:-NODE-642-length-10951-cov-2.568367_pt1 | contig 10951 bp, 12 predicted proteins | sample MGYA00242614_ERZ504781 | MGnify/ENA primary metagenome ERZ504781 (study PRJEB26092, sample SAMD00036365) | human gut metagenome | host: Homo sapiens | study: EMG produced TPA metagenomics assembly of...
TCTATTTGGCGGTTGGCTTAGGTAGCCTCTTAATTCTAGCCGGCATTCTTGCCCTCGAGCCGGTGTTAAAACTCATTAATTTGGCGCCTGATGCACAGGTTATCACCATTGATTACATGATAGCCATTGCCTTCGGGATTATTCCCCTACATGGGCAGCACGGTTCTCCGAAATTCGGTGGATGCTCATGGCTTTACCCACTATTCCATGATGATTATGGTGTCCAGTTTTGTCCTTAACGTACTGCTAAACTATGCCTTTATTCTGGGGCATTTCGGTTTGCCTGCCTTTGGCGGCGTCGGTGCCGGCATTGCTACGGCCATTAGCTGTTGGTACAACCTTTTAGCCTATATTCTCATTTTACTTTTTAACAAAAATTTCAAACACTATAAAGTCTTTAGGCAGTGGCCCGCTTTTCAAAGCCCTTATATTGTTGAACAATTAACCTTGGGCGTTCCTATCGGTATTGCCATATTCTGTGAAATGAGTATTTTCAGCTTAGCCGGACTCTTAATGGCTTACTACGGTACAGAAATCATCGCCGCTCATCAGGCAGCTATTAGCTTTACTAACTTATTCTACGGGTTTCCGCTCAGTATCAGTATTGCTTCTACCATTACCGTTGGCTATGAAGTGGGTGCCCAACGATTCCGCGACGCCAAACAATACGCCTATATCGCCCGTGGCATCGCCATTATCATCGCCATTCTAATCTGTATGTACAGCTTTACCCACTTGGAACAAATTGCCGGCTTCTATACGAATGATCCTCATATGACCGGTCTAATCAGTAGCTTCTTAGCCTATGCGGTCTTCTTTACTGTTATCGATGCCTTCGGCACACCGCTTCAAGGTATATTGCGCGGTTACAAAGACGTGCGAATTATCTCTATCATAGCCCTAAGTTGCTATTGGGGCGTGAGTACGCCGATAGCAGCGCTCTTCACTTTTGGCTTCGACTTTGGTCCTTACGGCATCTGGATGGGCCTCTTAGGCGGCCTTACCGCTGCGTCCATTGCCTATACAGTCCGCGTTTGGTATATTCAACATCGCCGCTACGCTAAAGAGCTGGAAGCATAAATTGCTTTTGATTGTACTGAAAAATATATTCGTAACTCATGAAAACTAGAAACACAGGGTTGCTTACTCAATGATAAGCGCCCTGTGTTTTTTGCTATCTATTAATTTTGAAAAACATCTTTCGGTTATCGCATCCTACAAGTCATTTACTTTTACTTTTACTTTTACTTTTACTTTAACTTAACTTGAAACGCTCGAACCGGCAAACGGTCTTTGCCACTAACGGTCCCAATAATAGGTAAACGATCGGCGAGCGGTGTCATGGCAATCGGTTTGGTTTAGGCCCAGTAACTCATTAAAACGATCAATTAACACTTGTTTCTGAGCTATCAACTCTTTTTGGGCTTCACCGGTCATAGCCACGCCCTCTTCATAGACATAGTAAAGTTGAATCGACTCGCCCGTAAGTACGAAATACGTACGCTTTAAGAAAAACTGACTGTGTTAATATGGCCAATAAACGTTCTAATTCGGCAACACGCTGTACCGGCACGGTAATCGTTAAGGCATGTAATACGCCACCGTTGCGACCGGTCAAGTTTTGACCATAGTACGAAATCGGCGCCATAACGGCTTCGGAGTCCGGATCTAAATTCAGAATTTCATTCAATTCATCACTAATCGCCGAATGGCCTGTTGGCTTACCGGATGCGTCTTTAGTGACTAAAATACCATTTGGCTTACCTTCAGAGCCCCCCCTCTTTTTCGAGTATGCCTTCAGGGAAGATTTTTCGATAAAATGTCTTAGCATCTATTTCCTGATAGTTCTCACTCTCTATATATTGCAGCAAAGCTTCATATAATTGACTCATATCCATATTATGTCTCCTTTATTAAGTTTAATTCTCAATATAATTGTCGTACTGGATTATTACCAAATAAAGGCTAACTTTAAGCCGATTATATAACGTCAGTAAAATAAGACATTTAAACCCCTTCTTAATTATCATCAGAATAATTATTCCGGAACATGTTCTATATGTAATTATACAAAATTATCATTACAATTTGAAGCTGAAACTATTTCACCGTTTGCCCAATTTCTCCAACGCTAAATTTACTAACTAAGCATAATGTGCTTTAACAGCGCGTTTATTTGACATGAAACATCAAAAGTAATACAATAAGTACATATTTCATGCGGTTGTGGCGGAATGGCAGACGCGCTGTCTTCAGGCGGCAGTGCCTTCGGGTGTGCGGGTTCGACTCCCGCCAACCGCACCACAAAAATGCTATTTCTATGATATTGGGTGATGATTGCCCGCTCATAGAAATAGCATTTTTTATTTATATAATCTTTCAACTTTTCCTCAAGAACATACTTTCGATTATATCTTTAATTATAGATATAAAAGGAGTATACTAATAATCAAGAGCCGTTATAGTGTGACTAGGTCATCTCTGTTAAGGAGGTGAGATCATGAGTGTATTCGAAGCTTTATCCTTGATGATAGCTTTTGCTACTCTAGTGGTCTTAATTCTACATGAAAAATGACCTAATCGTTAAGTAACGACTAGGCCATTTCTCAATTTGTAATCTTACCCAGAGATGAGCCTAGCGCTACGAAACACTATGACGGCTCGTCTTATGTATATATCTTAACGCAATAATATATAAGCGTCAAGTAAACTAATACTCATCCTCAACAGTAAGGCATATAATAGTGCACATACTTTTAGGGATATATTCATTACAAACCCATTTATTGCAATATTTAGTACTAAATTAGCACATGATTTAATCAGGTAATAATTTATTTTATATCTGTTACAGAACCAATAATTTGGTAATGAGGTTGCCATCCGCCTTTAAAATCAGGATAAGTTTGTGGCAAAGATGCATAGTAATCCTGTACATCCTGCGACAAATCTTCTTTAGTAAACTGATGCAAATACAGTTTGCGACATAATAGTGTCAGTTCAGCTTCTTCAAAAGTTACGCCATCACCAAAAGCAACCGGAGTCAGCCCTGCGCCTTTAGCTTTATCGCCATCACGCCCCGAATGAGATCCCATATAGCCTAAAGCTTTACGAAATTTCGGGTCAAAAAAGCTAACCGTAAAAAAGTCATTCCGCTTTAAAAATTCACTGGTATAGCGGGCCGGATGAATATATACCGTTGCCACTTTATGACTCTGTCCGGGATTCCCCCAAATATTGCCCAAACTCCCCCAACTAACAGTACAACTATTATAGTCCTCTATAGAACCGGCCGTTACCAACGCCCAATTTTTTTCAAACAACTCCATTAACTTGTTTGTATCTTCTTTTAATACTGACATTTAAAACATCCTTTCATGCCATACACCAGCCATAGTCTAATAGCCTATGTATAGCCTTATATCTACATTTCTAAATTTCTATATATGTTATTATATACTAATAAAATAGCATTGGCAAGTATGTACTTGTTAGATAGACACTACCTTTTCCTCTTTTCTTCCTGTCTTCTTAGCACCTTTTTAGCACATTTTAATACCTATTTTACTTTTATTATAGACTATCTTCCCATTCTTGACACCTTATAATAATTCACGTATAGTTAAAATATTAGGAGAAGTCAACCCATCATGTCGCCTTTGAGCGATTGGGGTTGGCTTCTTTTTTATTTAATATAATCTTTCAACTTTTCCTCAAGAACATATTTTCGACTTTTTCTTTAATTATAGAGATAAAAGGAGTATACTAATAATCAAGAGCCGTTATAGTGTGACTAGGTCATCTCTGTTAAGGAGGTGAGATCATGAGTGTATTCGAAGCTTTATCCTTGATGATAGCTTTCGCTACCTTAGTGGTCTTGATTCTTAAATGAAAAATGACCTAATACGTTTGTAACGACTAGGCCATTTCTCAATTTGCTAATTTCACTAGAGATGAGCCTAGCGTTACCACACACTATGACGGCTCGTCTTATATATATCTTAACGCAATAATATATAAGCGTCAAGTAAAGCAATACTCACTTCTTAATCGTTCCCAAAATCTCACGCATTTGGGCTGTACCTTCGTCATCCTGTTGTTTCCAAGTAAGAGCCACCACCGTCACCTTACCTTCTTTGATAGAAGCTACGTCAGTCGGCGTTTCTTCCGGTTCAAAAGATAATTTACCGCCAATCCAATAATATTTACGGCCTTTACGGTCTTCACGAGGATCGATAATATCGTAATACATCTGCATGCCTTGGTCGAGGATTTCACAATTATCCCAACCTACGGGACCTTCTTTGGCAAAATTCATATTCAACAGCCCCTTAAATTGCTGTTTTTCAAATACTTCACCTATGAATTCACGAATGAACGGCATAATTTCGGCACTCCGTTTTTTACTGTAGCGTTCAACGGATACGGCTAAGGCCGGCACCTTATAGAACATAGCTTCCATGGCCGCACTTACCGTGCCGGAATATAAAGCATCGGATCCCAAGTTAAAACCGTTATTTACACCGGATACTACCATGTCCGGCATGTCATTTTTCAAAAAGTGAGACAACGCAAATTTCATGCAATCTGTCGGCGTTCCCGTTACGGCAAAGCGTCTCGGATTGTCTTCCTCGTCTGAAAAACGGCGCAACCGTACCGGCATCTGAATGGTAATGGCATGTGATTTGGCACTCTGTTCCACTTCCGGTGCAATCACCGTTACGCGGTGCTCTTTGGCAAGTTCCGCGCCTAAATCTAATATCCCGTTGGCCCATACGCCGTCATCATTTGTTAATAAAATGTGCATAGTCTTTTATAGATCCTTTCTTTTCACCATAAAACAGGCTACTCACTTCCTAAGATAATAGCCATCTATCTATTATTATATAGAGATTTTTAATACAAGTCCACCAAAAAGCATGAACATTGACAGCAACGAATGTATCTAACTTCTATATTGTAACAATATATCAGTAAATAATTTCTTCTATATATCCTATATGCAAAAAAGTGCCTACGCTACTAGGCACTTTTTAACAGTTTTATTTCTTTATCGATTTATCCGCATCACCCATGCGCGTCAATTTCACTTCACCAAGCGAAACGCCGCGTGTATGCTGGGTATGGGCCCACACTTTATCATGGCGATTCAAATAACCAAGGAAGGTTACCGGAACCCAACTGTACATGAAAAGCGGGTACACCAAATAATAGAGCCAAACTTTAGGCGGTACTTTAATGGTGGCCAATACGATGAGTGGGAACAAATACTGCCCGATACCGATGATGGTCCACACCGTAACCGGTAAAATCTGGTAAATAATATTCGTATAAATCGGCACGTACGCATTAATATAGGTCATAATCAGATAGAACGTAGATACCAATAAGAAATACGGCTGACTAATCTGAATAATACCGTCTAAAATACGTAAGTTCCCCTGCTTAATCCCTTCAACAAACAGTTTCGGAATATAGCGTTCGCCACAATCAAAATGCCCTTGTGCCCAACGCTTACGCTGCCGCCATGATTGCATAAAGGTCAACGGTTTTTCATCATACACGATGGCATCATGAGCCCACGTTGTTTTCACCCCGTGAATCAAAAGCTTCATGGAAAATTCCATGTCTTCGGTCAAACAATTACAATCCCATCCATAGGTCTTAATAATGTCCGTACGGATACACATACCCGTACCACCGAGCGCGGTCGACAAGCCAAGGTTATATTTAGCTAAATGCCACATGTGATTCACTTGCCAGAAAGCAATCGCAAATGTGCCTGCCACCCACGTATCTGTTGGGTTCTTTGCATTTAAATAGCCTTGAATAACCGGCTCTCCCAATTCTAAGTGGTAATTCATTTCAGCTAAGAAATGAGGATGTACCAGATTATCAGCGTCAAAAATTACGAAGGCATCATACTCGCGGTCCATTTCGTAGATGCGGTTAAACATCCAGCCCATGGCATAGCCCTTACCTACCTCTTCTTTATTTTCACGCTCATGCACAATCGCACCGGCATTGCGAGCTATTTCAGCTGTCTTGTCGGTACAATTATCAGCTACTACAAAAATATCGTACAGCTCTTTCGGATAGTCAAGAATCTTCAAATTCTCTACCAATTGACCGACAACGGCCTCTTCATTATGAGCACATACAATAATGGCAAATGAGTTCTTAGGCGTATAATTCTTTTTTTCTTTCCTTCGCCACATGCCCGCTACGGCCAACACGAAATAATAAAGCGTATAGAATACGATTATTACCTGTAGCGGAATCATGAGAAGGTCAAGAATATAATCCATTTACGTCCTTCACCTCACCGTTTTACAAGATTAATAGTTGTGTTACAAATACCAAATACGGCGTACAGGGCAAAGATAAGAACCGGCCATGAATGCCAATCCCACACTAAAGCTAACACGCCAAGAATCGCAACAATAATTAAAGCCAATGTATTTACCGGATCGGCCCCCTTGCCTTTAAAATCCGGATGATGCACGCGACTTACCATTAAATAGCCGACTACCACCATTAAAACCATCAAAAGCCATTCCGGTAAACGAATGCCGGATAAAACATAGGTTGCGGCCATACAGCCGGCAGCCGGAATAGGCAAACCTAAGAAGTAACCATGTACTTCATCGGTCATAATGTTAAAACGAGCTAAACGGAAAGCACCGAATACGGAGAAAGCTAACAAAGGCACATAGCCAAGCCAGCCGGTATGACTCAATTGATACATGTATAACATGTAAGCCGGTGCAACCCCGAAACCAACCACATCCGCCAAGGAGTCTAATTCACGCCCCATTGGTCCGGATACGCCCAGCGCGCGAGCTACACGGCCGTCACAGCCGTCAGACAATAAGGATAATAACACACAAATTGCTGCTAACGTAAATTCACCTTGGGCCGCGAAAGTTATGCCTACGACGCCAAAGGATAGATTAGCAGCCGTAAACAAATTTGGAAATATAGACTTATCCATTTTTTTGCAGCCTCCCGATAATCGATTCTCCGCCACGTACATAATCGCCTTTTTTAACAGTAATCTCTACTGATTTAGGCACGAAAACTTCTGTACAAGATCCGAATTTAATCATCCCGTACAGTTCTCCTTTGGCCAGATTCTTACCTAAATCTGTCCACGATATAACACGTCGCGCTAATAATCCTGCGATTTGAGTAACTAAAATTTCAATTTTACCATTGTCAATGCCAATGGAGTGACGTTCGTTTTCAAAACCGACCGAATCTTTATAGGCCGGCAAAAATCCGCCACATGTATATTGTCGGAACGTAATTTTCCCTTCCATCGGCGCGCGATTTACATGCACATCAAACACAGAAAGAAAAATCGTTACCTTCTTACATTCAGTATTTAAGAATAAATCTTCATACACTTCACTTACTTCCATTACCTTACCGTCAGCCGGTGATACCAGCACGTCCGGATCATTTGGAATTACCCGTTTCGGATTTCTAAAAAAGAAGGTAAAAAAGCAAGCCAGTATAAATGGTATTATCGCCACATACGGGGAGATAAAATATCCCACCAGAAATGCTATAAGAAAAGTTACACCGATAAAAGGGTAACCATCTTTAACAATAAACCCTGTGGGCATCTTGCACCACCTCTCTATTTTTTTGATTGCTTCACCGCCCACATAAACTTAGGTAACGCCATCATTCGGCCGATGCGTTGCGGTTGATTGAGCAATCGATATAACCATTCTAAACGATTTCGTTGCATCCATTCGGGCGCTCTTTTTACATGGCCCGCCATAACATCAAAGGAACCGCCCAAGCCGATAGCGACTACTTTATCTAAATGAGACAGTTTGGAAGTAATCCATTTTTCCTGTTTGGGCACACCTAAGGCCACCAGGACAAGTTTAGCTCCACCATCTTCAATGGCTTTTATAATTTCAACTTCTTCTTGCTCATCAAAAAAGCCGGAGTGGATACCGACTACCTGTAAAGGACCAATGCGAGCCTCCATATTCTTTACAGCTTGCTCCGCTATACCGGGGGCTGCGCCGAAAAAATACACAGGCGTTTTATGTTGTGCTGCTTCTTGCAATAAGGCTACCGCCAAATCACAACCGGCCACACGTTCGGGAATGTGCTGCCCCAATTGCTCGGCAGCCCATAGCACGCCGGCCCCGTCGGGGACGGCCATATCTGCTTGTTTTAAAATTTGGTGCAATTCTTTATCGTGACGGGCGCGCATAACCATTTCAGCGTTAACCGTGACTACAGTATGTAGCCCCGGCTCAGAATATAAATTCTGTACACGCTGAACTGCTTCTTTCATGGTTATGACATCAACCGGCGACATCGAGAATGCTCAATTGATTTCGTCAAACAAATACACCTCAATAATCAGCCGCTATAGTTAGGAGCTTCAACCGTGATGCTAACATCATGCGGATGGCTTTCTTTAAGACCTGCGGCAGTAATTTGGATAAACTGAGTATCATTAATCATTTCTTGGATATTATGACAACCACAATATCCCATGCTGGCACGTAAACCGCCTACCATTTGGAAAATAGTATCAGCTAACATACCTTTGTAAGGCACACGACCGTTCAATGCCTTCCGGAACTAATTTCTTAGCTTCCGACTGGAAGTAACGGTCTTTACTACCCAATTTCATAGCACCTAAACTACCCATGCCGCGGTATACTTTATAGCTACGACCTTGATAAATAACCGTTTCGCCGGGACTTTCGTCCGTACCGGCCAAGATGTTACCCATCATAACAACATTGCCGCCCGCTGCAATGGCTTTGGCAATATCTCCGGAGTATTTAATCCCGCCATCGGCGATGATTGGAATATTGTAACGACGACCTACAGATGCACATTCGTAAACAGCTGTAATCTGTGGCACACCGATACCGGCAATAACACGAGTCGTACAAATAGAGCCCGGTCCGATACCTACTTTAACAGCGTCAGCACCGGCTTCAATTAATGCTTCCGTACCGGCTGCAGTTGCTACGTTACCGGCAATTACAGGCATAAACGGGAATGTTTTCTTAATTTCTTTAAGCGTACGCAATACGCCGGCAGAATGACCGTGAGCCGTATCAACAATGATTACGTCCGCTTTAGCAGCTACCAAAGCTTCCATGCGGTCATATAAATCCTTACTTACACCAACGGCTGCGCCTACGAGTAAACGACCGCTGCTGTCTTTAGCCGAATTAGGATATTTCGTTGCTTTTTCAATATCCTTAATGGTAATTAAACCTTTTAAATAGCCGTTGTCATCAACTAAAGGTAATTTTTCAATACGATGGCGACGCAAAATAGCTTTGGCTTCTTCCAAAGAAGTACCTACCGGTGCGGTTACCAAATTTTCCTTCGTCATAACTTCACCGATTGGTTTATTTAATTCATTTTCAAAACGCATATCACGGTTCGTAATGATACCGACTAATTTGCCGTCAACAGTCACAGGTACACCTGAAATTGCGTATTTACGCATTAATTCTTCCGCATCAGCTAATAAGTTCTGTGGGCTCAAGTAAATCGGATCAACGATGATACCATGTTCTGAGCGCTTTACTTTGTCCACCTCATGAGCTTGTTCCTCAATGGACATATTTTTGTGAATAACACCCATCCCGCCTTCACGCGCCATAGCAATAGCCATTCGGGATTCCGTAACTGTATCCATACCGGAACTAATCATTGGAATATTGAGCTTAATATCACGAGTCAGGTTTGTAGTGATGTCTACTTCATGCGGTAACACATCCGAAGCCGCCGGAACTAATAAAACGTCATCAAATGTTAATCCGCGTAAACCAAACTTATCTTCTCTCATGGTAACTTCCTTTCTCCTTAATTTCTGTTTCCTTAGCAAGACATATTTTTAAATACTTGTCTTATTTCTCAGAGCGCATAACGCCGGCTTCCATAAAGTTATCTTTTTCATATCAGTGAAAATAACTTTAACAGCTTCTTTTGGTACGCCCACAATGTCTACCGTTGCGTTGGTAATAGCTTCGCCCAATTTTTTCTTCTGTTCAAAGGTACGACCTTCAACAAGCTCCACATGAATAATTGGCATTCTTCTCAACCTCCATCATCGTAAAACGAGTTTGTACATATAGAAACGACTTTATCTATACTAGACTTTTCTATCATATATTATACTTTAAAGACCTATTCTGTACATGCTTAAATACAGCTTTTTCTCAAATTCAATCGTCTTATTGCTAATTGAAAAGCAAAATCAAATTTCACACTGAATCAGCTGTCAAAATTCGTTGGAAACTTTCCCCAAATCGTCGTAGCAGCTCAGGTTTCATCAATTTTACCGCCTCATCAAAGCCTAGCTTCGCAAGCCAAGCTTTAGCGTCCTGACGTGCCGCTATCAGTAAATCAATATCTTTTAAAATATTGGCAATTCGTAAATCCGGCAGCCCCGATTGAGCGAGTCCGAATAATTGACCGGAACCGCGCAGCAATAAATCCTGCTCCGCCACTACAAAACCGTCTTGCGTACTCGTCATAACGGCCAACCGTTGTTTGCTGTCTTCACTGTGACTGTCGCTCACAAGGATGCAATAGGATTGCGTACTGCCACGGCCAACGCGTCCTCGGAGCTGATGAAGTTGCGACAGACCAAACCGTTCAGCCCCTTCTACGCACATAATCGTTGCATTAGGCACATTAACGCCCACCTCGATAACTGTGGTAGATACCAAGAGCTTTATGGTTCCCTTGTAATAAGCATCCATGATCGCTTCTTTATCGGCGGCGCTCATGCGACCGTGTACAAGGCCTACGCAAACTTGCGATTATATTTTTCAGCCAACTCTTCATAGAGCTGCTCAGCCGCTACCAAGTCCAGTTTTTCAGACTCTTCCACAAGGGGACACACCACATACACCTGATGACCGCGGTCATTCTTTTCAAAAAAACG
>ENA-OQJR01000645-OQJR01000645.1-human-gut-metagenome-genome-assembly--contig:-NODE-645-length-10895-cov-3.162611_pt1 | contig 10895 bp, 9 predicted proteins | sample MGYA00242614_ERZ504781 | MGnify/ENA primary metagenome ERZ504781 (study PRJEB26092, sample SAMD00036365) | human gut metagenome | host: Homo sapiens | study: EMG produced TPA metagenomics assembly of...
TGAAGACACAAGAAATACGTATCGAAGATTATAACTATTCGTTACCGGACGAACGAATCGCGAAGTTTCCATTGCCTAAAAGGGATGAGTCCAAACTTTTACTCTACCGTAACGGGGAAATAAGCGAAAGTATCTTTAAGCATATCACGGATTATCTTCCCCAAAACAGCTTGATGGTATTCAATAATACCCGGGTCATACAAGCCCGCCTACTTTTCCAGAAAGAGACCGGCGCACGCATCGAGATTTTCTGCTTAGAGCCCATCGAGCCTCATGATTACGCCTTGATTTTTCAAGAGACCCGACGCTGTAGCTGGACTTGCTTGGTTGGCAACCTTAAGAAATGGAAAGAAGGCACTTTATCCAAAACGATCTTCATTAAGGATCAACCGGTCGTGCTGACAGCGGATAAGAAAAAGTCTCATGGTGACACACATTTGATCGAATTCACATGGGATAACGAGACTTATACATTCGCCGATATCTTGGATGCCGCCGGGGTCTTGCCGATTCCTCCTTATTTACACAGAGAAACAGAGAAGAGCGACCTACAGACCTATCAAACGGTTTATTCTAAGATAAAAGGCTCCGTCGCCGCACCGACCGCCGGACTTCATTTCACTTCGGAAGTACTTGCCGATATAGATGCTCGGGGCATCGGGCGGGAAGAAGTCACCTTGCATGTCGGAGCGGGTACCTTTAAACCGGTAAAAAGCGACACGATCGAAGGGCACGAGATGCACACGGAATTTATCTCCGTCCGCCGCAGTTCCATCGAACGTATCAAAAGCAACCTTGGAAATATCATCGCCGTAGGAACGACTTCCGTACGGACCTTGGAAAGTCTCTATTACATGGGCGTGATCCTAGATAATAACCCCGAAGCGACTTCCGAAGATCTCGTCGTAAAACAATGGATGCCTTACGACATGAATAACAACCGGCTGACAGCGGAGCGTTCCCTTCAAAACATCCTCGATTATCTGGATAAGCATGATGCGGATACGCTGGTAACGGCTACACAAATCATCATCGCCCCGGGCTATGAGTTCAAGATCGTAAAAGGAATCGTCACCAACTTCCACCAGCCCAAAAGCACCTTGCTCTTGCTGATCTCCGCTTTCGTAAAAGGAAACTGGAAATCCATCTATGAGTATGCCTTAGAGCACGATTTCAGGTTTCTAAGTTATGGGGATAGTTCCTTGTTAATATAGATGCATGTAAAATACGAGCCGAATGGTGAACAGTTAAAATATCTATTCGGCTCTCATTAACCACTCTGTAAACAATCCGGTAATGATTCATCCGGATAAGCTCTCTTATAGTCGTATCTTGAAACTCCGGAACCATACGCCCGGCCAAAGGAAAACGTTCTAAAACATCTACCGCCGCAAACAATCCACTTACAACTCGGGAGGCATACGAGGTATAACTCTTCTTCTCAATATAATCTCCAATTTCATTAAGGTTTTGGATCGCAAAATCAGTCCATTTTACTTCAACCATTTCGCTAATTTATTCCGGCATTCCAATTTGGTTAACACTTTTCCTTCTTCTGTATTTATAACCATAGAACAACCAAAACTAATCAGAAATATCCGAGTGTAAATCTTTAATTACCAGCATATTCTAAAATTTAACACTTTTCGGTTGCCATTTGTCGCTTCCCAAATTTCCACATATTTTTGAGACGTATTTCTGACGTGGAGAATTTGCGGGGCTTGTTTTTTGTCACACCGTGCAGACAGTTGACAAGGGTTTACAACCGTTTACGACAAGCGACAATAACCGCCCCGATATGCGGAAACAGTCACACTGTGTAGAAAAGCGACAATGGTTGACTTCCGTTCACATCCGTTTACCATTTCAGAGATATAGGATTGAAGAAATGAACCATTAAACGATAAAACGGTATGAAAGCAACCAGAAAATGCAGTTTTTGCGGCAAGTCCTTTGTAACCCGAAGCGGTATGCAAAGATATTGCAGTGAGGCTTGTCAGGCAGAAGCCAAACGAGCCAGAGTGATGCAGAAGAACAACCTCTTCAAAGTCGCCCAACCCTTGATGGAGATACAGCATCAGGAGTATCTCACCTTTTCCAAAGCAGCCATCCTCATGGGCTGTTCCCGACAGTACATTTACAAACTTGTAGCCATCGGCAAGCTGAAAGCCTCACGCATCAGCAACCGCATGGCATTCATCCGCAGAGCCGACATCGAGCAGATGTTGGAGGGCAATCCCTATCACCGCATCCTGCCCGGCAACACCTCCACACCAAGGAAATCATCTTCATCTTCCTTACCTGCCAAAAGAGAAAAAAGGGAAAAGGAAAGCGAAGAAGTGTTGGACTTCTATTCGGGCGAGGAGGTGATGTCCCTTTTTAAGGTAAAGCAGTCATGGCTTTACACTTCCGCCAAGCGTAACCATATCCCCATCTGCCGTATCGCAGGAAAGAACTATTACAGCAAGAAGCATATTGACGAGTTTTTCGGTGTGGCAGTTGATATTAGCGAAATTACCGACTGGCTACTGACCGAGGAGGTGGAGGAACTGTTCGGCATGAAGCCGACCGCACTCCGTGCCTACACCTATCGCCATAAGATACCCACTAAAAGAGAGTACGGGCGTACCTATTACTCCAAATCACATTTGAACGAACTCCGCAGAACTGACCTTGTGAACGATGAACGCTACTATACCGTTGAGCAGGTGCAGCAAATCTATGGTCTTTCGTCAGCCAACATCTGCCATATCGTCAAGGTGAAGCACATCGAAAAGATAAAGGTGGGTGTGAAAAACCTGCTTTTGCGCTCAGATGTGGAGCGTGTCATGGCTGAAAGGAACAAATAACCGTGAAAAATCGGGATTATCGAAAATTATTTCAAAATGATGTATCGTGGAGGTATTCACGGATATTTCACGTTGTTCCTTTGCCATCGGAAACATGGATACAACTCCAAAATGTATACAACCAATTAAAACATAATTATTATGAGTAAATGCAAAACAGTTACCTTGCGTAAGCGCAAGATTAAGAACGGGACACAGTATTCACTATGCCTTGACTACTATCCCGGCTACCGTGACAATGTCACCATGAGAGTGATTACACGTGAAGCCTTAGGAATTTACATCTTCGCCAAACCTGCAAACCAGCAGGAACGGGACTTCAACGCACGCATGATGAAGAAAGCGGTCATCCTGCGCAACCAGCGCTACGAAGCCATTTTCAATGAAAACAACGGCTTTTTTGACAAGACCAAGATGAAGGGCGATTTCCTTGCCTATTTCAAAGGACTGGCTGACCGCAAGAATATCAAGTGGCAGCACGTATACAAGCATTTCCAGCGGTTCGTGAACGGCAAATGCACCTTTGAGGAGGTGGATGTGGATTTGTGCCGCAAGTTCATGGAATACCTGCTTGATGCACCCCAATCCATCCACACCAACCAAAAGCTGCACATCAACTCCGCAGCAGGCTATTGGTCAACTTTCCGTGCCGTGCTGCACACCGCTTACCGTGACAGGAAGATAAAGGAGAACCCAAACGGCTTCTTAGACCGCATCGAGTGCATTCCCACCATCAGGGAGCATTTGAGCCAAGAGGAACTGATACGGCTTGCCGAAACACCCTGTGAGGAGGAGGTCTTGAAAAAAGCTTTTCTTTTCGCCTGTCTTACGGGACTGAGAAAGAGCGACATCAGACAGCTCACGTGGCAGCAGATACAACCATACACCAACGGCAGGATGTTCGTTACCACCCGTATGCAGAAAACCAAAGAAATAGTGCATAACCCCATCAGTGATGAAGCCTATGGACTGCTGGGAGAACGGGGCGAGGGACTTATCTTTGAGGATTTCAAGGACAAGATGCTGCAAGGACCACTCCAACGGTGGCTCACGGCAGCAGGGATAACCAAGAAAATCACCTTTCACTGTACCCGCCACAGCTTCGGAAGCCTGCACGTGGAAATGGGAACGGACATGGCTGTCATCCAAGCCTATCTCGGACATAAGAACATTACCACCACACAAATCTATTCCAAGATAGCAGCGCAGCAGATGTGTCAGGTGGTGGACAAGATAACCTTGAAGCGCAAGGAGGCATAAATGTCTCACATTGACAGGTATTCAGAGGGGCGGTTATGGCTACAAGGCTATAATCGCCCCTCTATGTTTTTGGCTTGATGCCACCATTTATAAGCCCCTCAGAGTATGAAACAGAGTATGATATGATGACATTTCGTGAAATACATTGAAAAAGACCGTTCTAACCGCAAATAACGGGCAGTAATTGGGAAAAATAGCATTAACTTTGCACAAAATAATACAGGAACATTCAATCTCTCAACGAAATATGGAATCATCAATCAAGGACAAATACATCATCTTGGGCTTTGTCGGCTTCGCCATCGTCCTAATATCTTCCATTGCCACGCTGGTAATAGCGGACAGCTTCAACCAAGACAACTTTGTCAGGTGGATAGTATTCGTATGCTGTAACCTGTTGGGATGGTTGCTCTATCTCTCCTTTCAGACACTTATCTTTGATACATACGAAATCTACAAAATCAAGTTCGGCAAGAAAGAAACGATTGCCGAAGCCATAGAGGTGCAGGAAGAACTGTCACAAAATACACTTGAAGAAGCCACATCTGTGCCTGGACCTACATCAGTCCCTGAGCCTGTACCCGAATCATCCCCGACAAAAGAAGAGACACTTATCCAAACACAACCGATAGAGCTTACTATCGCCCCGGATCTTCACGAAAAGAACCGTGCCAATTACGCAAGCAGAGAGCAACGGGAAAAGGAAGAGCGCATCCGCATGGTCATGGAGTATTGCCATTATTACCTGCCTCGCATTGCCGACCAAGAAACCGTGAACCACATCTGTACTGAGGTGGACAAATGGATGAATCTTAACACTTATACCCCGAAGCCCATACAAAGACCGTTTACCAAAGACATCAACAACATTCCACTCCGTCACTTCGTATGGAATATCTCTGAGCGTTTCCTGTACAAGAGATACTACAATGGGGATAACCGTGCCAAGTTCATCAAAGCCCTTTTCCCGAAATCGTTTGCTGATACAGACTTATCAACCATCAAGAATTTCAAGGTAGAGCCGTTAAAGACGGAAATTCCCATTGATGAACCCGAAAACGGCAAACTTGATTTCCACTATCCCGAGGATTATGTGCGGAATTAGGATAATCACGACACCAACGACAACCATCCGGTAACTCATAACCGCCTGTTTTACATCGTTTCCCGAGTAATTTTACCCGTCATTTATGGCTGGGCTTAATTATTCGGGAATTATTTTGCAATGACGTGTCGTGGAGATATTCACGGATATATCATTTCAGTCCTTTGCGCCAAGTCTTACAAAAAGAGACGAGTACGCGAATGGAAAAAATCAAATTCTTACCTTCAACGACCTCCCCGAGGTTGTCGCTCAGCTTCGAGACGAAAGTGATGAGCCTGAAAAGCCTGCTCGCCGAGCAGCGCACGTGTGAACAATGCCAAAACGGTGGACACCACGTGCCCATGTCTGTGGACGAGGCAGCAGAGTATTTAGGTATCCCTAAGGGTACGCTCTACATGAAACTGTCAGAAGGGACAATCCCTGCCACCAAGCCCGGCAAACGCTATTGCCTTTACCGTGACGAACTGGACAAGTGGCTGGAAACCGCCCGAAAGAATCCCATACCGTTGTCAGACGAGGAACTGAACAAGTCCTTATCCTCTTCCCACCGTCGCAAGCCCAACCCACGTAACTGGTGAATGATATGGAAGAGGATAAGAACTATATCAACCTGATACGTGGCGACCTCACAAAAGCATCCCAAGCGCATAACGGTATGCCCGACAGTGTAGGCATGATGAATATCAAGACGGCAAACCAAACCATTCTTGAAGCATCGTTATTGCCTACGCCCCGTGCGCTGTGGGACAGCTTTTGGTACGAGGGGGAACTCTCCTGCTTGTTTGCCGATTCCAACGTGGGCAAGTCCATCCTTGCCGTGCAGATAGCCGACCGCATCGCCCGAACCGACAATGTGCTGTATCTGGACTTTGAACTGTCCGAAAAGCAGTTCCAGCTCCGCTATACCAACGAGCATGGAGAGCTCTACACCTTTCCCGACAAACTCTATCGGGTGTCTATTGACTGCAACCAGCTTTTGGATGCCAACTTTGAGGAAGCTATCATAGGCGGCATTGAACAGATGGCTGTGCAGACCGACTGCAAGATTTTCATCATTGACAATCTTACCTACCTGTGTTGCGCCATGGAGAAAGGCGATGCCGCAGGACGGCTGATGATTCAGCTGAACAATCTCAAAAAGAGATATGCGCTCTCTATCCTTGTCCTAGCACATACGCCCAAACGCTCTTTGGATTGTCCCATCACATCCAACGACCTTGCCGGAAGCAAACGGCTCTACAATTTCTTTGACAGCGTGTTCACCATTGGAAAAAGTGCCCAAGACGGAGGGCTTCGCTATGTGAAGCAGCTTAAAGTGCGCTATGGCACGTTCTCTCATGATGCGGATAATGTAATCGTTTACGAGATTGACAAGGTGGATGCTTTCTTGCAGTTCGTGTTCAGGGGCTATTCCACGGAAAAGGAACACTTGAAAAAATTGGGCGACAATGAATCAAGCCAAAGGGATTGCCAAATTCTGCAACTCTCCCAATCGGGCAAGTCCGTCAGGGAGATAGCCTCACAGGTGAATTGTGGCAAGTCCACCGTAAACCGTATCATCCAGCGCAGCAAAGAGAGTAAAAACGCAGGTGTCCCAAGTGTCCCACTGTCCCAACCCTTAGAGTGTGGGACAATGGGACAGGATGGGACAGCCGACAATCAACCATCAAAAACGGACTAAGCTATGGGCAATTATTCATTACAGAAGTATAAAGGAACGGCAACACGGCATACCTGCCCCAAATGCGGAGACAGGCATTCTTTCGTCTATTACGTGGACGAAAATAATGTGCCGTTGCATCCATCGGTCGGCAGATGTAACCACGAAAGCGGTTGTGGGTATCACTACACTCCGAAAGAGTATTTTCAAGAGCATCCTGAACACAGAACTACCAATGATTTCTCTTTTGACAGGCAAAGAGCAGAGCAGAAGAAAGTGAAGCAGCAAAGTAAGCCGACAGCCATCGGCTATATTCCCCCTCACTATGTGGAGAAGTCGCAAAGCGAGCGTAGCAATTTCTTCCGTTTCCTCTTCACACTCCTTACTTCCTACTATGGCGACAAGGCGAAAGAGGTGTTGAAGCGGTTGTTGGAGGAATACCGTTTGGGGGCTACCCGTGACGGCTCTGTTATCTTTTGGCAGATAGACAGGACGGGCAAGGTACGCACGGGAAAGGTGATGCAGTACAATCCCGAAGACGGACACCGTATCAAGGGAGGACAGACATCGGCAGTGAACTGGATACACAGCATATTGAAAAAGCAGCGTGTGTTGGCAGAGGATTGGCAACTATCCCAATGCCTTTTCGGGGAACACTTGTTGAAAACGCATCCCGACAAGGTGGTGGTCTTGGTGGAATCCGAGAAGAGTGCCGTTATCGGTTCTGCTATCTTCCCCGATTATGTATGGCTGGCTACGGGTGGTAAGAGTCAGATGAGAGAAGAGAAACTCCGTGTACTGTCAGGGCGAACCGTGCTTCTCTTTCCCGATGCCGATGCTTATGCCGAGTGGAAACAGCGAGCCGAGAGCATGTACTTTTGTAAGGTGGTGGTTTCGGACATCATCGAAAGGAATGCCACCCCGAAACAAAAAGAAGCCCATATCGACATAGCCGATTGGATTATCTTTCAGATACGGGAGGGCAAGGTGATGAGTACAGCCAACCACTTGGTCGAGGCTGAGAGAATCCTCCAGCGGATGATAGAGAAGAATCCCGTCCTGCAAAAACTGATAGACGATTTAGACCTTGTGCTGGTCGGTGCATCTCCAATCGGCAACGATGATGAAAAACCTCCCTGACGGAGGAGAGCGGAAGCCGTAGGCTGGAGTTTGCAGACAATGGCTTGCCATTGATATAGCCCACTATAACTACACGCTCCGCTTACGTAGTTGTGGGCTCTCCCGAGGGGATTAGGGTTTTACCCTAATGACCCACTCAGGGCGTTTCTCCCCTGAGAACCCAGAGCAAAGAGTGACCCTCTCTTTGCAATCTCCGCTTATGGGTTGCACCCCTAAGAACCCCATGCGTTTACGGACAGCGGAAAAGCAAACAATAAAGTACAAACCAAAAAACAAGTATCTATGGCAACAAAATCAAGCATACATATCAAGCCCTGCAACATCGCATCGAGCGAGGCTCACAACAGGAGGACTGCCGAATACATGCGCCACATCGGAGAGTCCAGAATCTATGTCGTTCCTGAACTATCCACCGATAACGAACAGTGGATAAATCCCGACTTCGGCAGTCCGGATTTGCGGATGCATTATGACAATATCAGACAGATGGTAAAGGAAAAGACCGGACGTGCCATGCAGGAAAAGGAGCGTGAACGCAAAGGCAAGAACGGTAAAATAGTCAAGATTGCGGGATGCTCCCCCATACGTGAAGGAGTGCTGCTTGTCAGGTCGGACACCACACTGGCAGACGTGCGTAAATTCGGTGAGGAGTGTCAAAGACGCTGGGGAATCACACCGCTGCAAATCTTCCTGCACAAGGATGAAGGGCATTGGCTGAACGGTCAGCCGGAAGCGGAAGACAGGGAAAGCTTCAAAGTCGGGGACAGATGGTTCAAGCCGAACTATCATGCCCATATCGTTTTCGACTGGATGAACCACGAAACAGGAAAGAGCCGAAAGCTCAATGACGATGACATGATGCAGATGCAGACCCTTGCATCCGACATCCTGCTGATGGAACGCGGGCAGTCAAAGGCTGTCACTGGTAAGGAGCATCTGGAACGGAACGACTTTATCATTGAGAAGCAGAAAGCTGAACTGCAACGCATGGATGCAGCCAAACGGCACAAAGAAGAACAGATAAATCTTGCCGAGCAGGAACTGAAACAGGTGAAATCAGAAATACGCACTGACAAGTTAAAGAAGACAGCCACCACGGCAGCGACAGCCATAACTAGTGGAGTTGCTTCTCTTTTCGGGAGTGGAAAACTGAAAGAACTGGAACGTGCCAACGAAAAACTGCAAGACGAGGTTTCAAAACGGAACACCAATATTGAAAAATTGCAGAGCCAAGTACAGCAGATGCAGAAACAGCATGATACGCAAATCCACAATCTCAGAGAAATGCACAGGCAGGAACTTGACATGAAAGAAAAAGAACTGTCACGGCTCGCCAGAATCATAGACAAGGCTTTCAGGTGGTTTCCGATGTTCAGGGAAATGCTGCGCATGGAAAAGTTTTGTGCCATGCTGGGATTCTCTAAAGAAATGACTGAAAGTCTTATAGTCAAAAAAGAAGCCCTGAAATGTAGCGGTAAAATCTATTCCGAGCAACACAGGCGGAACTTTGATATAAAGGATGATATTTTAAGGGTGGAAAATGACCCTGACGATGAAAGCAGGCTGAACCTGACAATAAACAGGAAGCCGATTGCCGACTGGTTCAGGGAGCAATGGCACAGGCTTAGATATGGAGCAAGAGTGCCGCAACAGGAAGAAAGAAAAAGTAGAGGATTCAAATTATAATAGAAGCAATTTGATTAGTAATCTAAAAGCACTCCGATAACGATTAGAGTGCTTTTAGATTGTTTATCATTAATTATCAAAGCAAGTGCAGTTTAAGATTTTACTGAAGTTTGCATTAATAAAGAATATACTACAGCTGATATATGCGCAACATATTGTGACGCTTGTGATTCATTTCCCTTGAAATCCTTAACAAATACCGCTAAGGTATAACTGATATTATTAGGCAGACATATATAGGCAACATCATTGTGAGCTGCAAGAACACCATTTTCATTAACATCACCTGAACCTGTCTTATGCGCTATAACAACCCCTTCTTTATCAAGAAGTGGAGCTGCTATCCTATCTACACCTGTTTTGCATTCTTTTAACGTATTCTTAATGAAACTTTGTTTCTCATCATCGATAAGACCTTCAGTAAACAAACGATTCATCAACATTGCAGCACCAAGAGGAGATGTATAGTTAGAGTAAGCCTTGTTATGGTCAGCCGACATTTCCTCTTCCGTATAAGCTATCTGAAAACTTGAACGAGGAATGAGTGTGGCTATAAAACTATCTGTTTGAGCGACATTAACCATATCCTTAAACATAAGGTTGCTTGCATTGTTGTCACTCTGAGTAAGAGTATAACGCAGCAAATCTCTCACTGTCAATGATATGACAGGCCCTGAATAATCTTTCAGCATAGGACTCCAAGTCTTTGGGTTAAGTTTATCCCTATTTATATTTACTAAGGTATCAAGTGAAATTCCTTTATTGTCAAAGTCATTACAAAGAGCTAATGCCTGATGAACCTTAAACACACTCATCATAGGATAAACACTCTTATTATTGACCTTAACCGTATCTCTGTTATTAACAATAACCGCCACACCAATTTCGCCAGGACAAGCTGAGACAATTTGAGAAATGCTATCAGTCAAAACATTTGTTAAAGGAGGATTTGCGCTATCTTTTGTCGCTGATTTATGGAACAATGAAAATACCAAGATGAAAATGCAAACTAAAGCTATACTCAAAACTACGATTTGTTTTTTCTGTTTTTTTCCATGTTTATATTATTCCTTAATTCCGCAACACTATAGTTTAACATTATTTATAAGTGCCTGAGCAACAAAAAGTTGCCCAGGATTTTGCCATGTCAGAATTTTCACTTACCTTAGTGTTGCGAAAAGAAGACAAGCAAAAC
>ENA-OQJR01000649-OQJR01000649.1-human-gut-metagenome-genome-assembly--contig:-NODE-649-length-10875-cov-1.989859_pt1 | contig 10875 bp, 12 predicted proteins | sample MGYA00242614_ERZ504781 | MGnify/ENA primary metagenome ERZ504781 (study PRJEB26092, sample SAMD00036365) | human gut metagenome | host: Homo sapiens | study: EMG produced TPA metagenomics assembly of...
CGAATCCACCATGTTGCATAAGTGGAGAATTTATAACCTTTCGTATAGTCGAATTTATCAACCGCTTTAATGAGGCCCAAGTTACCTTCCTGAATTAGATCCAAGAACAACATGCCGCGACCTACGTAACGTTTAGCGATACTAACTACCAAACGCAAGTTGGCGTCAATCAATTTCTGTTTCGCTCTTTCGCCGGCTTTCATTTCTTTATACGACGCATCATCCTTGGCACCCGCTTCAATCTGCTGAGCCAAAAGAATTTCTTCGTCAGCGGACAACAAAGGTACGCGACCGATTTCTTTTAAGTACATGCGAACAGGATCGTCAATGTTAACGCCTTCCGGAATACTAAGGTCAAGGCTTACTTCTTTCGCTTCGCGAACTTCGTCGCTTTCTTCTTCATCTTCGATGATGTCATCTTCTTCAGCTGCCACTTCAGCATCATCGGTGATAACGTCTATATTACTTTTCTGTAATACTTCATACATATCGTCTAACTGCTCAGCCGTAAGTTCTACTTCTTCGTGAAGAGCATCCGTAATTTCTTTACTCGTTAATGCCCCTGCCTTACGACCTTTTGCCAGTAATTGTTCTATTATTTCTTCTAACCGTGATTTAGTTTGCTTCTTAGCCACAATGCTCTTCCTTTCTTTCATAGTTTATCGAGACCATTCCTTAATCAATTTTTGTAATTCCTGGCAAATACGTAATTCCTCAATAAATTTAGGATTACCTGCCCGGTTCAGTTGATCTGCTAACACACTATGTTGTTTATACTGTTCTCGTAATGACTTCAAGCGCACTGCTCGTATATAGCCATCCACTTGTGCTTCCTTATACTCGCCTTCACCAAGCACCATTAAGCGACCATAAGCGGTCTTTTCATCGTCAGTAAGCATTTCTTCCAGCGCCACTGTCGAAAGCGCACCGGTCTTACTTAGAAGTTCTCCGGCTTTGTTAAACAAAGCACGGTACAAAGGATTGGTTATATCCTCCAACGGTAAATATTGATGGACCCGTTCCCAAGCCGCCGGCCAAACTACGGCCGCGGCCAGTAATCGGTCTTCTTCGGTCGTCACATTTTCCGGCACAACCGCACTAGCCGTATCGGTTGGTAATTCTACCCCACCTTTGGCCAAGTATTGGCGAAACATGCGAAAAATCTGACTATTATCCAACCACAATGGCAATGCCAGTGCTTTCAGATAATTTTCGCGCTCTATCTGACTGCTTGTAGCACCTATGAGGGGAAACACTTCTTCTAAAATAGCCTGTTTGCCGGCCATCGTATTACTGTCGTGCCGAATCATGGCACTGTTCAAGTAAAAATCAAATGGCCGCACGGCCTCATCTACGAGTTTTAAGAATGCTTCCGGCCCATGGTTGCGCACATAATCATCCGGATCTTTGCCGTCCGGCATAGCTACCACGCGCACTTTAAATTCCGTATCTTGTAAAAGCTCAATAGCCCTGCGCGCTGCTTGTTGCCCCGGCTCCGTCCATATCATAGGCCAATACGACTTCATCAGCTTGACGCACTAATAAGCGCCCGTGATCTTTGGTATAAGCCGTGCCTAAAGAGGCCACTACATTGGTAACCCCTCGATTATGAGCACTTATAACATCCATATACCCTTCTACTAAAATGTACCTGTTTTTTCTCCCGAATAGTTCGGTATGCTTTGTCAAAAGCTAAAGAGCATATGGCCTTTATTGAATATTCATATTCCGGTGAGTTTAAATATTTAGGCTTGCTGTCATCCAGCACACGGCCACCGAACGCAACCACACGCCCTTTTCCGTCCATAATGGGAAACATTACACGATTACGAAATAATCATACGTTTTACCATTACTTTTACGGCAAAGACCGGTTTCAATTAATATGCGTTCATCTATGCCTCGCTCTCTGAATGAGCGATATAGTTTGTCCCAATTGTCGGGCGCAAAGCCAAGCTGGAATTTTTCAATGGTGTCTTTAGTGAGACCCCGTTTCTCCAAATAAGCAAGCCCTGCTTTACCCATTTCAGTCTGCGTCAGGCAATTATGAAAAAATGTAGCCGCCAAGGCATTCACCTTGTACAAACTTTCCCTGTGTGCCTGCCGATGTAATTCTTCTTTGGTTAAATCGCGCTGAGGTAACGCAATGCCCGCACGATTCGCCAACCTTTCCAAGGCTTCGGGGAATGACAGTCCATCATATTTCATTAAAAAGCCAATCGCATTGCCTGATTCGTGACATCCGAAACAATAAAAAAAGCCCTTTTCTGGGTTTACACTGAATGAAGGCGTTTTCTCATTATGAAAGGGACAACAGCCCCAGTAATTCCTCCCCTTCTTCTTCAATGTCATATGCTCAGAAATCACTGACACAATGTCATTTGCATCTTTTATCTGTTCAATCAGTTCAGCATCGAAGTGTCTACTCATTTCCTCACATCCCTTAATAAACTTCACTGTATATATATTTCTACAAAAGATAATGTTTTTCCTTCTATGTCAAGAAGATTTTTTTTAAATAAATTCATTTTTTATCTGCAAAATTTTTATGCAATTTATGCAATTGCTTTTAGGGTATGAAATAAGCCATTATAATTTATTTTGTTCACAAGGACTATTATTATACTTCTTTTCTCAATTAAAAACAAGACGTAAAAAAAGACTATAATTGTCCACTCCCTCGTGACGTCCGCCAAAGGGAGTGGTAATTATAGTCTTTTGGTTATTAATCTTTTATAAAGAGTCCGTTTCCGTTCTCTTTAATTATTTAGCGTAATCAACAACGCGGGTTTCACGAATGATAACGACTTTAATCTGACCCGGATATTCCAATTCAGACTCAATACGTTTAACCATTTCGCGTACCAATAAGGTTGCTTCCGCTTCGTCAATCTTTTCAGGTTTAACCATAACTCGAATTTCGCGACCCGCTTGAATTGCGAAACATTTTTCAACGCCATCAAAGGACTCGGCAATTTCCTCTAACTTAGTCAAACGTTTCAAGTAGTTTTCAAGGGTTTCGCGACGTGCGCCCGGACGAGCCGCCGAAATAGCGTCAGCAGCTGCCACCAATACGGCTTCAACCGATTTGAATTCTTCATCCCCATGATGAGCACCGATACAGTTCTGTACCAATACACTTTCATGGTATTTCTTAGCTACATCCACACCAATCTGTACGTGGGAGCCTTCCATATCGTGGTCAAGCGCTTTCCCTAAGTCATGGAGTAAACCACCGCGTTTAGCAAGGGTTACGTCACAACCTAATTCGGCTGCCATCATGCCGGCCAAATGAGCCACTTCAACGGAGTGTTTCAATACATTTTGACCGTAGCTGGTACGATATTTTAAGCGACCTAAAATACGGATAATTTCAGGATGTAAGCCATGTACATCGGCTTCAAAAGTTGCCTGTTCCCCCGCATCTTTAATAACTTGGTCAACCTCTTTACGAGCTTTACCAACCATTTCTTCGATGCGAGCCGGATGAATACGGCCGTCAACAATCAATTTCTCAAGGGCAATACGCGCTACCTCACGGCGAATCGGGTCAAAGCCGGAGAGAATAACTGCTTCAGGGGTATCATCAATGATAAGATCTATACCTGTTAAGGTTTCTAGGGCACGAATGTTTCGGCCTTCACGACCGATAATTCGCCCTTTCATTTCATCATTTGGAAGAGCTACTACCGATACGGTAGACTCTGCAACATGATCCGCAGCACAACGTTGAATTGCGGATGCAATAATTTCTCGGGCGTTCTTTTCAGCCTCTTCCTTGGCTTGTTGCTCTAAATCTTTAACAAGAACCGCCGTTTCGTGACGAATTTCTTGTTCTACATTGGAAAGTAAAATTCCTTTCGCTTCCTCAAATGTCATGCCGGAAATACGTTCTAATTCCGCCATTTGTTGGTCGTACAGAGCTTCTGTACGTTCTTTTAAAGTTTTTTGTTTCTTGTTCTTTACGATGCAACGCATCTTCTTTTTTCTCTAAGGATTCCAATTTACCGTCGAGATGTTCTTCTTTCTGAAGAATACGTCGTTCTAAACGTTGTAATTCATTGCGTCGATCTCGGTTTTCTTTATCCGCTTCACTGCGAAGTTTATGAATTTCTTCCTTAGCTTCTACTAAGGCTTCTTTTTTCTTAGACTCAGCCAATCGCTCAGCATCAGCTACAATACGAGCCGCTTCAGTTTCAGCACGGTTAAGCTTCCCTTCAGCGATGTTCTTACGCATCATATAGCCTACACCAAGACCGATAAGCACCATTACAACGGCAATAATACTATACTCTAAAATAATGTTCACCTCCTCATATAAAAGTAAGAAGCGCTTTCGTCTTCTCCTAAATTGCCGTCTGTTTCATACATATTTGAAATTTGCCCACTACTGTGAGACTACTATAATTGTAGTCTGTCATCAATCCCCTGTCAAGGTAAACTCTATATAGACTACTCATAGCGAGCAACCCGGTCACAGATATTCCGGATTGTTCCGGCGCTAAAACCACGGTTTTTCAAATAGTTAAAAACTTTCTTGTATTCAACGCGGGCCTCCAGAGGCCAAGTGTTATCAAACCACTCGGCCTCTGCTGCCGCATCAACACCGATAAAATGACGAACCACCAACTTAAGGGCCGGCTCAGTTTCATCATACTGCGAAAGTTCATTCCCAATTGGCAAGCCTCGTTGATAAAGCTTATTACGAATGAACTGAACACTGTATTTAGCTTCACTTATGTATAATTGTAATGCATCATGAGCTAAACGTTCGTCGTTGATGTAATCAAGGTCTTCCAGACGCTCCAATACTTGATGTATTAAATCGGCCGGCACGCCTTTACGCTGAAGTTTTTGCGTCAGCTCCAAGCGGCTCAGGAAGCGAGGCGCCAAAAAGCGCATCGCCTGGTCTATGGCCGTTGTAAGCGTATATTCTTTGGTCAAAGCCATCGAATTATTCTTCCGTCGTTTCTTCGCCGACTACATCAAAAGTTTCCGGTTCCGCCATCAAAGTATCACGAATGATAGTATCGATTTCATGAGCGATTTCCGGATTAGAACGTAAGTATTCTTTAGCCGCTTCCTTACCTTGGCCCATACGTTCATCATTGTAAGAGTACCAAGCACCGGATTTTTTTAATAATTTCCATGTTGGTACCGATATCAATTAAAGTACCTTCATAGGAAACGCCACTGCCATACATCAAATCAAATTCAGCAGTTTTAAATGGCGGTGCCACTTTATTCTTAACAACTTTTACTTTAGTTCGGTTACCTACGTTTTCATTATTTTGTTTAATAACTTCCCCTTTACGCACATCGAGGCGAATGGTGGAATAGAATTTTAAGGCACGGCCACCGGTCGTTGTTTCCGGATTACCGAACATAACGCCAACTTTTTCACGCAACTGGTTGATAAAAATTACAACCGTACGAGATTTGCTGATAATACCTGTTAATTTACGAAGCGCTTTACTCATTAAACGAGCCTGCAAACCTACGTGAGCATCGCCCATTTCACCTTCGATTTCGGCTTTCGGTACCAACGCTGCTACGGAGTCGACAACGATGATATCAACAGCACCACTGCGAACGAGGGACTCTGTAATTTCAAGAGCCTGTTCACCATTATCCGGCTGAGATACTAATAAGTTATTAATATCGACACCCAAATGACGGGCATATACAGGATCGAGCGCATGTTCCGCATCAATAAAGGCCGCAATGCCGCCACCCTTTTGTGCTTCTGCAATAGCATGCAAAGCTACGGTTGTTTTACCGGAGGATTCAGGGCCATAAATTTCAATAACACGGCCGCGGGGAAAACCACCTACACCTACAGCAAGGTCAATAGCCAAACAGCCGGTGGAAATAACTTCAATATTCATGCGGTCCGTAATATCGCCAAGGCGCATAATAGCACCTTTACCATAATCTTTCTCGATTTTCTTCAACGCATTGTCTAAGGCTTGTTCTCTACCTTCCATGATATAATCCTTTCTTTGTCATATCATACATGACTTAATAAATATATTAATCTTTAAAATTGATAAGCATACTTTTGCAACAAGCCTTCCGCTCACAACGTAAACGTAGAACTTCTAAAAGTATAAGTAACACCTTATCGTTTACCGGTTATAGCCTGATACAAGAGATATAAGGCTCGTTCCGCCGTACTCTGACGAATACTTTCACGGTCACCGATAAAATCATTGCGATAGGCTACCGTACCGTTAGGCCCGGAAACCCCGATATATACAAGGCCTACCGGTTTTGTTGCCGTTCCGCCGCCCGGTCCGGCAATACCGGTCGTAGATACGCCATACGTTGTCCCTAACAGTTTACGCGTACCTTCCGCCATGGACTTGGCCACTTCTTCACTGACAGCGCCATAAGTATCCAATTCTTCTTGCGGCACGCCGAGTACTTTGTGTTTTACTTCATTGGAGTAGGAAATGACTCCGCCCTGTACATAAGCACTGCTGCCCGGCATTTCAGTGAGCTTTTTCCCCACCAAGCCACCTGTACAGGATTCGGCGGTAGCCACCGTAGCTTCAGCCTCCAATAAGGCATCCGTTACCAGTTCCAGCATGGATTTTTCTAAACGGCGCCCTAAGGAATCGCCGAGGCGTTCCCGCAAGATAGCATCCCATGGAGCCAATAAAGCTTCCGCCTCTTCCGGCGTCATAGCTTTTGCCGTAATCCGTAATTCGATATAGCCGTTTTTAATTAAAAAAGCAATGGTCGGATTCTGCTGTGCTTTGACTAAATCCATGAGAGCTGATTCCAACTCCAGTTCGCGCATACCATACACCGCATAGCGATGAGATTGAACAACACCTTGACCGCCAAAATGTTCCATCAAATACGGGCGCACCGATTCATCAAATACGGCTTTCATTTCTGCCGGCGGTCCCGGCAAAAGTATATACGTCGTGCCTTCAGCTTGAACGGCTACGCCGGGCGCTACGCCGCAACTATTCATGAGCGCTTGGCTGCCAACGGGCAACATCATTTCCCGACGGCTCGGATCCGGCATTTCCCGCCCTTTGTTGGCAAAAAAGGCTTTTACCATGCGTTCTGCATCAGCATTGAGCTCCAATTCAAGACCAATGGCTTTTGCCAAGGATGGACGGGTAATATCCCCCTGAGTCGGTCCCAAACCACCGGTACAAACCACTAAATCGGCACGGCTGCCGGCCAATTTAAAACAGTCTTCCATTCGCGTCGGATTATCGCCAATTGTGCTTTGAAACGCTACGGTATAACCGAGCTTATTGAGCTCACGCGCCAACCACGCCACATTGGTATTAATGGTATCGCCTAATAACAATTCTGAACCTGTTGAAATCAATTCTACTATCATCATTTGCCTCAATTCTCCCATTCGGGATTACGGATACCGATTTCTTTGTTACTTCAAATTCCGTCAGTTCGCCTGAAAGCGCGTTACTTCTTGGGAATTACTTCTTGGGAATTACTTCTCAGAAAATTACTTAGTGCGCACTTCGGCTACCACGTCATAAGCAAAGCCTTGGGCCACTGTAACCGGCACGATTTGCCCCACTTCAAGGCCTGCCACATCTTCAATGTACATATTGCCGTCTACATCAGGCGCCTGCGTTTCCAAGCGGCCTTTAGCCAATAAATGACCATGTTCGTCTTCGCTGATTTCTTCGATAATCGCTTCGTGCTCCGTGCCTTCTAAGTCACGGTTATTTTCCTCTGAAATGGCCGCCTGAATGGCCATCAACGCATGATAACGTTCTTCCTTGACCTCTTCCGGAACTTGGTCATTCATAGCGCCTGCCGGTGTACCGTCTTCCTGAGAGTAAGTAAATACGCCCATATTATCGAAGCGAACGTCTTTGACAAATTCGCAAAGTTCTTCAAACTGTTCGTCCGTTTCACCGGGGAAACCTACAATAAGGGATGTACGAAGCGTTACGTGACTCGCTTTGCTGCGAACTTTTTGCAATAAATTCACAATATCCGCTTTACGGTCTTTACGATTCATGCGACGCAAAATATCGTCATTAATATGTTGCAACGGCAAGTCGATATAATTACAAATCTTAGGTTCCGCTACAATAAGATCCAAAAGCTCATCGGTGAAATATTTAGGATATAAGTACAATAAACGGTACCACTCTATACCTTCCACTTTTACGAGGGCTTTTAAGAGTTCCGCCAACATCGGTTTACCATTGTTAAGATCGGAGCCGTAACTCGTTGTATCCTGAGCAATGAGATTAATTTCTTTAACGCCCATAGCGGCTAAACGCTCCACCTCTTCTACGATGGATTCAATTGTACGGCTGCGGTAAGCACCACGTACTTTTGGAATAATACAGAAAGTACAACCATTGTCACAACCTTCGGCAATTTTTACATAGGCACTGTACGTCGGTGTAGTCTGCATACGCGGCATGCGTTCATTATAAATATTGGTAATCGAGTCCATAATGCAGATACGTTTGCCATCATCAATCGCTTCGATAGCTTCCATGATACGATTCCATGAACCGGTACCGATGAGGGCGTCGATTTCAGAAATTTCCGCAAATAGCTCTTCCTGATACTGCTGACTTAAACAACCGGCCACAATCAAGCCGCGACAAGCGCCGAATTGCTTATATTCACTCATTTCTAAAATCGTATTAATCGATTCTTGTTTAGCTTTTTCAATAAACGTACAGGTATTAACGATGATAATTTCTGCTTCATCCAAGGTTTCCGTGATTTCATAGCCGTTATCCTTGAGGGCCCCCAGCATAATCTCCGTATCCACCAGGTTTTTGGCACAGCCTAAACTCACATAGCCTAATTTTTTACTCATTGTATATCCTTTCTAAAGCGCACTTGGCTAATCCATTTATCCAACAATACTTTTTTGCCGTCTTCCGTGTAACCACCCTTGGTATCCCAAAGAACCAATTCACGGCCTAAAGAATCCACCGGATTTGGCAATTCCGGATTGGTGTACACATAATAAAAGCCATTGTCTTGCAAAAATTGCGACACTTGTTTTGACAATAACCATTTAATAACTTGGGTCGCCTCTTCTTCATGGGTTGTGCCTTTTAACATACCCACACCGGTCAAGTAATACGGTGTACCGTCAGCGGGGAAAATAATTTTCACCGGATATTTATGGTTCACATATTGCTGACCGTCAGAATAGTTACCGATACCCAAATCAGTTTCACCCAAGGCGGCCAAGCGAATCGGTGTCGATAAAAATTTCGCGTATTGCACCACATGCGGTTTTAATTCCACAAAATAATGCAAACCCTGTTCTTCCCCGTTCATTTCGACAAAGCTGTATAAAATATTCGCCGCACTGCGCGAAGCTACAAAGTCTGTCATAATGATGCGCCAATCGCCGGGAAGAATTAATGATTGCCAGGCCGTTACATAGCGGCCCATGCGATTATAAAAGGCATCGCTCTGGGCAAATACAACCGGGTCATACCAAATGCCGACCCAAAGGGCATCGTTATTTTTAAAACGATCGGATATTTCGTCTACCCCTTCGGTAAGGACCGGTTTTAATTGATTATATTTAACACCGATGTCTAAATTATCTCGGGTCGTGATGACCAAATCGCCCTTTTGATCGGATGCGGGCAAGGTCATACGCGTTGCCATCTGTTCTTCCGTAATCGGCAACATGGTGAGGCGTACATGGTACTGCATTTCATACTGTTGCGCCAACAAAGTGGTCAAGTTGGAAGGCAGGTCCGTATAAATCGTCAGCTCCGCTTTAACCGGAATGGCCGTACGCTCTTTTTCTTCAGTTTTTTCAAAATATGTTCCCGCTGCAAACATGCCGAGAACAAAGGCTATTAATAATGCGATAGGCCAAAATCGTTTCATGCTCATGCCCGCCTCCATTATGACACACTAAGGTCGTCTATTGCCAGCCAAACCACCTCGTTTTGACTGTTTACTTATACTGATTTTGCCACGGTCGTTCGACTTTGACCCCTGACTTCTGCCGGAGCCGGACCGACCACCTTGAGTCCGTCGATTTGGCGGCTGATTACCGGTCTGCTTTCTATGCTGATTACCGGCCTTATTACGTCCGATTGGACGAGGCGGAATTAAGCACAAAGGTCCGAAGCCGATTAAATCGGTACGCCCTGCCTTTACCAAGGCTTCGCGGACTAAGTCATAGTTATCGGGATTCTTATATTGCATAAGTGCCCGCTGCATCGCTTTGTCGCGCCCTTTTTTGGCCACATAGACGGCTTCGCCGGTGAGCGGATTAATACCCGTATAATACATGGCGGTGGATAAACTGCCCGGCGTAGGAATAAAGTCCTGCACCTGTTCCGGCGTCATCTTCTGATCCCGTAAAAACTCCGCCAGTTCAACGGCGTCAGCCAAGGTACAACCGGGATGAGAACTCATAAAGTAAGGAACTAAGAATTGTTTCTTACCTAATTGGCGATTAGCCGTTTCAAACCAATCTTTAAATTTGAGGTAAAACGGTTTTGTCCGCTTTCCCCATGATTTCCGTAACCGCTTCCGACACATGTTCCGGTGCCACTTTCAGCTGACCGCTTACATGATGTTCGCATAATTCTTTCACAAATTCGCGGTTATTATCTTCCAATACATAGTCATAGCGTAAACCGGAGCGCACAAAGACCTTCTTAACGCCTTTGAGCTTACGCAATTTACGCAATATTGCTAAATAATCATCATGACTGGTGTCGAGATTTTCACAGGCATGAGGGGCCGCACAGTTCTTACCGGGGCACGCACCTTTAGTTCCCTGCTTCTCACAAGCCGTGTGGCGGAAATTTGCCGTCGGACCACCTACGTCATGAATATAGCCCTTAAAATCAGGCATGGCTATCATACGTT
>ENA-OQJR01000650-OQJR01000650.1-human-gut-metagenome-genome-assembly--contig:-NODE-650-length-10861-cov-2.630799_pt1 | contig 10861 bp, 10 predicted proteins | sample MGYA00242614_ERZ504781 | MGnify/ENA primary metagenome ERZ504781 (study PRJEB26092, sample SAMD00036365) | human gut metagenome | host: Homo sapiens | study: EMG produced TPA metagenomics assembly of...
CCAACGCATCAACGAGTCGACCGCATCGTCGATCATCACCGGAATCGAACCGACCACCGACTTCGAGGCGACCAATCGTTCGTCACCCCGGAACACATCGTCCCGGCTCGTCCCCGGAAACACGGCAATCGAAATGCCGAGCCGCGGATAGAACTTCTGCGGATAGCGGCCCAACGCCAGCAGTCCGGCCAAGGTGGGACGCAGTATTCCGCCGACCTCCGACTCGTCGGAATCATCATGGCGCAACACCTGCAGATCCAGCAGCACATCGATGCCGTCCCGGTCGGCGAACACGCGCGGATGCTGTTCGCGCACGCGTGCCAACAATCCGGCAACAAGCTGCGGGTCGAGGTCATCGGTCGTGGCGCCGGGCACGATATCCAGATCGTATGTGGGCTGCAGATGCTCCTCGATGAGCCGGTCGACCTCATAGGAGGTCATGCGCCGGTCGCCGTCGCCGGTGCGGATGAACGAGCCGCCGTGCGGTCCGAGCGCGGTGGTGAAGCAGGGCTTGTCGCGCGGCAGCATTTCGTCGATGCGCGCGAACACCAGATTCGCGCCTTCGAACGGGCAGGTGACGATCACGGGCCGCACCACCGGCGTCATCTTCTCGCACGCCTGGCTCAGCGCCTCCTGCATGGCGCGCGCGTCGAATCCCTCGACCGGCGTGAACCCGTTCTTTTCGGACAGGCCAAGGATGATCCAGCCGCCGGAGCCGTTGGAGAACGCGGACAGCGTATCGGTGATGGTCGAGGAGATCTTGCGCTTGCATTCCTTGACCTCGCACTGCTGCGTATCGTTGCCGATCAGACGCATGAGTTCGATCAGCTCAGTCATTTTGGCAGTATAGTCATCGACCATGGCGGCCTCCTTGAAACCATTGTGCCCCATAATCCGCCGCCCGCTCGCCTCCAGCCCCGCCAGTTCACCCCAATTCATGCAGAATTCATGGGCCAAACCAGACGAAACGAACGTCGATGTAGGGTTCGGTTCCGCGTGTTCGCCGATGATATCGGCCGGTCGAGGCGGGCGGGCTATGTTGGGTGGCGTGGGAATCTTGCGCGTGATTGATACTACGGCTGTGTGCTTCGCTCTGGGTATATCCGGCCCGATCAGCGGGACTCAGCCAATGTGATGCCGCCCGCAGCCATCTGCTTGCGGGCCGCAACACCAAGTTCCTCGCTGACCGGCACGGTCAGATCCTCGAACACGGTGACCTCGAAGCCGAGCTTCTTGGCATCGAGCGCGGTGTCCTTGACACAATGCGATTCGGCGATGCCCACCACATCCACGCGACTCACGCCGGCGGCCTTCAGCGCGTTGGCCAGCGTCTTGCCGGCGGATTGCTCGGCCTCGACCTCCTCGCGGGTCTGGATACGGTCGGTATTGTCCTCGATACCCTCAAAACCGGAATATGCCGCCGAATACTGGCCCTTCTTGAAATGATGCTCGATATTCAGCGCCTTGATCGCCGGATGCAATTCGGCGTTCAGCGTGCCGGCCGCACCATGCTTCGGCCACGTGTCCACGAAATCCGGCTCCGCCGACCAGTGCGCGCCCGGCTCGATATGCCAGTCCTGCGTGGTTGCGATATACGCGTACTCGCTGCGATGCGCGTTCACATAATCGGCAATCCGCTCGGCGACCGCGTTGCCGCCTGCGACACCCAGTTCGCCGCTTTCACAGAACGTCGGCTGCACATCCACCACAATCAGTGCCTTGGTCATCGTCATTCCCCTTATTGCCTTGGATTCGTTTTGAATATTGTCTCGAACTCGACGTGCGATTGCTCTCATCATAGCCATGCGCGGCCCTGTGGGAAACGTTCGGGCTTACACTGCAAGCAGCAATCGAATACAAGAACCAGGGAGGGCGACCAAGACCATGCTGGACCATCTGACGTTGCACGTGAAAGACATCGACCGTAGCATCACATTCTACAAACAGGCGCTCGCACCGCTCGGCTATATCGTCAAGGCGCATCATGAGCCTACGCTCGGATTCGGCGTGGATGACGGAACCCTGCACTCCGATTTCTACGTGTCACCGATTGAAGGGCTGGAGGCGGAGGCTTCGCCGGTCACGCCGGTCACACACATCGCGTTCTTGGCTGACAGTCAGCAAGCCGTGCAGGCGTTCCATGCAGCCGCGCTCGCCGCCGGCGGCCGAGACAACGGCGCTCCCGGTCCGCGCCCGTACCATCCCGGCTATTACTCCGCATTCGTGCTGGACCCGGATGGCAATAACATCGAAGCCGTCGTGGATTGGGCTCATTCGAACGAGTAAAAACATATCCGTATCGTGCCTCAGGCGGCATCGACGGCGTAGGCTCCAACCAGTCGGATTTGTGGTCGCAACGGCGGTATAGGTCGCATCACGCAAGCGTGAAGGTGATGGTCTGCTCGGCGGTTTCGGTGCCGATCCATGTGCCGGCTTTGCGGTTCCAATCCATGCCGTCCGCGTGCAGTGCGTCAATGCCGTATTGACGTGCATGCGTGACCAGCCAGCCTGCCGTCTGCCAGCAAAGTCGAGTGCGGTTGTCGGCGGACAGGCCGTCCGGCAGCGTGATCGTCAACGTTGTGCTGGCCGTATTGGTCGCAGCGCCGTTGTTCGTGCCGGTTTTGCCATTTGGGGGCACAACCGAGACATTGACATTCGGCAGTGTACCTCCTATGGCGGCAACCAACCCGTCCGCGTCCGAGGAGGTTGCTGGCTCCAACGCGCACGTGACGCCCGCCGACCGTTCACCGGTCAGCCCCGAGGCCCAAGCGCGTGCCATCGCATCCCATGCGGCATATAGTTCCGGGTAGCCTGAGCGCTGCACCTCCTGCGCGGCGTCCTCCACCGGAATCGTCTCCCAATCCGGCACCTGCAGCAGATGATCGTAGAAGATGTTTGTCGCATAGGTCATGTCGGACACCTGCTCCGCCGTGCCCCAGCCTTGGCTGGGCCGCTGTTGGAACAGGCCGAGCGAATCCAAGTCGCCGTAGTCCAGATTCGTCAGCCTCGACTCCTGCATGGCCGTGGCGATGGCCACCGTCGCCGCGTGATCCGGCAGTCCGCGCGTGACGGCGATGTCCGCAATCAGCGCCGCGTTCTGCGCCTGATCAGGCGTCAAGGTGCGGCGGGCTCCGTCGGACGACACCGCCGCGCAATATGCTTCCTCGGCCGTGCGCGCGGTCTCGCGAGGCGTGAATAGCCGTGGCAGCAGCGTCCATGCCGCGATCAGCGCCGCAACAACAAGTATGACGGCTGCAATCAGCGCGCCCGCGCCATGGGAGCGGCGTCTGCCGTACCGCACCTGTTGTCCCATTGCGCCTCCAATATTTCGGTGTCATGGCTGACCGTGACCGGCTGGCCTATGCAGCATGCGGGATTTGCCGTGTTCCGGCTCGGCCGTCATCATGACAGCGTGGCATATCCACCTGAACGGCGGCTGCGTCATCACGCGACTTTGTGACAAGTCTTCACGCTTCATGACATCCGCGCAAATCAGCCCCTCGAAACCGAGAATGGCGGTCGGGATTGCTCCGACACCAAGGGAGCTGCTGCCGCTATTGTGTGAAAGGCGATTTGTACCGGGTTGAAGGAGAGGAACACATGGCGCAATTGCAGCCGTACTGCGCGATTGAGGGCAATGATGATGGATTGCCCGTCGTGTTCGTGCATGGCATGGGTGTGGACCATCGTTCGCTGATGATGCTCGACAAGGCGTTTGACGGCAATGATTCAATTCGCCGTATATATCTGGATCTGCCCGGTTTCGGCCGTACGCCGGCATTGCCCGAGCATGCCTGCGGGCTGCCGGAAATGGCGGATTGGCTGCAAACGGCCATTGACGGTCTTGTCGGTAAAGCGGCTCCATTCGCCATGGTCGGCAACTCGATGGGCGGTGCGCTTGTCCGCGAAGTATTGGCGCGCGAACCTCGCCGAGTGGCCGGTATGGCATTGATCGCGCCGGTCGTGGACCCGCAGCATGCCGGCCGGCATGTGGCCGAACATGTGGTTGCACAGCCCAATCCCAAGCTGACGCACTCCTTGCCGCAGGAACAGGTGTTCGATTTCATTACCATGGGCGTCGAACCAGTCATTCGACGCGTGGCGACGCTACCAACGGTTCATCCTGCCCGGCGTGGCGTTGTGCGACCGTGCGGCATGCGAACGACTGGATCAGCGCTACTTGGCTGGCCGATAATCCCGAGGAAATGCTCGGCACATATGCGGGTCCGGTGCTCATCGTCACCGGCAAGCAAGACCAGATCGTCGGATACGAAGATCAGCAAGCCCTGTTGCCGCACTATCCCAACGCCACCTTCGTGACGCTGGACAATGCCGGTCACAACGCGCACATCGACCAACCCGAAGCCGTCATCACGCTCGTGCGCGAATGGGTGGCTCATATGGCGTTCGCTCCGTTGAGCTGACGGTCTGCTGACAGTCTGCCGAAGCCTATATGTATACGAGCGACCAATGCCGGTTGACGCAATACGCCTTGCAAGGTATATCGTTTTTCGATATAGTCATATCGATGTTCGCGGTGTCGCCAAAAAAAACGTCGGCACCTGAAAGGACCGGGCTATGAAAAACTACATGAACCGATGGGTGTTGCTCGCGTTGAAAGCCATCGTGATTCTGGTCTGGCTGGCCTGCCTATGGGGCCAACTATTCGCCGTACCGGGATTGAGCGGCGCGCTGGCCGGCCTCTACCCGAGCCAGACGTCGATGCGCTGGCCATATCTCATTATGGGCGTGCTGTTCCTGTTCTGCATCGAAGCGGCGTTCGTGGCCGTATGGAAACTGTTCTCCTTGTCCGGCTCGGGCGCGAACTCGAGCAGGTGATTTGAGATGACGATTCGCATCAATCTCGACGTCATGATGGCCAAACGCAAGATTGGCGTCGGCGAGCTCGCCGAACAAATTGGCATCACGCCCGCCAACGTGTCCATTCTGAAGAACGGACGTGCCAAAGCCGTCCGCTTCACCACGTTGGACGCCATCTGCAAGGCACTCGACTGCCAACCCGGAGACATCCTCGAATGGGAAGATGACGATTGATCGACACGCCACCGGCTCGAACTCATGGTTCAACTTGTAGTCTCTCCCAAAATCAATGATGCCCTATCATCCTGCAAGACGATAGGGCATCATCATGTGATTATGCGCAGCTGATATGTCGCGTTGTTATCACTCGGCGTCCGCGGCCGGTGCCTCCTTGGGCGCAGAGAGGAAGTGCTCCTCGCTGGGCAGCACGGTGTTCAGGATCACGGCCACCACGAACGCCACGGCGATGCAGTTCGAGGCGAAGATTTGTTGGAACAGTGCCGGGAACTGCGTGAAGATGTCGCTCACCTGGGTGAAGCCGATGCCGATGGTCAGCGAAAGCGCCGCAATCGTGATGTTGCGCTGCGTGAAGCCCGCCTCGGCAATCATCTGGAAGCCCGAAAGAATGATGTTGCCGAACATCATGATCGTGCAGCCGCCGAGCACCGCCTGCGGCAGCGAGTTGAACACCTCGGCGATGGCCGGCACGAAGCTCGCCAGCACCAGAATCAGTCCGCCGGAGAGAATCACCTTGCGGTTGACGACCTTGGTCATGGCCACCAATCCGATGTTCTGTGCGAACGAGGTCAGCGGCAGACAGCCGAACAGGCCGGATACGGTGGAGATCAGGCCGTCGCCGGCGATGGCGCCCGCGGTCTCGCGTTCGGTGGGCGTACGGTTCAGGCCCACCTTGGTCAGCGCGGCGGTGTCACCCAGCACCTCGACCGAGGAGACGACGTAGAGCAGGCCGATGGAGATGATCGAGCCCCAGTCGAACTCAGGCTTGAACGGCATGAACTGCGGCACGGACACGATGGCGAGGTTCTGGAAACCGGAGAAATCGACCTTGCCCATGCAGATAGCCGCCACATAGCCGACCACCAGACCGAACAGCACGGACAGCTGCTTGGCCGTGCCCTTCATCAACAGCTGGAACGCCAGGCAGGCAACCAAAGATATAAGCCCGAGCGTCAGGTTCTGCCAGGAACCGAAGTCCTTGGCTCCGCTGCCGCCGCCGAAGCTCGTGGCACCCACGTTGAGCAGCGAGAAGCCGATCGACGTGACCACGATGGCGGAGACGATGGGCGGCACGAACCGACGCCAATACTTGGCCGTCAAACCCAGCACAAGTTCCAGCAGACCGCCGACCATTACCGCGCCGACCACCGCGCCATAGCCCTTGTCCGCGCAGATCGCCACGGCGGCCGCCACGTAGGTGAAGGAGATGCCGGTGACCATCGGAAGTCGCGAGCCGATGAGCCACGCGCCGTACAGTTGCAGGCAAGTGCCCAGGCCCGCAACCAGCAGGCCGGACTGGATGATGGTGGCCGATTGGGCCGGGGTCATCTTCGCGGCCGAGGCGACGATGAATATCGGGGCTAGATTGGCGACGAACATCGCCATCACATGCTGCAGGCCGAACGGAATGCCCTTCCAGAAGGATACTGGCGCGTCCAGCGAAGACAACGCCTCAAAGGATACGGAATGATTGGTTTTCTTCTCTGACATGATTCTCTTCTTCTCTCTGTTGCTCCCGCCGGCGGGAGCAGCCAATGTGCTCAGTGCCTAAATGTGATTTCGCCGGTCTCGGGATTCATGGACTCGACGATGGCCAGCGAATCCACATCGTAGCCTTCAGCGCGCAGCGCGTCACCGCCGCCCTGGAAGCCCTTCTCCACGGCGATGCCAATGCCCTCGACCGTGGCACCGGCTGCTTCGCACAGATCGATCAGACCGCGCAACGCCTTGCCGTTGGCCAGAAAATCGTCAATAAGCAGCACATGGTCGCCGGCGTTCAGATACTTCTTGGCCAGGATCACCGGGAACTCCTTCTGCTTGGTGAAGGAATAGACCGTGGTGGTGTACTGGTCGCCGTCAAGGTTGATGGACTGCGCCTTCTTGGCGAACACCACCGGCACATTGCCGAAATGCTGGGCCGCCACACACGCAATGCCGATGCCGGACGCCTCGATGGTCAGAATCTTGGTGATGTGCTTGCCGGCGAAATGAGCGGCCCATGGCCGAACCCATGCGGTCGAACAGGCGTACGTCGCACTGGTGGTTCAGAAACGCGTCCACCTTGAGCACATTACCCGCCTTCACCGTTCCCTCGCTTTGGATTCGCTCCTCAAGTTCCTGCATTGAACCTCCCATTGTTGTATGTCAGTGAATGATATGGATACTCGTAAGTGTACGTTGTCCTGCGCTGACCCGTGCATGTGGTAAACATGAATGTCGCGATTCAAAGGGAGGCAACAGTGTACGACGAGCCGGAAGTCATCGCACGCAGCGCACAGGAACTCGTGGGCGACCTGAACCCGCAGCAGGCGGAAGCCGTGCAATACCGCGGTCAGGCGCTGCTGATCGGAGCCGGTGCAGGCTCCGGCAAAACCCGCGTGCTGACCCGCCGCATCGCCTGGATCTTGAGCCAGTTCGGCGCATGGCCGAGCCAGATTCTAGCCATCACCTTCACCAACAAGGCCGCCGCCGAAATGCGCGAACGACTCGGCTCGCTGATCGGCCCGGTGGCCCAGCGCATGTGGGTCTCCACCTTCCACTCCGCCTGCGTGCGCATTCTGAGGCGCGACGGCAAGTCCATCGGACTCAAGTCCGGCTTCTCCATCTACGATTCCGCCGACTCCGAGCGACTCGTCAAAATCATCGCCACCGAGTTCAACCTCGACATCAAGCGCTACACTCCACGCTCGATTCTCGGCCATATCTCCGACCTCAAGAACAATCTGACCGGTTGGAAGGAAAACCTCGCCGTTCACGCGCCCGACTTCACGCCCGGCCAGCGCGGCTACCAGTTCGGCACGGTGGGCGACCTTGAAGCCATCTACGCGGTGATCTACGCCGAATACGAGCATCGACTGGCCCTGGCCAACGCCGTCGACTTCGACGATCTGATCGGCCGCACGGTCGAGTTGCTGCGCACCGACCCGGCCGTCGCCGAGTACTACCATCACCGCTTCCGTTACATTCTGGTCGACGAGTATCAGGACACCAACCACGCCCAGTACGTGCTCGTGCGCGAGCTGGCCGGCGTGGACACGGGGGAGAAGGCCATCCCGGGCGCGCCTAACGCCGGCAAGTCCGGCCCCGCCTGGATCACCGTGGTGGGCGATTCCGACCAGTCCATCTACGCGTTCCGTGGTGCCGACATCCGCAACATTCAGGACTTCGAGCAGGACTTCCCGAACGCCAAGACCATCATGCTCGAACAGAACTATCGTTCGACGCAGACCATTCTGGATGCGGCCAACGCGGTGATCAGCAACAACGAGGGCCGCAAGCCCAAGAAACTGTGGACCGCGCTCGGCAAGGGCGAGCCGATCGTCGGCTACGCAGCAGACAACGCCCAGCAGGAGGCCCAGTGGGTGGCCACCGAAATCGCGCGCCTGCACGCCGAAGAGGGCATCGCCTACTCCGACATGGCGATCATGTACCGCGCCAACGCCCAATCCCGCTCGCTCGAAGAGGCGCTGATCAACACGAATCAGCCGTATCAGCTCGTCGGCGGCACCAAGTTCTACGAACGTCGCGAAATCAAGGACGCGCTGGCCTATTTGCAGGCGCTCGTCAATCCGGACGACGATGTGAATCTACGCCGTATTCTCAACGTGCCCAAGCGTGGGCTTGGCGACCGCGCCGAAGGCGTGCTGCTCGCCTACGCGCGCGAGCATGGCACCAGCTTCTTCTACGCACTCATGCACTTGGATGAGATCGAGGTGCCGACACGCACCGCCACCTCGCTACGAGCATTCCGCGATCTGATGGGCGCGCTCTCGCAGTTCGCGCGCGCGCACGACTCCAAGCCCAGCGAGATCGTGGCCGAAGTATTGGAGAAGTCGGGCTTAAGGACCGAACTCGAGAAATCCGTGGACCCGCAGGACGCCTCTCGTCTGGAGAACCTCTCCCAGCTGCAGTCCACTGCCGCCGAATTCGAACAGAACACGCCTGACGCCACGTTGTCCGCATTCCTGGAGACCACCGCGCTTGTGGCCGACTCCGACCAACTACCCGGCGAGGCGGAGGACTCCGGCAAGGTGACGCTTATGACCTTGCACACCGCCAAGGGCCTTGAATACCCGGTGGTGTTCCTGACCGGCATGGAACAGGGCACCTTCCCGCATTCGCGTTCGATGGAAGACACCACTGAACTGCAGGAGGAACGCCGACTCGCCTATGTGGGCATCACGCGCGCCAAGCAGCGACTGTATGTCACGCGCGCCGCCGTCCGCTCCCAGTGGGGCCAGGCCGCCGATATGATGCCCAGCCAGTTCCTCGACGAGATTCCGGATTCGCTGATTGATTGGAAACGCCGTGAAGCCGGCGTGGAGCGTATGCGCGCCAGCTGGGAGACCGATGGATTCGCCGACGATTTGGGCGGCTGGGATGATGACGATTTCGGCGGCGCCGCGTTTGGCGGGTCGTCGACGTTCGGCTCGCGTGGTTCGTCCGGTTCGGGTTCGTCCTATGGGTCGCGGTCGCGGTATGGGTCGTCGTATGGCTCGGGTTCCGGCTCCTCGTACGGTTCCCGTTCATCGTCGTATGGTTCCCGCTCCGGCTCGTCCTCCTATGGTTCCCGCTCCCGTTCGGGTTCGTCCTATGGTTCTTCAGGCTCCGGTTCGAGGTCGTCCTACGGGTCGCGTTCCCGTTCCGGTTCTTCGTCCGGTTCATATGGTGGCACCCGTGGCGGCAAAGTCACCACGCGTCGCACCGCACCGAAATCCGGTTCGACCGGCTCTGCCGTGCCCAGCTCGAAGCTCACCAAGGACAATGGCCTGAATATCGCCGACTTCGCCGTGGGCGACATGATCAGCCACGACCAGTACGGTCTCGGCAAGGTCACCGACGCACAAGACAAGGGCCGCAATTCGGTAATCACCGTGGACTTCGGCTCCGCCGGCGTCAAACGCCTCATGCTCCGCGTAGCGCCGATTGAGAAGTTGTAGATAAATTGGCCCCTCTGACGAGGGGCTGAGTTATATACCAAATAAATTCGCAAAAAACAAGACTTGTGTTCTTCATCACAGTGTGGGCATAATGCGGAGGTTGTGCCTACGAGCCCTGGGAACAGGGGAGAGGAAAAAGTAGTTATGAAGAACAAGCTGTTTGCATCCGTGCCCAATATTCTGTTCGGCGCGCTGATCACCATCGCGCCCCAGACCTTTGCGCACGCCTGCACCGGCCATGACATGCCGGGGGCCTGCCACTACTCGCAGCAGGCGGCCACCGGCATCGGCGTCGTCATCCTCGTGTTCGGCGTCGTGGCTTTGTTCGTCGCCCCGCAGATTCGCATCGGCCTCAATATCGCCGCCGCAGCCGACGCCCTGCTACTACTCGCCGTACCCACCTTTCTGATCGGCATCTGCAAGGGCGCGATGATGCACTGTCGCATGGTTATGCTGCCCACGCTCATCGTGCTCGGCGTGCTCACCATCGTGTTCGCGGCCATCGCCATCTGGCTCGACTCTCGCGCCGCCAAGCGCAACTGATCGAGCAGACGGCCGGAGCCCAGCCATTCCGAACGCTGGACTCCGGCCTCGCTTATTGCAACCGCACTATAAGCAACATAAGGACTCATCGTGCCATCCCATATCGCATTGCGCGGCCTTCCGATTGAAAACCTCAAACGCAAGCCGTTCCGCACCGGCGCACTGCTCGCCGTCGTCACCATCCTCGCGCTGACATTCTTCGGCGGCACCATGCTGACCATGAACCTCAACACTGGCATGACCAGTATGGAAAAGCGCCTGGGCGCCGACCTCATGGTCGTGCCGCAAAACACCGTGCAGAAGGCCGAAGCGCTGCTCAC
>ENA-OQJR01000652-OQJR01000652.1-human-gut-metagenome-genome-assembly--contig:-NODE-652-length-10822-cov-3.447125_pt1 | contig 10822 bp, 10 predicted proteins | sample MGYA00242614_ERZ504781 | MGnify/ENA primary metagenome ERZ504781 (study PRJEB26092, sample SAMD00036365) | human gut metagenome | host: Homo sapiens | study: EMG produced TPA metagenomics assembly of...
GATTATGTATGCAGGCTTATTTGGTGCAGTAATGGTATCGGCTTTGCTCATTCTTTTGGCCGAAGTATATACCGGATTATATCGTGTTGATGACAGCGTAAAAGAGCTTGGAAGAACACTGCTTATCGTATTTGCCTTGTATGCTCCGGTCAAGGTAGAAAATATGATACTTGGCGGAGGAATTATAAGAAGTGGCGGTAACACCAAAATCATTATGATTATTGATATTGTTGGCACATGGTGTATTGGAATTCCCCTGTGTCTGCTTGCAGCATATGTATTCAAGTGGGGAATTGTTGGTGTGTATACATTGCTTACCACAGAGGAATTATTCAGGCTTGCTGTATCGTTAATTGTCTTTAAAAGACGTAAGTGGATAATTAGTTTGTGCTGAAAAAGCACTGTAAAACCAATAATTCAACGGTTTTCAGTGCTTTTGGATATTCCCCAACTGTGTATTATTTCTCAGCGCGCCAGTTTCCAGCTTACCGCCTGCTGCCTTGCATCCACAAATCTCTTATAGATACCTTCCTGCTTCATTAGCTGCTCATGTGTTCCCTGCTGCACAATTCTTCCTTTGTCAACAACCACAATCTGGTCTGCATGTCTGACTGTTTTTAGTCTGTGGGCAATCATAATAATCGTTTTTTCCTTTGTAAGTGCATCTACTGCATCCATCAGCTCCTTTTCATTCTCCGGATCAACATTGGCCGTTGCTTCATCTAATATAACAATTGGTGCATCCTTCATGATCGCTCTGGCTATGGAAATACGCTGCTTCTCGCCACCGGAAAGTGTGGCGCCGCCTTCTCCGATTACTGTGTCATATCCATCCGGAAGTTTGCTGATGAAATCGTGACAGCACGCTTTCTTTGCCGCTTCCACCACTTCCTCATGGCTTGCATCCTGACGTCCGAATTTAATATTATTCTCAATGGTGTCTGCAAACAAATACACCGACTGAAACACAAATGAGAAATTACTCATCAGACTGTTCATGCTGTAGTCTTTTACATTCACACCTCCAAGTGTCACTTCCCCGGAGTCCACATCCCAGAACCTGGCAATCAGATTGCAAAGTGTTGATTTTCCTCCGCCAGATGGTCCAACGATTGCTGTCGTCGTTTTCTGCGGAATAGAGAGCGATATATCATCAATAATCTTCCGTTTGTCATAAGAAAACGAAACATTGGAAAGTCTGATATCGTAATTTTCCGGCTGGATTTCTTTACCGTCTATATCCATAGTATCCAGTTCCAGTATTGCATTTGCTTTATCTACACATACGCTTACCACATGTAAAAGAGATGAATAATTTCCTGCACATTCCAGACTGGCATAAAGCATAAATGCTGAAATTGTCATACCGATCGCATAGACCGCACTCATAGTTCCATTAATATAAAAATATGCACTGCAAGCCACGATCACAGCACCTGTAATTTTGGTTATCACACTTTGCAGAAAATGATAGGGCACAAACAGCATTTCCATCTTTGTATTGATCTTTTCACATGCTTCATTTGCATCATTTAATCTTTTCGCCTGTTTCCCAAGCAAGTTATATGATTTAACTTCTGATATTCCCTGCAGATACTCCATGATCTGGTTTACAAGCTCTGTATCACATACCACTTTTTGCTCTGAATCTTTTTTCCCTGCATTCTGCATCACAGAATTGACCCCAAAGAAAATAAGCACTCCTGCTGCAGCGATCAGTCCGATTCTCCAGTCAAAAATAAACAGCATAAGAATGATCATTGATGTTTCCAGAATTCCCTGCATTGTCAGCATAACCACTCTCGCAGCCACATCGCCAAGTATTTCCATTGTATTGGTTGTAATGGAAGAAATTTCCCCGATACTATTGGAATTGAAATACCCCATCGGCAGATATCGCAGATGTTCTGCAATCTTGATTCTCATAAAAGCACTTGCATTATATCCTCCCTCTGTCTGAAGCACTGTAGAGTATCTCTTGCAGATTACGTCGACTACAATTGCAAGAACCATAATCGCAACGGAGCCTCCAATATATTTTCCTGTCGGTTTCCCACTCAGCAGACCAATCAGTATGTACATAATAGCCGGAATCTTCATTGCTGAGGCAAGAGCCTCTATGAGTCCGATCACTATCGACAGTTTAAATTTATTGCCATTTTCCCTGCCTGAAAAACGAAAGAATTTTGCCAGAATCCCAAACATATCATTCTCCCTCCTTCACAGTATCTTTTACAGAAATATGGGCATTCCACATTTCCTTATAAAGCGGGCATGACACCAGAAGTTCCTCATGTGTGCCATGTGCTGTTACATTTCCATCATTTACAACAAAGATCTGGTCACTGTCCTTAATGGTAGAAAGCCTGTGTGCTATTACGATCAGTGTCTTCCCAGCTACCAGTTTTGCGATAGAATTCTGCAGAGTCGCCTCGTTTTCGGGATCCGTGTAAGCAGTTGCCTCGTCAAGAATCACAATCGGAGCATCCTTTAACATCGCTCTTGCAATGGAGATACGCTGCCTCTCGCCACCTGACAAATGCCCTCCTGCACCTCCTACAACCGTATCAAATCCATTCTCCAACTGCATGATAAATTCATAGCATCCGCTTTTCTTTGTCACCTCAACAACCTGTTCATCTGTAGCATCCGGATTTCCCTGCCGGATATTTTCACGGACCGTTTCATTAAACAGATAATTGTCCTGTGCAACATATGCAATTTTCCGGTTAAAATCTGCAAGTGCCATTTCTTTTACATCAACTCCGCCGATTTTGATACTTCCGGAATCCACATCCCACAGGGACGCGATCAGCTTTGCAATGGTCGACTTGCCGCTTCCGGAAGGTCCTACGATTGCATTTACCGTTCCTGCTTTTAGCTCCATAGTTACTCCGTGCAGGATTTCTTTGTCGTGATAACCAAATCTGACATCTTCAAGAGTAACGGAGTTATCTTTTGGAACACTTTTACTTTTCTCTGGACGTTCAAGCTCCGGCTGTTCCAGAATTCCTGCCACTTCACCAACAATCACTCCGATCTTGCCAAGATCATCTGTATAGGAACCCACTGTTATCAACGGTCCAACGATTCCAAGTGATAAAATAATGCAGATGACAAAATCTGAAATCGCAAGTGTTTCATTGGCTACATAATGTGCCCCAAACGGCAATACCGTAAGAAGCGTATAAGGTGTGACCACCATCATCAGTCCATGAAAGATTGAGCACCGTTTCATCCAGGAAATAAAGGAATCTGCATAAGCCATAGCCGCCTTTGTAAATTTTGCATAAGAACTTTCTGTCTTTCCAAATGCCTTGATCACTTCGATTCCGTCAATATATTCCACTGCCGCATCATTCAGATCTTTTGTTGTCTGAACCGTTCTCTCGAAGCTTGGTTTATAATCCAGCATCATTCCAAAATAGGAAAGAAATCCCACTATAACCGGCACCAATGACCAGAGTGCCAGTCTCCAGTCTGTCAGGAAGAAATAGATCAAAATCACAATCGGTGCCAGCAGATTGGACGTGAATTCCGGGACAATATGCGCCAGTGTTGTCTCGATACTGTCGATTCTTTCCACCATAATATTTTTAAATGTACCGGAAGGTGTGTCTTTCACATAGCCAAGAGGTACCCGCGCCAGCTTGTCACAGCAGGATTTTCTTATATTTGCAAGTACTGCAAACGTTGCTTTATGTGACAATGCTGTCGAAAGTGAATGAAGCAGTTCTGCAATGATAAACGATAATGCAATCAGAACCGCTTTTGCAAGATATATTTCAAACTCCTTTTCACCATTTAAAAACAGCTTTACTACATCTGCAATAATAAAATACGGCAAAATCTTAAAAATCACATTTCCTATTGCAAGTAACACACTCCACACATAGGCAATTCTTTTTTGTCCGGCCCACGTCAAGATCCAGCTGACTGCCGACTTCTTTTTTTCTTTCACATCTGTTCACTCCTTACGTTCGTTTTATTGTTTCGTTTTATTGTTTTACCTTCTGTTAGTTCGTACTAACCAACATATAATAAAATAGGTGGTTTACTGGCATCAACCACCTGATATTATTATCCTGTCTGAACTTTATTCAGAAATCCAGAACCTGCAACACACATAACCTATTCAGAATTCCTGCATCAGTTATACTGGAAATTCAATATTCCACAATCGTTCCCAGCCACCTGTATTAAATTCTTTCAGTTGATGTACATTTTTCTTTGCAGTCTCCCTGTCTATATCATGCTCAATGATCTGAAATACTGATGAAAAAAATCCCGTATAGATCATATGCATAAGGCTTTCCTCTACAACCGGTATTTTTACACCGGCTTCCTTCATTTTTTCCATATATTTCAGGCTGGACTTCATTTCCCGCTCCACCATATTGTGTATGAATAATTCAAATTTTCCACTGTCTCCGCATTTCAACAATAATCTGAAATTATCATAATGATCATAGATATAATCAACCATCTGCTCCATCCCATCACTGGATGTATCCGACATATTCCTTGTCTGATCACTGGCAGAAAGCTTTTCAAACTCCTCAACGATCTGGTCATAAATCTGATAAATATGTTCCATATAAGGATCCGTCAGTGCATCAAAAAGTGCCTCTTTCGTCGGATAATATTTGTAAAATGCTCCAGTAGTAAGCCCTGCATCTTTTACAATATTTCTTAAAGATGCTCCTGTCAAACCATCTTTCAGAAAATGTTTTCTGGCTGTATCTAATATGTTTTTCTGTGTATCTTCTGCTTTCGTCGACATTCTTTTCGTATCCTCTAAACTTCTTTTCAAAATATAACAGCGCTATATAACACTGTTATATTTTAACTCATTACAGGAATTTGTCAAGTCTTGGTGTTTCAATTTTTTATTTTCCTCGTGTATTCAGTTTCCACTCCGCAGATGCTTTCTGCAGTTTTACAAGTCTGTTCTATTCAGACAGATTTTCTTTGCAGAAAAGTTCTATACAGTTCTCAACCATTGTCTGATCATAGTCTGTTGAAATACCTGAGCCAAGCCAGTATGCATAGTCTCCTTCATCATATTTTCCAAGTGCCTCCAAATCGCTGCCGTAGCGCAATTCAATATGATAGGTTGTATCATTTGTATCTGGTGCTATGCAGAAATAAGTAAATTCGCCTGAGTCTGCATCGTCACTTTTAAATTCGTATAACCCACGTACTTCTTCTATTCCAACATAATGATATGTATGGGAAAAGATTTCTTTTCCTTCTGAATCATATCCCTTGATCACTGAATCAGAACCATTAAATTCCAGCTTATTTACACCTTCTTTAAAAGAGCAGTCATAAACACCATCGCCATCTTTGTATGCTTCTACTGCTTCTTCTCCATAAATTGTTCCTGAAACCATGGATGCTAACTTATCATATGCTGCCTCCGCATTTTCCTCACCAACCAACTCTGTACAATCATCAATCCAGATCTGCTGATATTTTTCATCAAGAATTACCGGCCATAGTTCCTGATATGAACCCGTCAAATCAACCAAAAGTTGTTTTGCAGCATCCTGATTTTCATCTGCTTTCTGTTTCTTGTCCGTCGTATTTGTACTTTCTGTAACAGTTGCCGTACCTGTACTTTCTGCAAATGTAGCGTTACTACAAGCAACTAACATTGAAAATGACGTTGCAACTGTTAAAAATAATGTTAAAAGTTTTTTCTGCTTCATGAGATGCCTCCTTAAATTAAAAATCGTTGCAGTTAGATTCTTCTAACTACAACGCATATTTTATAGATTTCCATATAGAATCTCAATTACTAAACAGACTCTTTTTCTATCCATTCAGACTTTCCTGTGTCTTTTTCTTACGGTATTCCGTTGGTGTCATACCGTATTCTGTACGAAATGCAGATGTAAATTTGTTCGGATTCTGATAGCCAATTTGTAATGCTATCTCCCCGATCGTAAGTTTATTTTCTTTTAAAAGGCGTTCCGCCATCTGCAGCCTGTACTTTTTCATATAAGCGTACACAGAATTTCCGTATACACCCTTAAAGCATTTTTTCAAAACAGTTGGTGACATTTTAAAACGCACTGACAATTCTTCAATCGTATAATGCCCCCTATAGTGTCCCTTTAGAAACGCATGAACCTGCTTTATTGCATCAATCTGTACATCCGAAAAATATACATGCTCAGAATTATTTTTCTTTAAATCAAATCCAGTTAATACTAATAATAGTTCCAGAATTTTCACACGAATATAACCATATCTGATTTCTTCAGGAACTTTATACAATTCCAAAAAGATATGTTCTATTGACTGATTTGCCCGTATAATAGTAAAACTATGTGTTTTTGAAATGTTACTAATCTTTTCCAGATTTACAGACAATAATTGCAGTATCCTTTTCATTTCGTCTGTAATCATGGAAAAGTCAAGCGTAATGGTAATTCCATGATAACGCGATGTTGGAAACTCTGACACATGCCCAGTTTTTTTCAAAGAACAAAATGACAAGTCTCCTGCCGCTATATAACCATATTCATTTTGTTCAAACACGCATTCGCAACGGCCTTCCATGCAATAGTTATTTCCATCACACTGGAAGCCGGCTTTTGCTCCTTGTTGCAATACTCCATATGCATATCATTATAAACCAGATCAATTCCTGGAAACACATGATACAATGTAATCATTCCTGTACCGCTCTCATTTTCCAAATGAAAACATTCACAGAATTCCGTATCCTGTACCTTTTTGCAAGCTGATGTACCATATAACTCAATACTGGCAAAAGAATCTGATGATTTTAATTCTATATTCTTATCAGGTTTGGACTTCAATATATTTTCAGCAAGCTCATAAGCATTTTTCATAACTATTTTCCTCTATACCACATCGCAAATGCCAATTCCGGTAATCGGTCAGTCTCAATAATTGTTTCGAGCATTCTGGCAAATCCCTCCGGATTTTGAATTTGATACTGCATATGGTTGAATCCCTCAAAAACCGGAAAGTTACCGTATATATAAGTCTGCATCACTGCATTTCTGTATTTAAAATGTTCTTCTATACTTCCAAATTCCCAGAATGTATGTTTCTGCAATTCTTCTGACAGTTCTGAAAATGGCTTATCTTCCAAACTGTCTGTCAGCTGTCTCCTCAGATTTCCATACGTCAAGTTCTTTCCTGCCTCTATAAAATAAGGTTTAATTTTATCATCGTCACACCACATGATTCTCTTTAGTGTTTTTCCTTTTGACCAATATAAACTTTTCATTGCTATATATAAGAACGGAACCATGATTCTGCGTGTTGCCTTTCCAATCTGTGCAAACTGCCCGCCATCAAAAAAAACATGCTTTACCGGTATTTTTATCTCTGTCAGGAATGCCATGGCGAGATCTGCTCCAATCGAAGATGCAACTATAAGTTCTATTTCTTTGATTCCATGGTTCCCCAAAAATCGTACAATCTGTTGTATCTCATCTCTTTTGCTTTGATACCTCTGTCCGGAGCAATACACAGTCGATGTTGGCATAATGCAATAATATTTTTCTGCCATTTTCTCTGCAACCGGCATACTGCTTTCCCCAGTTACTCCCATTGCATGGAAAAACAGAATGACTGAATTTGATTTATTTCCTGTTGTTTTAAATACCACACTTCCACCTTCTGTCTATTTTTTATCTATCTACTCTCTTCCATTTTGCAACAGCATTTCTTACCCGCCAGTCAATATCCAGACGTGCTCTGCGACATTCTTTCGGATGTTTTCTTGCTGCCTGAAATGCCAGTTTCACAAAGAGTCCGGATCCAACCGGGAGCATTGTCTTTAGCATGCTCTCCGGAAAAACGAAATGGGTTCCATGCTCATAAATGACATAATCCAATCTGCATGTGTGTGAATGTTCTTTCATACGCTGCTTCATACGGCGGATATATTTTGCAGTATCCCACAACACATCATCTTCAGCACCAATTAACAATACTGTTCCATGGATTTTTTCAATCTTGATTATCTCGTCTTCTGTGATTGGGTGAGCCTTTTCAGAATCATCAAATAGTTTTCTTGAATTGATCATATCACCGGTCCGTTTTGTTTCTTTCTCAATCACATGCCAGTAATCCGGATGTTTGTAACAAAACGGCATGTATGGAAGTGGTTCTTCTTTATACGAAAAAAGAGATTCTCCCTCCATTGGCCATTCCTTACAACCATCTCTTTTACCCTGCATAAATCCCTGCCAGATAAAGTCACTCGGTGTCAGACCTATCGTCAATGTGATATCCTTAAAATAAGAAGCGGCAGTCAATGCAAGTGTTCCTGTAGTAGATGCCCCGACAATTCCTATCTTCTGATTACCATGTATTTTTAACCAACTGATTGCTTTCTCTATACGTTCCAGCGGATAATTATGATGTCCATAATCCTTTTTTGCCGGCGACATCGTCATCACGTTCACACCGAGTTTATGTAACCATTTCACGGATGTACGCGCCAGATAATCCTCCGGATCATCCCCGATCATCGCAATCATTGCACAGTCTGAGCCTGTTTTACATTTCCAGTATGCACCATAAAATCCATCTGATTCCACATCAAAATGCCTTTTCTTCATCTGTATCATCTCCTCCCTTAATATCAGCTATGTTTCTCCAAAACTATTATTTTATTTGAGATATTCCGAACAGCCGGAATCTTACCTATTACATAATAAACAGGCATAAGCTCTTTCATTCCTTCAACAAGACTGACTTCCTGCCGAACAGAAAATGCCGGTATGATTCTTTGCAGCTCCTTTCTGTTCTTAACTCCCCATGTGAATTTTGCATTGCTTCCCTCTATGGATTTCTCTTTCATATGCTTTACAACAAAGGGTGACATGGTTTCGACCATTACTGTAACTTTCTGAAATGATTTATCAATAATAGAAAACATCTTCCTGATATCTTTCTCATACAAATACATTGTAAGTCCTTCGATTATTACCAGAATATTCTTACCGTGATAATCGATATCATCTATGTAGGAATCATCCATTGCAGACTTTGCAATCTGATACACCGGATCAGTTTCGGTAAGGAACTGGCTCCTTATTTTCATTGTTTCCGGAAGGTCTACATTATACCAGCGCAGATATTTTCCCTTCATCCGGTAGCATCTGGTATCCAGTCCGCATGCAATATTTACGACAACTGTATTTTCATGCTTCTCCAAATATTTTCTGACCATCCGGTCTAATACAATTGTTCTCGCAATCACACCATAAGTCATGGCGTTATCTTTATCTGCTTTGGAAAAGTCATAATCAAGCTTTTTCACAAGTTCTACTGCAATTTCGTCATTTATTTTAGCATTTTTCTTTCTTGTTTCTTTTGCTCTTGCATACAGGGTCTGTACCATCGTTTCCGGTACACCTGTCACATTCACTTTTTCTTTCATTGTTTGTCGCCTTCCACTGCCTTTCTTACTTCTTCCACCCACTCTGCACTATGACAGCAAAACAATTCTTCATGCTGCATGTTGTGTCTTTGAATGTCCGGATTTTTGAAATAAGTACAATATCTCTTTTCGTATTTTTTTCCCATTTTTGTTGCGTAAAACACGTGGATTGTTGTTCCCGGCACATCAATTCCATGCTGGACTTTTGTAACCAGATCCGAATAGAACTGATTATAAATACTCTGTTTTGTAATCCACGGACTTCCTCCTTTACCGATTCCAAACATATTTAAAAATCCATTATATAATTCTTTCTTAGCCCCGTCTGTCTTGTTAAGCTTTTTCTGCATAAATTTCGGAAGAGCACCTGTATGTATCATTTTATACATGAAAGGCACTACCATAGATGCCTGAATTTTTGCCACAAGATTACCTGCTTCATCCATATCACTGCTCCCAATGATGCCATAATCTATATGGATTCTTTTCCGCTGAATCAGAAGGGATACAAAACTTCCTCCAAGGGAACATCCATACGCTGCTTTAATTCTCCCACCATACTTTGTTCTGATTTCCTGCTCAATTTTTTCACATTCATCTTCCATCGAATAAAATTCTGTTTTCTCGTTTGAATCAAATCCATCATAAGAAACTGCTACCGTATAAAAATAAGAATGTAACCCATCCAGTACATGATCAAAGCTACTATACTGGCAACAGGTACCGGGAAATAAAAATATCACAGGTTTACGATTGTCTCCACTTTCATAAAATTTCATAGCTAGTCTCCTTCAGACTTTTCTGACAACACAATGCATCCTCATACCTTTGCGGATTTCAAATTTTTCTACTTTTAATCCTACTTTTCTGCAGCATTTCATGACCACATCTCTTGTTGGAACCCGAACATCTCCATGTCCGCATATATTTGCCAGAGGCATTTCCAATGTATTCATCAGCCATACCAATACTTTATTGTCACTGGTCACATCCCGCAGGATCAATCTTCCATTTGGACGAAGACATCTTTTTACACTGTCAAAAAATGCCTGTGGATCCGGATAATGATGAAAACTCATAGAACAAATAATTGCATCAAATGAATCATTTTCAAAAGGAAAGTTCTCACAGTCTCCCACAACAAATGTTGTATTTGGAATATTTTCTTTTTGCCTTGTTCAATCATTGCCGGAGTCAGATCCAGTCCTGTATAATGCCGGTCTGGATGTTTTTCTGCTAATAAAGAAATCATTGGTGCAGGTCCGCAGCCTGCATCCAATAAATCTCTAAATGGCTCTTTCTCTAATTCTTCCAGAATATCCGGATAATCCTTCTTGCACATTTCGTAAATGCCAGCATGGTTACTATCATTGTAACAATCGTATT
>ENA-OQJR01000655-OQJR01000655.1-human-gut-metagenome-genome-assembly--contig:-NODE-655-length-10809-cov-2.094458_pt1 | contig 10809 bp, 16 predicted proteins | sample MGYA00242614_ERZ504781 | MGnify/ENA primary metagenome ERZ504781 (study PRJEB26092, sample SAMD00036365) | human gut metagenome | host: Homo sapiens | study: EMG produced TPA metagenomics assembly of...
CATTTGCATCTATATTACCTGTTTCCAGTCATCATTTCCGACATACCAGAATTCTCCTACAACATTCTGACTTCCAGTCTTTTAAAGTCTTTATATTTCTTACAAACTCAGTATGTCCTGTTCCAAATGGGATTTCTCTATATTTTCCTGGAACTGTCTCTTTTAAATGTGTTGCAAAAATATGACCTTTTCCTGTCATTATGTCTTCATTCACATCTACATTATATAGAAGAGAAGCATTTTTCAGATTACCGATGTCTGGATATACTCCAAGATATGCCTGATCCACATCTTTTACATATGCCATAGCCTTTTCTACTGTATCCATAAAAGGTGTTTCCATTGTTTCAAATCCTAGCAATACCCCCTGCTTTGCTGCCATGATCGCAGCCTCTTTCAGATTCATCTTAAAATAATCTCTTGTTTGAAAATCGCCTTCTTCATAATATACATCATACCCGGCAAGCTGTATGACTCGTACTCCTAATCTTGCTGCCAGACAAATGGCTTTCTCCATGATTTCCATTCCTCGTTCCCTAATCTTTGGATCATGTGAGCCTAATGGATATTTTCGATGACCACTTAAGCAAATAGATTTTATAGGAACTCCTGTTTTTTCGATTGCCTTTTCTATTTCATCCACTGACTGGTCAAGTCTTGCAAGCTTTTCTTCTGTCTCATCAATGCTCATTTCCAGATAATCAAAACCTGCTTCTTTTACCACTTTCAGTTTTTCTTCCCATGAAAGTGTGTTAGGCATACTTTTCTCATAAAGTCCCAGATAATATTCTTTATTTTGATTGACCATAATACGCCCCCGGACCATGTTTACGGTTAAAATGTTTCTCTAATAATGTCTGCTGCATTGACCCAATTTCTGGATTTTTGACCAGCATCGCAAATTGCGTTCATTTTTGCACATTCCTCTAAAACAACCGCATTATGAACTGCATTAAATCCATCACTTTCCCATGTAAATGGTCCATGACTATGTACTAAAGCTCCTGGTACTCTCTCTGGATCAATTTCTCTTTTTTGGAATTCCTCTACAATCACTTTTCCTGTCTCTAATTCATAGCTTCCCTTTATTTCTTCATCTGTCATGAATCTGGTACATGGAACTGCTCCATCAAAATAGTCTGCCTGCGTCGTCCCTAACGCAATAATATCTTTTCCTGCCTGTGCAAAACCAGTTGCCCATGTGGAATGTGTATGTACAACACCGCCAATTCCTGGCCAGTTTCGATAAAATTCCAAATGTGTATCTACATCAGAACTTGGTCTTAATTCTCCCTCAAGAATATTTCCTTCAAGATCTACAAGAACAATATCTTCCGCTGTCATCTTGCTGTATTCTACTCCACTTGGTTTAATTGCAACAATTTCTTTTTCCCGGTCAATCTCTGATACATTTCCCCATGTAAATGTAACTAATCCATGCTGTGGTAATAATAAATTTGCCTCTAATACTTTCTGTTTTAATTCTTCTAACATAAAATCCCTCGCTTATTAAATGTATTCAGGTTTTATTCTGTTACAAAGTATACAGCTGCTTCATTTGCTGTGTGATTTGCTGCTACAATGATATCTCTGTCTTTTTCGTTAACTACACACAGATTTGCAGGACCTACTCCTTTTTCTATCATTGTGACTTTATATTCTCCATCTTCATAAGTAACAGCAAATAATTCACAATCTTTTCTTCTTACGCCACATACAAATGCATTCTGTCCAGCTAATTTTGTTCCAACAAGGGCATGTGCAAAATCGATTTCATTATCGTACTTCCAGACTTTTGTATATTTTCCATCAATTTTTTTATAAATCTGAATCGTATCTCCATGAAATTCTTCGATTGTCATGATCTCATCTTCACCGTCATTATCAATATCAATCGTTGCTATTTCTCCGATATGCCCTTCCATGATCAGTTCTGTCTTCCACTGGCCTCCTCGTTTCTCTGGTGCACTGACACGAAGGATTCCCTGATCACTTCCAAAATATCCGACATCTTTTCCACCTTTTTTTGTCTGCCAAAATCCATGATTTCTATATAATCCATCTACTAAAATTTCAAGTTCTACACCTTTTGATGGATCTTCTGGTAATTCTGCAACGTAAATACGTCCCGGTACACTCCAGTCATTCTTTTCTTTTTTGGATGTTGCAACCGTTGCTGCGATCAGATAATTAATTCCGTTCGCATGAAAAATACCAAAACGATGCACATATGGAATAGATACTACATCTTTAAATTTCCATTCTCCATCCTCATATTTTCCCCATACGATCTTAGCTAAAGATGGTGTTACTTTTAAATAAAATTCCTGTACTGCAAGAAATTCCTTCTCTTTTCCTGGAATTGGAACGATTGACATACATCCACCTGGTATTGTCCAGACATTTTGTTTCTTTTCGAAATCTTTTCCATAATACATGTTGCAGGCAACTTCTGGATCCTCACTTGCAAGTAGTACATGATTTTCTCCATCAAAGGAAATATTGCTTGCACAGTAGCATCTTTTCATCTCATCTAAATATTTTTTCTCAATTTTCATGGTTTTTTCTCCTTTTTTGGGTATAAGAAAAGCTGCATAATGCAGCTTCTCTATTCTTCTATAAAATACGTTTTACTGCGAATTGTCTGATTATCCAATTTCAATATCAAAATCATCTTTCAATTCTTCATCTTCATGTACTGTTTCAACTGGACGCACTGGTTTTGTTACAGAAACAATTACCGCTGTAACCATAGCTCCGATCAACCATGCTGCAATCCATAACATTGGATTACTTGCCAGTGGAACCGAGAAGATTCCACCATGCAGTACAGGAACTGTTACTCCCCAAGTTAAGATTAATCCATGAGCAACACCTGAACCAATTGTTACCGCCGGAATGACTCGTTTCGGATCATTAAAGGCAAATGGTAATGCACCCTCTGTTACCTGACACAATGACATTGCAATCGCAACTTTTGCATCTTCTCTTTCTTGTTCTGTATATTTTTTAGGAGTTAATACCAGTGCTGAAATTGCCATACCCATTGGAGGTGCCATAGCCGCCGCATTTTTTCCGGCTGCAGGTCCCCAGATTCCAGAGGCTGCGAATGCACTGACAACAGAGAAACAAATTTTATTCACAGGGCCTCCCATATCAAATCCGGTCATACATCCTAAGATAAATCCTAATAAGAATTTTGATCCCGTGTTCATATTCATAAAGAAGTCAACAGCTGCCTGTGTTAATGCTGCAAGAGGCGGTCCAAAGACAAACATGATCAACAGCGTCGCTATAATTCCGGATATTACCGGATAAATAACGATCGGATACATTGATTTCAAAGCTTTTGAATCTGGGAAATGTTCCTGCATCCATAAGATCATAATACCAATTAAGAATCCACAAATTAATGCTCCAAGGAAACTGGCTTTTACCTGTGTTGACAAATATCCTGCTACTACACCTGGTGCAATTCCTGGTTTACCACAGATAGAGTAAGCAATTCCTGCACAAAGTACGGACATCATTAATGCAAATGCTGCATTTCCTGCCTGTAAGAATGCATATCCAATAGTTCCTGCTGTATCAACATTTCCTGCCAGACGAGCAAGTGCTGTACAAAATCCACCGATAACGATAACAGGGATCATATAAGAGATACCACTCATACAATGCTGCTTTAAGTTTTTAAATACGTCTTTTAACATATCTTCTCTCCTTTTAGCACTTTTATTTCTTCATTGCACCTAATTTTTCTTCAATCTTACGAAGAAGATGTTCTGGTGATTTGATTGCTGTTGCAACAGGTACTTTAACCATTGGTTTTCCTTTGAATCTTTCTGTTCCAGATACAGCAACATCAGATGCGATCAATACACAATCTGCAGCATTGATATCTTCATCTGTTAACGCAAATTCAACACCACCGCTTCCCTGTGTTTCGATTTTTACACTCCATCCAAATTTTTCTCCAGTTTCTAACAGTTTTTCTCTAGCCATATAAGTATGTGCGATTCCACAAGTGCAAGATGTAATTCCAACAATATTCATAATTAAGCTTCCTTTCTCTTTGTAAATTCATTAAAATAAGTTTCAAATAGTTCAAAAAATTCTTCTTTTGTTTCACATTTCATTAACGCATCGACATGTGCTTTATGTGCTACAACGCTAGCAAGCTGTGATAGATTCTGAAGATGTGTCTTCTGAAGATCTCCAGTTGGTGCTGCTAATAAGAAAATCAGACTTACTGGCTGATCATCAAGGCTTTCCCATTCTACTGGCTGTTTTACTTTTCCGATTGCAACACTTGCATTGATTACCTGATCTGTTAAACCATGAGGAATCGCAATCCCTCCAAGACCTGTTTCTCCAATGCTTTCTCTTTCATAAACCGCTTCCAGGAATTTATCCTAGATCTTTAATATTTCCTTTTTATAAAGCATGGAACTTAACTGTTTTAAAACTCCATCTTTATCTGTTGCACCCATATCCAGATCTATTAAATCAAGATCCAGAATGTCTAATAAATTCATAATATGTACTCTCCTTTAAAGTTTTTTACTTGCTTCTATTAATGTTTCATATATTTCTCTGTCTTTCTTGCATTCTCTTATCTTGTTGACTATCTCCATATTGCTTAACATTTTATACAACCAGTTCATTTGCATTACATTTTTTGCATCTGTTTTTGCAACTGCTAACATTACGATAAAATCAACTTCCTGTGTCTTCCAGACAATCGGATGATCCAGCTTGCAAAATGCAATCTGTGTTCGCTTTACATCCTCATGGAATCCATGTGTCAGAATAATACCATCTCCTACTTCCGTAGATCCCATATTTTCTCTTTTTAAAACACCTTCAAAAAATCTTGGTGTCACTGCGCCGCACATGCGAAGATAATTTGACATCTCTTGCAAGATCTGAATCTTATCAATTTGCTCATGAAAGACTTTTACTGTCTGCATGGAGAAATTTGTTTTATTAATACTTGGATTTTTTCTTAATAGTGTTCGTATTTTCTGTACATCTACTTCCATCAGCAGCGGATTTACTTGTACATAAGGTTTGTCTGTGTTAAGTTCCACTGTTGAAATGATATATTTACATTTTTCTAACTGTTCCTCATCATTCATGGAACAATGAATAAATGTTACATCTGGGAAGTTTTCCTGAAGCTTTACAGAAAGTAATCTTGATACTCCTACTCCAAGAGAACAGACAACCGCTACCTGCACATGATCTTTTGCCTGCTGTACAGCTACTGACAAATGCAATGCCACATAAGCAATTTCTCCTTCACTTGCATTTACTCCGATATATTTTTTGAAACTTGAATTGATGATCAGAGCCAGATAATAATAGCTGGCATAATTAGTCTTAATCTCATTCAATAATGGGTTATATAGATTTAATCCATATTTCAAACGATATACTGTTGGAAGCAAATGAAGCATCAGTGATCTTTTAAACTGGTCATTTGATTCTAAATCTAATGACATGATCTTATCGGATTTCAAAATAAAATCTTCTGCTATATTTTCAGCAATCTTTCTCAGATCATTTAAAAAATCATTTTCTAAAAATGAGCTTTCATTCAAATACATACCTAAAAGATGCATAAGCAGATAATCTGCTTCATCTTTTGGAACCTCACAATTTCCATTATGTTGAAAGTTCATTTATCAGGATGTCGAACTCTTCTTTATAAGAAAATGTCTCACTATCCAAGGCTTTTGAATTTTCTATTAATAATGCTTTATTTTTACCTATTCTCTATTAACATAACCGATGCATGAAAAGCCGAGATTGTTTATATTCACTTACATTTAAGTGACATATTATAATTGTCATTCCAGTTATGTATAATGTCTTCGATTTCCTTAACATCTATATCCAGATATGTTTCCATCAAGCTTTCAATGGACTGATTTTTTCTACTCAGTTCACCTGCTAGTGCAGCAACTGCATTTCGAATATTTTCTTCATCTCCCACTGACATAAAGACCTATACTTGGTTTCTTCATTAAACTAAGATCATATTTCTCCAGCCATTTTGAGATCTCCTGAAGATCTTTTTCAATTGTTGACTTGCTTACATAAAGATTATTCTGTAATTTATATGGATATATTTATTTTTGTACAGCAATATCTGTACTAAATAGCAGCCTCTTCGGTATTCTTTCGAATAAGACTCTACTAAGTCATGTTCTCCTTTTACATCAAGAAACAATGCATCTTTTTCATCTTGTGTACCTTCAATCCAAATACCAACTCTTGGTTTCTTTTCAAGTTTCATGGAATGAACCAGGATTTCTGATTCTATTTTTTCAAGATCAGATCGGATCGTCCGGCTGCTGACATTTAACTGCTCTGCTAATTCTTGTGTTGTAAGTGGTTTTTCTGCTTTTAAAAGAATCTGAATTAAATTTTCTTGTCTGTTCATATATTTCTCACCTGCGGAAGTGTTACGATCAATGGATCTTTAAATGAATATTGGCTACCTGTATATTCTAATCCCTTTTTTTGTTCATGGCTATGAAGTATTCGAACTAGATTTCCATATCGATATAAATAATATGTCAGTGCCACAGCTAAAATCGTTAAGCATATTGCTGCAAGCCATACAAGATTAAACAAACATGCTCCTACACCGACAACTCCTAGAATACTTTTGATGTATGTCATTGTCGTATTCCATGTGATATTGATATTTTTATTTTTTTCTATCTCTTTCAATCTTGTAAAACCACATATAATTTCTCCTTTATTTTGACTGAGCTTTGTGTCCTCCAACCTCATCTCTTAAAGATGCGATCACTTTCGCTGAAAATGAATCATCCTGTTTTGATCTTAAACGCATCATCAGTGAAGTAGAAATAATTGGGATTGGAACTCCAAGTTCACAAGCAGACTCGATTGTCCATCCTGTTGTTTTACTTGCTCCAACAACTCCTTTGATCTTTCTAGATCTGGATCTTTTCTAAATGCATTTGCTGCAAGTTCTAACAGCCATCCTCTAATAACACTTGATTTACTAAGTGAATCTGCAACATGTTCCAGATCGTAATCAAATTCACTTTTTTCAAGAAGTTCAAATCCTTCTCCTAATGTCTGCATGTATCCATATAACATTGCATTGTGAATCATTTTAAGATAATGACCACTTCCTGTTTTTCCTGTGTAAAGACATCCGTTTGTTGTTGCAATGCTTTCTAACATTTCCTGAAGATCATTTTTAAATACTTCCGGATCTCCTCCACACATAAAACTTGCTCCGTGTCTTGCTCCGTAAACCCCTCCACTTGTTCCAATATCAAAGAAATAAATTCCTTTCTCTTCCATCTTCTTTGCTGTCTTTAAGCTGTCTCGATGATCTGAATTTCCACCATCGATCACGATGTCTCCTTTTTTACATAAACCACTTAATTCATCTAATACTGAATTTGTGATCTTTCCAGCTGGTAACATAACCCAGATCACATCTTTCTGATCCGCAGATACCAGATCTTTTAGAGTTTCATATGATTTAATTCCAGATTCTTCAGCCTTCTTTCTGGCTTCTTCATTTACATCGAATCCTTCTACATCAACCTCGTGGTCTTTCATATTCAGGGCTAAATTAAATCCCATTTTCCCAAGACCTACCATTTTTAATTTCATGACTTGACTCCTTTCTTTTGTCACTTTTGTCTTTCGATGGGTTTATTATATGATTTCTTTTGTGACATTTCTATATTTTTAGTCTATTCCAAACCTAAAGGTACTTCGCTTTATATTTCCACATTTCCTCCATTTCCGTCATTTGAATTTCCACATTTCCACTTTTTGAAAGATATCAAATTGACACACTTTATAATTCGTGTTAACTTTCTTAGTATCAGAAAGGAGCTGTCCATGCACATTATAAAAACATCAGTCATCGAAAATATTAAACATAACTTTGAAGAACTCTTTCCTGCAGAGAAAAAAATCGCACAATATATCCTTGATCATCTTGAAGAAGTAACCCTTCTTAATATCTCACAGCTTGCTAAAAAAGCTCATGCAAGTGAAGCTTCCATTGTCAGAATGGCAAAACATCTAGGGTATAATGATTTCTTCCAAATGCGGCTTCTTCTTTCAAATGATCTGCTCTGTGCTGCAAAATTGATCTGTGAAGCCAGAATGTGTCATATTATAGGGGCTGGAAATACAATCCCGATTGCTTCTGATCTTAGATTCCGCCTTCAGAGGAACGGGCAATCCTGTATGTATTCTTCATTGCCAGAACAGTATTTTAATAACATTGCACTTGGTGATTCTTCTGGTCAGGTCTTTGGTGGCCACATTGTAAAAGGATATACTCCAACACTGACTACGGTTGATCTTATTATTTTTGAGATCAAAAATATTGAAATGCTGCGTGTTTACTGAAACGGAAGCACGCAAATGTTGTCTTATTAACAGGAATTCCCACATCCCTAATCTTATGGGATCACAAAGCAAATATCCTTGTTTTGGCGATAATTTTCTCTACAGTGGTGGAAGCGGCTTGTTAGAATTTCTTTTTGATTTTTCTTCCCCGCAGGAAAATTTTAAGACATCTTTTGATAACCGCACGATCATTTTATGTGGAAGCTGTTCAAAAGCTACCAGGCTGCAAATACAACATTTTAGCGAAAATTATGAATGTTTATCTATCAATGAAACCAGTGATGATCTAACTTACATTACATCACTTATTGATGCGCAGAAAAGTCCATTGTTAATATATAGTGATGCTGTGTTGAAAGATTTTAAAACAGAAAAAATCCCCTGCATTTTATACAACAGCTAAGAAAATAGGCATTTGCAGCTTATATTGAAATCTGGAAATTTTGATAGTGAGGATTTCTTTTTGAAAGCTATGGAGATGTGATTTCATGGGAATGTCATAAAGGACAGAAGATTGATGATTGAGGGCAATCTTCTGTCCTTTTGTTTGGATTAAATTCATCCTTTCTGCTTCATCCGCTTAATCACTTTAAGCCGTGTAAATTCCTCTCTTTCCTTCTCTTCCAACTCATTCGAAATCTTATAAACCAACCCGGTATAAGTCGGAATCGTAATATTCTTCAACGCATTTGCCCTCTTCTGCGTTTTCTTAATACTAGTTGCTAAACGATACGCCGCGTTTTCAACCATTGACAGTTTAATTGTCAAATCCTTCACCTGCCGAAACGCTTCCCTGGCAACATCAATTGATTCAAATGTCCCATCCATCGCATATGTCAACTGATTCTCATGTGCATCATATTTCACATGTGGAATCTCTGTTCCCATGATACTTCTTGTCTGAATCTGTATCGAGTCCTCGATCGGAACTGTATAGGCAAGTTCTTCTACCTTACTGATCCCATGCTGGATATTCGCTCTCTGAAGGCATGCATACGCTCTTGTAAATGTTGTATCAATCTCTTCCTGAATATCTTTCGCCTCATCGATCAGATCCATCAGCTCACGAATCAGGATATTTCTTTTTTTATCCATCAGATCGTAACCCTGTTTTGCCAATGTAAGAGAGTTCTTGGCTGCGATCAGATTTCCTTTGGTCGGGAATTCTCGTGGGTCCATAATCTCACCACCTTTAGCTTTCCTGCTCTTTTGGCAGGTATTTATCGATGATCTTCGTGTCGATTCGATCCAATTCTTCTCTTGGCAGGATCTTTAATAATTCCCATCCAAGATCCAATGTTTCGATCATGGAACGGTTTTCTTCCGGCCCCTGACCGATATATCGTTCCTCAAATGCCTTTCCAAATTCCAGATATTTTTTATCAATTGGGGATAACTCATCTTCTCCGATAACAGATGCTAAGTTTCTTGCTTCTCCCACTTTCGCATAAGCGGAAAATAACTGGTTTGCAAGATCCTGATGATCTTCTCTTGTGTATCCTTCTCCGATTCCATCTTTCATCAGACGAGAAAGCGATGGCAAAACACTGATCGGTGGATAAATGGACTGTCCGTTTAAATTACGATCCAGTACGATCTGCCCTTCTGTAATATAACCAGTTAAGTCAGGAATTGGATGAGTGATATCATCATTTGGCATAGTTAAGATTGGTAACTGTGTGACCGAACCTTCTGCTCCTTCGATGATTCCTGCACGTTCGTATAGTGTTGCAAGTTCACTGTACAAATATCCTGGATATCCTTTTCTGGATGGAATTTCTCCTTTCGATGAAGATACCTCACGCATCGCTTCCGCAAACGATGTCATATCTGTCAAGATAACTAAGATATGCATATTACAGTCAAATGCAAGATATTCTGCTGCAGTTAAGGCTACTTTTGGTGTGATCAATCGTTCTACAACTGGGTCATTTGCAAGATTTAAGAACATACATACATGATCTGCAACACACTTTCCTCAAATGTCTTCTGAAAGAAATCCGCAACATCATGTTTGACACCCATTGCTCCAAAGACTACCGCAAATGGCTCATCTGAACCATCACCAAGAGATGCCTGTTTTACGATCTGGGCTGCCAGCTGATCGTGTGGAAGTCCGTTCCTGAGAAGATGGGAATTTCGTGTCCACGGTATCAGTGTTGTTAATCCGTCAATTGCTGAAATACCTGTACGGATATAGTTTCTTGGATATTTTCTGCGGACCGGATTTAATGGAAGACCGTTGACATCTCGTTTGACATCGGTGATCAGTGGTCCTAATCCATCGATTGGTTTTCCGATTCCGTTAAATGTTCTCCCTAGCATATCTGGTGCAAGAGAGCTTCCATCGGGTGTCCAGTTAATTTTGTTCTTGTATTATCAAGGGACATA
>ENA-OQJR01000657-OQJR01000657.1-human-gut-metagenome-genome-assembly--contig:-NODE-657-length-10798-cov-3.475307_pt1 | contig 10798 bp, 9 predicted proteins | sample MGYA00242614_ERZ504781 | MGnify/ENA primary metagenome ERZ504781 (study PRJEB26092, sample SAMD00036365) | human gut metagenome | host: Homo sapiens | study: EMG produced TPA metagenomics assembly of...
AGCGAGTCCAGCACCCAGGCGCGCAACGGGCCCGAGTCCATGCGGCGCGGCTTGCGGGATCCGCGCCGGCGCAGGTCCGCCTTCCTCTGCGCGGCCAGCGCCGAATAGAACGGACCCGAGGTCCACGCCCCGGTCTTCAGCCGTTTCGGCCGGTAGGGACGGTACGACCCGTTCTCGTTGGACGCGAACCACAGGCCGCGCCTCAGCTCGCGTGACACCGTGGACTTGTCCCGGCCGATTTCCTCCGCGATCTTCCGGACGCTCAGATGCCGCTCGCAATGCAGCTTCTCGATCAGGATCCTTTCATCGGACGACAGGTGCGAATACTGTTGACCCATGAGTGCAACACCTTCTTAAGTTAGAAACTGAACACTTCCAACCCTAGACAAGGTGTTGCACTTCTATTTAGAACCCGGGCGGGGCGCGCTAGCCGAGCACTCGCATGGGCCTGTCGTCGGTTTCGTCGACGATCTCCTGCAGTTCGCGTGCCATGGAGGGGGCGACGGGCGTGCGTTTGGGCAGGCAGCGGCGGATCATGCCGTCCCTCTTCCGACAGGTACGAATACACCTGGCCCAAGGTGCAACACCCCTCCGTTTGGCTATCTGGACAATCTCCAATCTAACGGGTGTTGCACTTTCAATTAGACAACGGGCGTATGCGCACTCTTTATCGGCATGATAGAGAGTAGCGAATTGTGATTCTCGCAATCTAAAGGGAATTGATGTTGTTTTTTCCTCGATTCATTATTGTGCAGACAGCCCATATGAACAGTGGAATTGCATAGAATGCGTATGATTCAAACTGAATATATAGGTATGCGAGAAGAATGAACCAGCATATGTTCCGTCGGCTCCATCCATGATGGACCGCTACGTGTGCTAATACCAAGAGCAAGAAGGCCAAAAAGCAAAATAGACCAAATTCGGTAATGAAGCTGGCATAGATGCTCATTGTGAAAGTATCCGCTGGGGGATTTGCTAAACCATCGATTTCGGTATTGGGCGCACCGCCATGGGCGTCATACCATTGGCGGGCACCGGCGTAACCAGTACGCACTGCATTAGAGATATTGCCTGCGCCCCATCCAAACATGAAGTGAGATAGATCATGTTTCCATGACCACATGGGAGCGAGCATATGGAAGATTCTTGCACTCATCGATCCGTCACCAGCAAGTAATCCATTGGTGGCTAAAGAGCTTAGGCGCGGATTGATGATAATTGCGCTCAATCCACCTGCTCCAAGAAGTCCTAAAGCACCGACGAACCCAGCTGTTACCTTACGTGAGTGGAAGTTGATTGTCGCTATCAGCCAGATAAATGTAGCTACCACTGTATCCAGTATGATTCGGGTGCCGGAGCCCATCGCAATTGCTCCAGCGGCAAATATCGGTATCAATATGCCAATCTTGCGGTTGCGGGTCAGCCAGAAAACTGGCAGGAGTACGCCGAACAGATGCATGCCGATATAGCTAGGTTCTGCGAACATGAATTGAGGACGAACGCTTGCATAGTTTCTATACAGAGCACCCCAAAAATATGCTCGTACTGGCTGCCAGTTCAGATGTCGTTCTAAAGCGATATATTGCAGTATCCCAGTGAGGAATGCCACTACATATGCGGTGAATAGCGTAGTTAACAATGTTCGTACAGGTACACGTTTAATGCGGATCGCGATGTCGAGCGAAGCCAAGCACGCCAGCCCTAACAATATGGAGATGAATGACTTTGCGGTTGCGCTGGCGTGTATTCTATATGACTGCCAGCCGTATACGGATGTGAGCACTAGTAGCAGGGGAAAGAGGAAGAACGGCAGGAAGCGGCGTGCGGTATCGCGCAAGTATCGCCAGTTGATGATTGTGTACAGGGTGAACAACCAGGGGGAGATTGGCGTCCAATAGGGGAGTGGAATGCCAATTTTTGTGCCATCAAATGGCAGCATGGCCACTGCGGCAAACATCAACATGTCTGATGGGGTGATGGTGATACGAGTCAGCGTCTCGGTCATTGCCCCACGCTGTAACGCGGGGCAATGACCGGAGTTTCTGCGTTTTTCTTGAACTGACTTGTTGCCGAGCTGCGTATTGTTCGGTGTGGACATACTTGGTTCCCTCCCATATCCTCCGTGAGAACTGTACCAGTTGCATGTGTGGGTGAGGTGATGGGGGTTCGGTCAACCGTTCACTTTCATGAAGTACTTTTAAACTCCCACCAAGTAATTGGCAGTCGCTTGCAAAAACTGAATAATCTATGGGCCAATCAGCCGTTTAGATCCTCTCCGTGGGGCTGGTGCATGTATTGTTCAACCCAAGCCATGCTGGTTTTTTGGAAAATAAAAGCCTGAATTATCATTAATTCGAAATCCAGGCTTTTACAGTATTCGTATAATCGCGAATTAAGCAGAAATCACTCAGCCTTCTTGCGGCCGCGGCGCTTCATGGTGCCGGCAGTGGCGTTTGCGACATCAAAAATCACGGTCTTGTCTTCCGGGTAAGCAGTGCCGTTGACGGAGGCGAAAGAGACCTCGCCTTCTGGAGCTTCGACAAGCGTGAAGTACTTGGAAATTGCTTCAACAAGCACAGCATCCTTGATACTTACAGACGTAGTCTGCTTGCCCTCACTCTTGCTGAATTTCACGGCATTATCCGCCTTAGCGGTAGTCGGCGTGACGGCAATTTGTCTGGTTTTATCGTTAATAAGGATCTTAACTTGTGCTGGAAAATTCAGCACTTCTGCGGTGGCCTTATTAAAACGTACAACGGAATCGGTAACGGTCATTACCGTTTTGCCAACGGGCTTAACTAGCTGAACTTCTTTGAATCCTTGAAGCAAGGATGCCATAATATACTCCTTCACACTGCATAAATAGTATTGACAATTTTGATTGTAATGAATGATAATTTGAATTACAATACATTGTGATTGCGATTGTGTACAGTTATTCTGCAGTCGTATCAAGGGTTTTGGTCATTGTTCACAAGGATACAAAAGCTCGAGAAGTTCCCCGGTAGATGCTAAATTATAGACCATCTGTGAGAATTTCCCGAAGAGGTAAGGAAGAACATTGACTATCGCTGATTTGCTGCAGATTGTTCGCAAGCATCTCGCGTCTGCGATCATCTCGTTTGTGGTAGTGTTTGCTGCAGTCGCAGCTGTCACGTTCATCATGCCGCCGAAGTACACGGCTACGGCTGAAGTGTTCGCCACGTATGCCGGTCAGTCCGGCGAGACGCAGACCACCAACGATATCAGCTCGGGTGCCAATTATTTGAACACCCAGATCAAGACGTATCCGGAACTGGTAAAGACCGAAGCCGTGCTTCAGCCCGTCATTAAGGATCTCGGCCTGGATATGACCACGACCGATCTTGCCGGCGTGGTGACCGCTACAAACCCCACGAACACGTTCATGGTGGACATCTCGGCGGAAGTCGGCGATCCGCAGCAAGCGGCCGACATCGCCAACAGCGTGGCGAAGAACCTGGCCGATCAGATTTCTCGACCTGTACAACAACTCCTCTTCCAGCGGCTCTCCCATCAAGCTCACGGTAGTGCAGAAGGCTCAGACTCCTACCAGCCAGACGCTCCCCCGAACACTCCGCTGTATCTGGCCGCGGGCCTGATTCCTCGGCCTCATCGTAGGCATTGGCGTTGCCCTGCTGAAGGACATCCTCAACACCAAGGTGGACTCCACCGATGACGTGCGCGAACTGACCCACGCCTCTTCGCTGGGTACCGTGCCACAGGCCACGATTCTTGACGACAGCCGTCCGGTCGTAGTCGCTCAGCCGGCCGGTAGCGAGGCTGAGGAATTCCGCCGCATCCGCACGAACCTTTCGTCCTTACCACCACCGCCACGCAGGGTCATGGCCGACTGCTGGTCATCACCTCCACTGATCCGTCCGAAGGTAAGACCACGGTTTCCTCCAACGTTGCCGTGGCTCTCGCCGAGGAAGGCAAGAGCGTACTGCTTATCGACGCCGATCTGCGCCACCCGTCCGTGGCCCACAAACTCGGCATCGAAGGCCACGTGGGCCTGTCTCACGTGCTGTCTCGCCAGGCGTCCCCGGCCGATGTCATTCAGAAGTATTGGAAGCCGAACCTGCACATCATGCCTGCCGGCAAGCGCCCGGCTAATGCCAGCATTCTGCTGAACTCCGACCTGATGAAGGAAATGGTCGAGCAGGCCCTTACCCAGTACGATTACGTGATTATCGATACTGCTCCGCTGTCCGTGGCCAACGACGCCACCGTGTTCGGACGTATGGCTGGCGGTCTGGTGCTCGTGACTGGTAAGGGCGTAGTGGAGAAGAAGGAGCTGGAGAACACCGCTACGGCTCTGCAGGCCGCTGAAGTGCCGATTCTCGGCTTCATCTTCAACTTCGCTGATCCGAAGAAGATACACTCGAAGAACTATTACTACTACTATTACGAGGACGGCAACAAGCGCAGCTCTCATAAGGGTGCCAAGAGCAAGGGCGAGAAGAAAGCCCGCAAGTAATAGTTTGGCGTTTGCCGATCGTCTTGCAATATGAACCGTGCGGTACTTCTGTGCCGCACGGTTTACTGTTATAAGACTGAGTTGTTGGATTTATGGTGCTGGCTGTATATCGAATAGTAAAGAATTGTGACATTCTTGAATACCAGCTGGCATGCTCGGCATAGGGCTGGATAAACTGACAGTTTGGAATGACTTCAATGATGCAAAGGAATGAGAAGAGCATGGGAACAGACGAACGCCCTGAACCGAACGCGGAATCTGGTTCCTCTGCGTCGCCGGCTCGCGGTGACATCGTCGATACCTCCTGGGATATACCGCCCATCTCGTTTGACGAGAACGACGGCGGTATTGCGCAGGGTGACAATGGTACGGGGACTGTTGCGGGTGGCGTTCAGTCCGTCTTCCCCAGCTTTGACGAAGTATTGGAATGGCCTACTGCGAGTGCGGCGAATACTGCTGGCGATACCTTTTCCCCTTCCGATGCTGTGGCTACTGCCCCGATGACTTTTGCGGCACCTGATACTGCGGAAAGTGCTCAGTCGCCTCAGCGGGATAATAATGCGACGCTGCCGCTTTTTGCGCCGGTTCCTGAAGCCAAGCCGCAACGTGATAGTGCCATAGACGATCTGAACATCGACTTCAGTGCCATCGAACAGAATCCTGAGCCGGTGGAGGAGCCGGAAGAAGACCGTGTGGCAGAGACTCCTCGCGGTGGCAAGGGCGGCAAGAAGAGGACCAAGGGCATTATCATTTCGGTGATTGTTGCGCTGGTGGTGATTGCAGCGATCATTGGTGGTGTATGGTACTGGCGTTCCAGCGAGCAGCGTCAGGAAAGCCATCAGCTGCATCAGGATGCGTTGACAGCATGTACTGAGGCCGTGGACCAGAATTCCACCGCTCAGAAGACGCTGGCCAAGGCGCTGGCCGACGCCAAGAGTGCTCAAAGCATTACAGCTGATCAAGTGGCTGACGGCGCGACCATAGATACGCTGAAGAAGGCAATTGCTGCGGTAAAGAACGTGGAAGCGGTGGAGTGCAAGACTTCAGCTTCTACGTCGGACCTCAAGGAATATGCCAAGACGGCCACTAGCCAGACCAAGACCGCCAAGAAGAACGCCACTGCGATTACTGCCGCGGCAAAGGCCGTGACGGACAGCAAGAACGCCAAGGATCAGGCTAACGCTCAGCAGGCGTTGCAGAGCAAGATAGCCGAGGCCCAGACTTTGCTGGACAACAGCCTGTATGCCGTCGACGATAATTCAACGCGCGTGACACTGGAAAGCGACATCGCCAACGCCAATACCGTGCTGTCCCAGCAAGGCACTGACGTAAAGGCCATGCAGGATGCCGTCAACACGCTGACTGCGTCCATGGATGCAGTCAACACGTCCATGGCAAACTACAGCGCAGCTGTTGAAGCTCAGCAAGAAGCAGCGCGGCAGAAAGCTCTGAATGATTATTATGCACGATTAAGGCAGCAACAGTTGTTGCAGCAGCAACAGCAACAGCAAAAACAACCAGACGATGAGGGGACAGGCGATCCGGCGGCTGGTCAGGGGACGAAACCGGAAGATGAGCCGAAGCCGTAAGTGATTGTGCTCTAGCCTAATTGTCAAAGGAACCGCGAATAACAGTAGTGCGCATTTCCACCATTTGCTGTTGCAAACCAGCTCAATATATGCGTGCTTTGTGCCGCTATGCCGTCACGGATTCGCATAATCAGTTGTGGAGGGCACTTCGTATGACACGGTAAAAGTGACCTCTAGGGCGTTGCATAATGCGAGGATTCGGCTGATAAGGCGCAGAAATGCCGATGCCGATCCCCGATGATTGGGAACCGGCATCATGCGCATGAGTTCGCTCGGCGTTTGGGCCGGGTTTCACTCAGCCTTCTTGCGGCGCGGAACCTGTTGTGTACGTGTTGATTTGGCTGGCTTAGTAGCTCTTGTGCGCCTGCCAATACGCGTACGCGCCGGAAATCGAGCCATAGCAGCCGTTGCAATAATTCACAAACCACTTGAACTGGGTCTGGTAGTTGGTCTGCCAGTCTGCACCTGCGGAAGCCATCTTGCTGCCCGGCAGCGCCTGCGGCAGGCCATAAGCACCTGAAGACGGGTTCGTGGCGGTGGGGCTCCAGCCGGATTCGTGGCTGATGATGAAGTTGGCGGCGGTGAAGTCGGCCTCGGAGTAGCCGTTGGAAATCAGGTAGTCATGCGCCCAGGACTGAATCTCGCCGGCCGGCGTGGTGGTGCCGAGGCTGGCGGCGCTGGGCGAAGACACGGTGGAGGTGCCCACCAGAATCACCTTATCGACCGGAGCCTTCTTGACCCAGGAGGTGAACACATTGGAGGAAACGACCTGATCGCCGGAGCGGGTTACCAGAGACGTGGTCTCCATCACGCCCTTCTCGCCTTCGGTCTCGACCTTCTCCTGGCCCTTGGGCAGGCTCGAGGTCTCCTTGCGCACTTCATTGAAGGCGATTTCGGTGTCGGTGGTCTCCACCGTGGTGTTGGCGCGGTTGATGGAAATGACTGTGGACTCGCTGACCTTGGAATCCAGGCTCGGAGTCACGCTGTCTTCCGGATCGAGGACGATATCGCCGGTTTCCAGCACATCCTTGACGGTGGTCATGTTGGCTTTTTCGCCGAGGACCACGCGAGACTTGCCATTGACCTTGACGGTCACGTAGGTGGTGCTCTTGAGCGCGCCGCGGGATGCCGAACGGGAAGCCGCACCATCAGTGGCGGAGAATGAGGTTGGGGTGATGGAAGGTGTAGCGGTGCTCGACTGATAGAAGTCGCGAGATATAACGCCTGCAGTGGCAATGAGACCCACTGCGGCCACGGCTGCCGCGATCTTCGCCCACTGGCCCCGAGACAGGGTTTTGACGAATGAGGTCCGCTCAGCGTGCTTCGACATTGCGCTCCTTGGTTGGGTACACACTGCTCTCTATCATAGGACGTTGAATGGATGAATAAAAAACCGTGGTGGGTGTTCGATCCGCCACGGGTGTCATATGTAGTAGTTAGCAGTGCAAGGAAGCGCTATATATGGGCTTTTCCGCGCTTCCGTTGCCGCAGTGTGATAAGGCTTACTGCTGCTCCTGCGCTGCCTGCTGTGCTTTGGCGGCGGCCAGATCCAGCGCCTTGGCCTGGGCGATGAGGTCGTCCAGATCGGAGGCCTGCAGCGCGCCGGCCTGCTGGAAGATGACCTCGCCCTGCTTGGCAATCATCAGCGTAGGCACAGCTTGAATGCCGGCAGCCTGAGCCAGATCCTGATTGGCGTCGATGTCCACCTTGACGAAAGCGATGTTCGCATTCTCCGGCTCGTTGGACGCAGCCTCGAAAATCGGGCCGAATGCTCGGCACGGACCGCACCAAGTGGCCCAGAAGTCAACGAACACGATTTCGTTGTCGGTAATGGTCTTCTCAAACTCAGCTGAAGTGATGGCGGTGGTGGCCATTGAAGTTCCTTCCTCAAACACAGTGCTTGATGCTGTATACCAGTTTCCCAGCACCACCCAACATTTCGGCAAAAGTTTGTGCCCCAAGCTGAATGGATTGCGGGTGCATGGAGGCGATGAGGCGCTTTGCTGAGAATTCACAGACAATTTTTCGGTGAATTGTGCCTATGTTCATCAATGCGCGCGATAATGAGACCATGCCAGTCATGAATGATGAAGTGCCCGACGAGGGCGATTACGATGCCGGCCGTGGCCGCGGCGAATTCGACAACATCACGCCCGAGGACTTCATTCACGGCGGCGGTTCGGGCCACGGCAACCCGCCGGGATGGCTGGGACCGGCCGACATCAACCGGGCCCGCCACCAGATGCCCATTGCGTACGTGGAGATCGTGCCCGTGCGCACCGATGAGATGGGCCGCATTGCCCAGGTCGGCTCGTTGCTGCGCGTCGCCGAAGACGGGTCGATCGAGCGTACGCTGATCACCGGCCGTGTGCTGTATCACGAAACGTTGCGCGAGGCCATCGCCCGCAATGTGGCCAAGGATTTGGGCGATATCGCCTTGCCGCTGCTGCCGGTCGGGCTCCAGCCGTTCACCGTGGCCGAATTCTTCCCTACGCCGGGACTAAGCGAATACTACGATCCGCGCCAGCACGCCATCGCACTGTGCTACGTGGTACCTATCGCTGGCGACTGCAAGCCACAGGACGAGACGCTGGATGTGGAATGGGTGGATCCCAAGAGCGACGTAATGAACACGTTCGTGGCGCAGATGGTCAACGGTCATGGTCGCATCGTGCGGCAGGCGTTGGCCTGGGCCGGAATCTGACAGTTGTTCTGCTTTCCGCTGGTGGGGATGGCGCGTGGCGACGGAGGGCGGTCCGCGTTGAAACCGCTCCCAGCCGACTGAGCCGACAGCTCCGCCAGTGGGATGTGAATGTGAAGGAGTAACGACAATGGCAATCGAATTGGCCAATCATATCTATCGCGATGGCGAAGGCGTGCCGGTGGTGCTGATGAACGCCTACCCGGTGGACCACCGCATGTGGGACGTGTGCGCGAAGGCGCTCGCCGACTTCGCCGACCTGAACGATGTGCCGGACTTCCCGATTTGGGCGCCGGGATATGGCCGGCTCCGGCGCATCCCCGGTTCCCAGCGAGGTCGATTCCGGCCCGCGTATGGCCAACGGCGCGTACAGCGAGGCGCTGGATCGCCTGGCCGGAGCCTACGTGGACCTGATCAAGGCCGCCGGCTATGAGCAGGCGATCTGGGTCGGGCTGTCGATGGGCGGCTACGTGGCGATGGACATCCAGCGCCTGTACCCCGAAACGGTGGCCGGACTGGCCTTGTGTGACACGATGGCCGCGTCCGACGGCGTGGGCGGAGAGAACCGACTGAAGATGGCGGACGCCGCCGAACAGACGAACTCGGTCGAACCGGTCATGCACTTCGCGCAACCGGCCGATGGCGATTCCACCGTCAAGAAGACTCCTGAATTCATCGCGACCATGACCGGCTGGATCAACGAACAGAACCCGGCTGGTCTGGCCTGGCGTCAGCGCATGACCTATGGCCGGCCCGAACTGGGGGCGGTGCCGGAAACGATCAGCGCACCGAGCCTGGTGGTGTCCGGCGAACTGGACCCCTCCAGCAATCCGAGTGTGATGCGTCCGCTCGCCGAGCGAATCGCCGGCGCCGAATTCATCGACATTCCGGACTGCGGCCATTTCAGTGCCGTCGAACATCCGGATACCGTGGCGCGAGCACTGCTCTCGCTCGTCAGGCGCGTGCAGAACGCGCAGAAGAACGCATAGGAGACCTCGATGGGCACTGACATTCATTTTTCGCCCCTGGCGCTGACCCATGCGCTGCCGTTCCTGCCGCTCGCGCAAGGTGACATCGACTATCAGGTGGACCGGCGCGGTGAACCCGGTCTGATCGACGAGCTGTTGGCCGAGCCGACCACCAAAGTCGTGCTTACGCGCGGCGGACTTGTCGCCGTACCGCGCGGCCAAGGCGAGCTTGTGGACTATGAGAACGTGAAAATGCGGCTCGCCACGTTGCCGGGCGCCTATGTGTCCGCCGAACTGGCACGCTACCCCGAAGCGGTCGCCATGTTCCTTGGCTCCTATGTCGGGGCGCGCGGCGAATCCGTGGTCGCCGTGGATATCACGCGCGTGCCGGAAGCCGGCGTTCCCGGTGTTGGCGGGATTGCCGGTGTTGGCGGTGCCGTCGGCGGCGTGCTCGGCACCCAGGATTCCGGCACTGTGGACGGCGCGCTGGGCAAGAACGGCATCAGCGGAGGTGCTGCCGCCGGAATACGGCAGCCGGGAAACGCCAAGGGTAATGGCGGCGTAGCCGCAGCCAAAATCGCCGGGCCGCTCGGTGTACCGGATTCGGCCGGGCAAGGTGCGGACGATGCCTTCGATGATTCGGTCGGCGCGCCCGTACAGCCCTTGGCCCCGAAGCCCACGCTGCTGCAACAGGCCGTGACCCGGTTCGACTGGGTGGACCTGCGCGGATTTGCCCCTCACTCCAACGCGCGCGAGGCCGGGCAAGCCACCAGTGCCATCACCTTAAGCATCTGGCACAGCCGCCAGCGGTTCTGTCCCACCTGTGGCGCGGCGGTCCGGCCGGCGCTCGCCGGATGGGCGCAGCGATGCACCAACGAGGCGGACGGCAACCGTGTGCTGTTCCCACGCGTGGAGCCGGCGGTCATTACCGCCATCGTGGACGGGCACGACCGTCTGCTGCTGCAACACAACGCGGCATGGAAGGATTCGAGGCTGTATTCGGTGTCCGCCGGATTTGTGGAGGCGGGGGAGAACCTTG
>ENA-OQJR01000658-OQJR01000658.1-human-gut-metagenome-genome-assembly--contig:-NODE-658-length-10796-cov-2.440622_pt1 | contig 10796 bp, 9 predicted proteins | sample MGYA00242614_ERZ504781 | MGnify/ENA primary metagenome ERZ504781 (study PRJEB26092, sample SAMD00036365) | human gut metagenome | host: Homo sapiens | study: EMG produced TPA metagenomics assembly of...
CCGCTGTCATCAATTTATTATAAGTAATATCAACTTCACCGAAACGATCAAGCTGATCTCGCGAAATATTTGTCAGCAGCGCACAGTCTGGCTCTATTTTCGGCAGCACCCTACCAGATGCGATCTCATCTACTCTATGCATGCATAATCCGCATCCAGATTGCCATGCTTGTCTGTTGCAAGAACAAACGCCGAAATAATTCCGTTTAACATATTAGCGCCCGTACGGTTAATAATCACTTTCTGACCTTCATGCTCTAACGCCTTACATAAAATCGCGTTCGTCGTTGTCTTTCCGTTTGTTCCCATTGTGACGATCGCTTTTTTCTAACCTGACCCGATAATTCCTTCAGTATATTCGGATCGATCAGACGCGCCACATATCCCGGAAGCGTCACCCCGCTTCCACGGTTTAACTTTTTGATCAGACTGCTCGTCGCTTTCGCGCATTTCACAGCAAATTTACTTCTCAATCTCATACTTGAACCAATTTCCCTTTTTATTTATTTTTCTGCTTTTTTAACAGTTCCCGAATGGCATACGCAACACCAAGCTCATCATTTGACTTCGTAATATATTTTGCCGCTTTTTTCAATTCCGAAACCGCATTTCCCATCGCTACCGTCGCTCCGAAATCCATTGACATCATCGAATAATCATTCAAACTGTCTCCGAGAACCATAACCTCATCCATAGTATATCCAAGCGACTCGATATATTCCTTCAATATCGGACCTTTCTGCGTCTCTTGCATCCGTGATCTCCACATTTGATTCAAATGATGAAGTCGACTGCGATTTTTAGGATTTTTTTCAAGTATGTTTTGTCACCTGCGACTAACTCAAGATCATGTGAAAACATAAATAGTTTAAACACCGGGATACCCGCTTTCTCAATCTCTTCAAAATCAGAAACAACCTTTACACTTTCTATCGCCCTGCGATATTCGCTTGTTTTCACGACCTCTTCCCGGGTCATATTTACATGAAAAAGCTGCATCTCCGCTATAATACTTTCTTCGACTTCTTTTTCCGTTCCGATACGGTAATCGCCTTCATTTGTAAGAAATACGATCGATATCGGAAATTCTTTCACCTCTTCGCAGATCTCTCTGCACAACTCCATTCCGATGCCGCATTCTTTTACAATTTTTCTCTGCGGATCTCTGACTTCCGCTCCGCTTCCCAATATATAATCACAAACAATTCCTGTTCCGTCAAGCTCTGCCATAGCGCCTTCATAACCTCTGCCTGTCGCCACCATAAACCGGATGCCTGCCGCACACGCTTCCTTTACTGCCGCGATCGTATCCGGAGCGATTCTGTGGTCATCACAAAGAAGCGTTCCATCCATATCGCTCGCTATCACTTTGATCATATCTTCATATCTCCAATCTATATACAATAGTTCAGCCATACAGTGTACGGGAAGCACAAAACATGTCTGCATGTTTTTGCTAACGGACATCTGTATGCGACAAGCGCACATTTATGAGCGAAACAGTGGCGCCGGCCACAATAAGCACACAGCGTGATTTTATGAATGGCGCAGACTGAACTGTTATTTTTTATAACTACAGTGTTTTCTACAGCATCTTCTTTATATACTTCCCTGTATAGGAATTTTCATTCTCTGCCACATCTTCCGGTGTTCCGTGTGCAACGACCGTACCACCGCGTTCTCCGCCTTCCGGACCGATATCAATAATGTAATCTGCTGTTTTTATAACATCCAGATTGTGTTCGATTACAATAACCGTATTTCCGTCATCTGTCAGACGCCGCAAGATCTCCGTCAATTTATGCACATCCGCAAAATGAAGTCCTGTCGTCGGCTCATCCAAAATATACACAGTTTTTCCTGTACTCCGTTTACTAAGTTCCGTTGCCAGCTTAATGCGCTGTGCTTCACCTCCGGACAATTCTGTAGAAGGCTGTCCGAGACGGATATAAGAAAGACCTACATCGTTCAATGTCTCTATCTTGCGCCTGATACTCGGAACATGAGCAAAAAATTCCAACGCCTCTTCCACCGTCATGTTCAATACATCATAAATTGTCTTTCCTTTATATTTCACTTCCAGAGTTTCTCTGTTATAGCGTTTTCCTCCACACACTTCACACGGTACGTATACATCCGGCAGGAAATGCATCTCAATCTTAATGATTCCATCTCCGCTGCAGGCCTCACAGCGTCCGCCCTTCACATTGAAGCTGAATCTTCCTTTTTTATAGCCTCTCGCTTTTGCATCCGGTGTTGCTGCGAACAAATCACGAATCAAATCAAATACACCCGTATATGTTGCCGGATTGGAACGCGGTGTTCTTCCAATCGGAGACTGATCAATGTCGATCACTTTATCTACCTGCTCCAGCCCTTCAATTCTCGTATGCCTTCCCGGAATTGTTCTTGCATGGTTCAGTTTTTTGGCAAGTGTTTTGTATAAAATCTCATTGACAAGAGAACTTTTTCCGGAACCGGACACTCCTGTCACACATGTCATGATTCCCAACGGAAACTTGACATCGATATTTTTCAGGTTATTTTCTTTTGCGCCTACTACTTTCAAATATCCGGTCGGTTTCTCTCTTTTTTCCGGAACCGGGATCTTGAGGCGTCCGCTCAGATACGCTCCGGTCACTGATTTTTCGTTTGCCATCAACTCTTGAGCCGTTCCCACTGCAACAACCTGTCCACCATGCTCTCCAGCTCCCGGGCCGATATCCACAATGCAGTCAGCCGCCAGCATCGTATCTTCGTCATGCTCTACTACAATCAGAGAATTTCCCAAATCGCGGAGATGCTTCAATGTGGCAAGCAACTTGTCGTTGTCCCGCTGATGCAGCCCGATACTCGGTTCATCCAGAATATAGGCCACACCAACAAGACCTGAACCAATCTGAGTTGCCAGCCGGATTCTCTGCGCTTCCCCGCCGGATAGTGTCCCTGTCGCTCTGGCAAGCGTCAGATAGTCCAGTCCTACATCCAGCAAAAACTGAATCCGCGCTTTGATTTCTTTTAAGATCTGTTCTCCGATCATCAGCTGCGTCTCTGTCAGTTCCAGCCCCTGTAAAAATTTCTGCAGCTTATCGATTGAAAACGCTGTGAGTTCTGCAATATTTTTCTCTCCCACAGTTACCGCAAGAGAACCTTTTTTCAATCTCTGACCTTTACATTCGGAACATGGAGTAATCCGCATAAAGGTTTCATACTCTGCCTTCATTGTCTCAGACCCCGTTTCGCGATAGCGGCGCTCCACATTTTTGATCAGTCCTTCAAATGCCACATCATAAACACCTTCTCCACGCTGTCCTTTGTAATGTACTTTCACAGATTTCCCGTTTGTTCCGTAAATTAAAACATCGTGAATCTCTTTCGGATAGTCCTGAAACGGCGTCTCCAGATCAAAATGGTATTCTTCACACAACGCATCTAAAATTGCACGTGTAAAGCTTGATTTTTCTGTACAGGACTGCCAGCCCATCACTGCGATTGCTCCCTGCTGAATGCTGAGTGTCGGATCCGGTATCATCAAATCCTCATCAAATTCCATCTTGTATCCCAGCCCAAAACAAGTCGGGCAGGCACCAAACGGATTGTTGAACGAGAAACTTCTCGGCTCAATTTCTTCAATACTAATTCCACAGTCCGGGCAGGAAAAACTCTGACTGAAATTCATCGGTTCTCCGCCGATGATATCTACGATCAGAAGCCCTTCCGCAAGTGAAAGTACACTTTCCACGGAATCTGTCATTCGTTTTTCAATTCCCGGTTTCACAACAAGACGGTCTACAATAATCTCAATATTATGTTTGATATTTTTATCCAGTGCGATATCCTCTGACAATTCATACAGATTCCCGTCTACACGAACACGCACATATCCTGACTTCTTTGCCCGTTCAAACAGCTTTGCATGGGTTCCTTTCCTGCCTCTTACGACAGGAGCAAGCAACTGGATCTTTGTACCTTCCGGAAGTGCCATCACCTGATCTACCATCTGATCCACCGTCTGCTTTTTAATCTCTTTTCCGCATTTCGGACAATGTGGAATCCCGATTCTCGCATAGAGCAGTCGGAAATAATCATAGATCTCTGTCACTGTACCCACGGTAGAGCGAGGATTGTGATTGGTCGATTTCTGATCAATAGAAATCGCCGGAGAAAGCCCTTCTATACTTTCCACATCCGGTTTCTCCATCTGACCAAGAAACTGCCTTGCATAGGAAGAAAGCGATTCCATATATCTTCTCTGCCCCTCGGCATAAATTGTATCAAAAGCCAGGGATGATTTTCCCGAACCACTCAGTCCTGTCAGCACTACCAGTTCATTTCTGGGGATGTCAACATCTATATTTTTCAAATTATTCTCATTCGCGCCGCGTATTCTGATATACTGTCTGGCGTCCATCTTTTTTCCCATGTAAAATTCCTTTCCCATTTATATCGTAATTATTCGATCTCATTCAATATCTGTTTCAGCTCAATCAATTTATCTCTTAATTCTGCCGCTGATTCGAAATCCAGCTCTGCTGCCGCTTTCTTCATTCGCTTCGTAACTTCTCCGATCAACTTCTCCAGTTCTTTCCTGCTCATAGACTCTGGATCTTTCTCCAGCTTCAGTTCTTCTGCTGCTACTTTTTTGGAAATACTGATCTGATCGCGGACCGCCTTCTGAATGGTCTTTGGCGTAATGCCATGTTCTTCATTGTATGCCATCTGAATCTTGCGTCGTCTTTCCGTCTCATCAATTGCCAGACGCATCGAGTCTGTCACTTTGTCTGCGTACATGATCACGTGACCTTCCGAATTTCGTGCCGCACGCCCGATCGTCTGAATCAGAGAAGTCTCGGAACGTAAAAATCCTTCTTTATCTGCGTCCAGAATTGCCACCAGCGTAATCTCCGGAATATCCAGACCTTCTCTCAAAAGATTAATTCCCACGAGTACATCAAATACATCCAGACGCATATCACGGATGATCTCTGTTCGCTCCAACGTGTCAATATCGGAATGCAGATATTTTACGCGGATTCCAATTTCCCTCATATAGTCTGTCAGATCTTCTGCCATACGTTTTGTTAATGTTGTCACCAACACTTTATTTTTCTTGGAAATCTCCGCCTTGATTTCTCCAATCAGATCATCAATCTGTCCCTCTACAGGGCGCACTTCTACTTCCGGATCTAAAAGCCCTGTCGGACGAATCACCTGCTCTGCCCGCAGAAGCTCATGCTCCTCTTCATAAACTCCCGGGGTTGCTGACACAAACAATACCTGATTGATCTTACTTTCAAACTCTTCAAAATTCAACGGGCGGTTGTCTTTCGCAGAAGGAAGACGGAATCCATAATCTACCAGTGTCGATTTTCTCGACTGATCCCCGGAATACATTCCTCCAATCTGTGGGATCGTCTTATGAGACTCATCGATCATAATTACAAAATCATCCGGGAAATAATCAATCAGTGTATATGGAGCCTGTCCGGGCGCCAATCCTGCCAGATGCCGGGAGTAATTCTCAATCCCGGAACAAAATCCCGTCTCTTTCATCATCTCAATATCAAAATTTGTCCGCTCAGCAATCCGCTGCGCTTCTAACAGCTTATCCTGTCTTTTAAATTCTTTGACGCGCTCTTCCAGCTCTTCTTCAATCGCCTTGACGGCGCGGTTGATATTCTCTTTATCCACCACATAATGAGATGCCGGGAAAATCGCTACATGCTTTAACTCGTCTTTGATCTCTCCTGTAAGAATGTCCACCTCTGTGATTCTATCCACTTCATCACCAAAAAATTCAATTCGGATCGCAACGTCTGACTCATATGCCGGAATCACTTCCAAAACATCTCCCCGAACCCGGAATGTTCCACGATGAAAGTCCATGTCGTTTCTATCATACTGAATCTCAATCAGCTTTGCTACAACTTCATCTCTGTCCTTGATCATCCCCGGACGCAGAGAAATCACCATGTTCTGATAGTCTACCGGACTTCCCAGTCCATAGATACAGGAAACACTCGCCACAATGATCACATCTCTGCGCTCTGCCAGTGCCATCGTAGCAGATAACCGCAGCTTATCAATCTCATCATTGATTGCTGAATCTTTGGCGATGTAAGTATCCGAAGATGGGACGTAGGCTTCGGGCTGGTAGTAGTCGTAGTAGGATACGAAATATTCCACTGCGTTATCCGGGAAGAACTCTTTGAACTCTCCATATAACTGGGCAGCCAGTGTTTTATTGTGAGCGATAATAAGTGTTGGTTTATTTAATTGTGCGATGACATTCGCCATTGTAAATGTCTTACCCGAACCAGTGACACCAAGAAGGGTCTGGCACTGGTTGCCTTCCTTGAAACCGTTTCACAAGCTGTTCTATCGCTTGGGGCTGGTCGCCGGTTGGTTTGTATTCTGATACTAATTCAAAATGATCCATATAACTTCTCCCTTATGAAATATCTCTTATCTTTTCATCTATGCATGATTCTGACTGCTCCCACGGGCAAGCCCGTGGGGTTCTGATTGCCAAGTGTAGCTTGTAATCGTACACCATTTTCAGGCTTTGGAGTTACAAGTGTAAATCTGTTTGAATCAGGACTTTTATTACCAAGCAGTCCTACGACCACATTAGCGGTAAATTTCTGTCTTACGACAAGGAAGTACAGTCAATCTCCCTAACATTTAGTTGTTAAGCTACTTTAATTCCACTGTTTAGTATTTTGATATGATTAGCCTTAATCCATGCAATTAGGGCTTTTTCTTTGTCATAGCACCTGCCGAAATCTGTAATACATTTATCTTTGTCTATATCCTGCGTTCTGTAGTCGTAACAATAGAGCAAAAATGATGAATACCAATCTCTTTGTACCAATGTTCCGTCTCGAAGTCTGTAGAGCCTATCAGACAGCTTTTTCTTAATGTAGTCATCTGCCGTGTGGTCGTATTGGCTTGCCCTATAATTATTCGGAACTTCTATATATGCGCCGCCTGTGACTTTGAATTTCTTTTCAATAGTAGTTTGAAATCCAGACGGACAACGATTCTTTATAGATTTGCCAAAGCGCTTTTTCTTATTAAATTTGCCTTTGCTATTAACAGTAGTCTTCTTAGCCCGTTTCATCAGCTTGCTTGCATTTTTAGGTTCTGTGACGAATGTATCTCCAAGACTTCGCAGATAGTTAGCATCTTCGTTTATTGCAAGCTGTCTATTTACTGCATTTATACGGCATAATTCAGTGTGTTTGGCTTTCAGCTTCTTGTAGCGATCAGAATATTTCCAAGTCTTTTTACCTTTCTTGATAGTGCCGTCAGGATTGTAATTCTGTGGATTGGTTGCCCGTCTACTCCTGTCCATAGCACGATAATATAAGCGTTCCTTGCGTTCAGAAGTCTGTATGCTGTTGCCACGCTCTGAAAGGTTCTTCAGTCCGACTTCAGTATCAGAAGTATAGGCAACTGTCTGCGTTCCTATATCAGCACCTATCATGCCTTTACCGTATTTATGTCTTGGATTGCCGAATCTATCATATTTAGACTTAGCTTTGCCTTCTATTGTCAGATGCAGATATACTCTGTACTTACCTCTTATCAACCTTGGAACAAGAGTAGCATAGCAAGGTCTATAAGTATCTATACAACAGGCTTCTTCTATAAGCGTATTGACAGCATCAGCATCCATCTTGTCAGGATTCTCAAGATAAGACAAAACGGCGTTAACTTCATCAGACTGAAACCTGTCGTTGACTTGAATCCCGAATTGCATCTTTCTAAGTTTGAATCGAAGTTTCCCATCCTCAACAAACATCGGAATACCACGATTTATCTGTTTTGCTCTGATGCATGGTAATTCTCCGTATTTTGAGAAATGTGTGGTCTTACCGTTATCATAAAGGCATTTTTCCATACCTCGCCATATATCTTCGGCTTTTGTGAGAGCAAACACCGCATCTATACTGTATTTCTTGCCTATAGGAATCATAGATGTCCTGCAAAAATCCCATGTAACATCATAAGATTTCTGCATATCATTGAGCTGATTAGCGAGAGCTTTACGTTTGTCCTTATCCTCAGTATTGCCGTACAGTTTTAGTAGTTTACGATATTTCTTGGTACGCATGAGTTGGTCGTAATTCTTTCTCATAAGACGAACAAGCTCGTTGCCAGCTTTGCGGATTTTATCAGAAAGAGCCACGACTTTCAGGACATCAGGATAAGGCATATCAGTTTCTACAACTAAGATATGCCTGTCAGAAAGTTTATGATATTGTTTCAGTAAGTTTCTTGTATTCTTCGTCACTCATGATCTTTCTGTTCCTCGATGTATTTCTTTACTGCAGCTTCACTTATATGACCTACGGTAGATACAAAATATCCTCTTGACCATAATACTCCACAACGAGAGTAGAACTGTTTTAATTGTGGATATGCCTTGAACATTTCAATTGCACTGATACTTTTCAATGTTCTTCTGCATTATTACAGATCTTGTCAAATATATTGATACAGACCTGTTTTTCTTCTGTTAATCCACTTAAAACATTTTTTGCAAACTGTTTTTGTGCGTTATGTCCTGCTTCTATGATCAGTTCTGCCTTATCTAACAAAATAATTTCAATATGCTTTTTATTGTCTTTACTTTGTATTTTTTCAACAAGTCCTTTGTTTTCCAATTTCTTTAACGAAGTTGAAACATGGGATATTGTTGATTTTCTGATCTTTACTATTTCTGCTTTGTCAACCATTTATGACATTATACCCAGTGAAGTGAACTACATCGGTAATTGAATTACCGAGCATCAGATATATATGGCTTCGCCATACAGATTCTGGGTGCGTCCATGACACCTTTACTGCTACCTTTTTGAGGTTACACAGCTACTTTTATGATCAGGAATGAATTAAATTTTCCTTCATACACATAGTGTACCACATCTCCAAGAAAAGAACAAGTGTTCTATTTAAAAATTCAAAAAAGAGGAGACGTTAAAGTCTCCAATGTAACCTGTGGTTACGCGCTTTCATCTGCGGCAATTGAATTACCGAGGATTCCCGCTTTTTATCCTAAAAAATTTAGAAACATTCCCCACCGGGTGCACATTAAATAAAGAAACGCTAGTTTTAACAACTGTCTAAACTAGCGTTTCTTTATTTAAAACTTGTCTTATCGAAACTATTTAATCTTCTGACAAATTTCAATCACTTCTCCACAAGCACTTTCAATCTTGAAGCAGCGAGATCCTTTTTCCCAGAAGTTAAGGCTTGTCTCAATTCCGTCTGATACGATCTTATATCCGTTTACTTTGCAATATTCATAATCTTTTTCAAGATCAGATGAGCGATATGCGATATGGTCGATTCTTGTTGTTGCACCTCCTGGAAGCTGGTCTCTCTGAGAGATTTCATACATTTTTCCATCCTGAGGATTCTCAAGGAAATATACATTTCTTCCGCCCATTCCAGGGAATTTTCCTGCAACTTTAAATCCTAATTCTTCCTGATACCATTTTGCGTTTAATTCTACATCAGAGCAATGAAGTCCGATATGATCCATAGGTAAATTTAACATTTGTTTGACTCCTTTTTTAGGTGATTTTATTGTTTTATACGTTTTGTTTTATAATACAGTTCTTTCTCCTGTCACGATCTCTTTTAAGCTGTCAACGATCTTGTCTGCGTCTTCCATCGTTGTTCCTGCTTTCAATGAGAATGAAACGGATTCTGCACTTTCAGCTTTACTTCTTCCGATTGCTGCAAGAATGTTAGAATTTGTTCCGATTCCTGCTTCAATTCCTTGTTCTTTCAAAGCTTTCTGTACAACTGCTGCAGATACATTTTTGATTCTGATATTTAAATGATTGGTCAGATGATGATCTTTGTGTCCATTCAATTCTACATCTTCAATCTCAGCAAAAATACGTTCACACATATGATTTCTGACTGGACGGATTTCTTCCATAAATGTTGTTGCCTTTGCTGCTAAACTTTCTGCAATATCTGACATCACTGTTAATGTTTCTTCGCTTAATGCAGTTTCTGACACATATTCTCCAGCTCCTGTGCTCTTTCTTACATATAAAAATCCTGCATTTTCAGGACCTCCAAAATAAGATGCATCTGCTGTCAGCATATCAATATGACTTCTTTCTACATTGATCGGCATTTTTCCAAATGCAAATGCTGCATCTGTGTGGAAGATCACACCTTTCTCTGATGTCATTGTTCCGATTCCTGTAAATGGCTCAGAAGTTCCTGTCTGGCAGTTTGCTGCTGTCACTGAAATCAGTTCTGTGTTTTCTTTCAGTTCATTTTCGATCATTGCTACTTCCACACGGCCGGTTGTGATCGGATCTAAATATGTCACAACAGCATCTTTTCGTTCTAGTCTGGAACATTCATCCAATACTTCTGGATCTTCCATCGTCGTGATGATCACATGAGGACGTGCTTTTTTTGATGCTTTCACTACAGCTTTTAAAGCTTTTAAGTGTCCATCTGCTCTTCCTGATGTGAAATAAATCTCTTCCGGTGTCGCTCCGATGGATGCAGCAATCTTTTTACGTGCTTCGCTCTCGCAATTTTCCTTGCTCATCTTTGTTTTCCTCCTTTTATTTCTGTTTCAGATATTAAAATCTTTGATTAAACAGATTTTATCTTTATTATAGATATTATTTCTGCTATTTCAAGATTTAATGCATAACTCCGTAAATTTGCTACAAAAAAAGCATAGAACTTTTGGTAATATGTTCTATTACTTTCTTTTTTATATCTATCTTTACAATTTCTTATTTTTTACT
>ENA-OQJR01000659-OQJR01000659.1-human-gut-metagenome-genome-assembly--contig:-NODE-659-length-10796-cov-2.285781_pt1 | contig 10796 bp, 15 predicted proteins | sample MGYA00242614_ERZ504781 | MGnify/ENA primary metagenome ERZ504781 (study PRJEB26092, sample SAMD00036365) | human gut metagenome | host: Homo sapiens | study: EMG produced TPA metagenomics assembly of...
GGTTCAGATGGAAAAAATCGAACGTCAGAAAAACGACAGACGGCTCTTTCCGGAGGGCAGCGTCACGAGAATTGCAGTGGCAAGGGCATTACTTTTAAATTCCGGAGCTTTTAATCTGTGACGAATCGTTTCTTCGCAGGACATCCTTACGCAGTCTCAGCTTCTGGAGCTTCTGGAAGAGATTCAGTAGAAAGACACAGCTGTCCTATTTGTTTATTTCCCATGATCTGCAGGTAGTCAGACGGATCAGCCAGAGGATGGGAGTTATGTATCTTGGAAGTATGGTAGAGCAGGGATTGACTGCGGAGATTTACGAGGAGCCGTGGCATCCGTATACAAAAGAACTGCTGCGGGCAATGCTGCCGCTTGATCCGAAGAAAGCAGCCAGACAGAAACGACTGATCCTGAAGGAAACGAGAAATCATTCTCAGGATACAGAAAACGGTTGTCCATATGCACCGAGATGCCGGTATGCAATGGAGTGCTGCCACAAAGAAAAACCTGGAAGCTATCGGTTTGGTGAAAGAGAAGTGAGGTGCTTTTTGTATTCGGAAGCGCATACCAAAAAGCGTGCAAAGGATTACCATATGACTTCTCAGATTTGAGAACAGAAGAGAATGGAGAAGAGCATGAAGAAAAAAATGACAGCGATTGTCATGTGTATCTGCATTCTGGCAGGCATGATAACAGGGTGCAATGCTTCGGAGCAGAAGGAGACAGAAGCACGTACAAAAAAAGAAATTACGATTGCAGTAAACAGTGAAACAGGAGGGATGGATCCGGCGGGAAATATTGCACTGACCTATCTTTCCTATTCGGTCACAGCTCTGGACGAACTGCTGACATTTGATGAAAATGGAGAAATCGAATGCCGGGCGGCACAGTCCTATGAGGTGAATGAGGATTCTACAGAATGGACATTTCATTTAAGAGAAGGGGCCTGCTGGTCGGACGGAACACCAGTGACTTCGGCTGACTTTAAGAATACCATTGTGCGGGCGCTGGATCCTAAAAGTGGAAGTGGATATGCGAACTATCTGTTTCCGATCGAACATGCAGAGGAAATTTATGAAGGAACGGCCGATATGGAGAGTCTTGGTGTTGAGACACCGGATGAAAATACTCTGATCTTTCATTTGAGTAAGCCGTGTGTGTATTTTCTGGAGCTTTTGCGTCTTCCGGTCTACACACCGTCCTGCAGTAAATATGCGAAAGAGACGGGCAGCGGATGGGATAAAAATCCAGAGACCAGTCTGTCAAACGGACCGTTTTATCTGGAAAAATATGTACCGGAGCAATATTTTGTCCTGAAAAAGAATGAGCGTTACTGGAATGCAGATGCGGTGCATCTGGAGCGGATCACCTATCGCTTTTTTGAAGAACAGCAGGCAATGTTAAGTGCTTATGAGACCAAAGAGGTCGATGTGGCAGTCTCCCTTCCTTCTGTTGTCATGGAACTGTATCAGGGGAAAGACGATCTGGCAGTGACAGACAATATCGCGACGCGCTATATTTATCCGAATCTGGATGTGAAGCCTCTGGATGATGTGCGTGTGCGGGAGGCGATCAATCTTGCCATCAACCGGGAAGATCTTTGTAAAATGGTAGGAGAAGACACAGAGCCGACTGTGAATTTCGTGGCAAAGCGTATGAAAAATAATACGACCGGGGAGTATTTTGTGGAAGAGGCAGATCCTCCGTTTGAGGAAAATGTGGAAAAGGCAAGAGAGCTGCTCTCTCAGGCGGGATATCCGGACGGGAAAGGATTTCCTGTTTTGACCTACAAATATCCGTCTCTGGAATTAGATGCAGATACGGCTCAGGTGATCCAGGAGCAGCTCAAGCAGAATCTGAATATAGAGATCAAGCTGGAGGCGCAGGAATTACAGACCAATTATGCGACCAGAAGAGCCGGGAACTTTGATCTTTGCCGGATGAACTGGACGGCAGATTTTGCAGATCCGTACACCTACTTGTCCATGCTTCTGTCAAATGGAACGTATAACTGCAGTGGAGTCCGGGATGAAAAATACGACCGTCTGGTAGAAGCCTCGGATGTGGAAACGGATCCTGTAAAACGAAATGCACTGCTTCACGAGGCAGAGCAGTGGGCAGTGGGAGAGCAGTTTTATATCATTCCTTTGTTTTCTATGAAAAGCTGTAATCTGATTCGGCCGGATATCACAGGAGTGAGTCAGATTCCGGCAACCGGAGCACTGGAATACCGGTATGCAGATGTGAAAGGAGACTAAAATGTTTCACGTAGTGACAGGCGGAAGCGGGAGCGGGAAATCCGCATATGCAGAGAACAGATCTGTATGCTCAAAAAAAAAGCAAAATTCCCGTCATCTGTATTATATTGCAACCATGGTCCCTTATGGGAAAGAGACAGAACAAAAGATCCTGCGTCACAGACAGATGCGAAATGGAAAAGGATTTGAGACGTTGGAATGTTTTACAGACCTTAAGAAGCTGGTTCAGACCGAGCCGGGGTTTCGCGCGGATGCGGCAGAAGAGGGAATCTGTGTACTTCTGGAATGCATGTCGAATCTGACTGCAAATGAGTTGTATCTGGATACAGGTGCAAAAGAACGGACCCGAGATGCCGTTCTGGAAGGAATCCGGGAATTAGAAAAACGCTGCCGGGGACTTGTGGCAGTCACAAATGAAGTGTTTTGTGATCTGCCTCCGGCTGACGAAGAAATGCAGGAATACTTAAGCGTACTGGGAACGATCAACTGCCGGATGGCAAAAATGGCAGATCAGGTGACAGAAGTTGTTTATGGAATACCGGTGGAGGTGAAAAAGGGATGAAAATGGTAATCGGAGGAGCTTATCAGGGGAAAACAGACTATGCAAAACAGGCATATCCAAACCTTGTGTGGAGTGACGGGGCATCCTGCGACCTGAAAGACATTTTTTCCTGTTCGGGAATTGTTCATTTTGAAGAATTTGTAAGGCGCTGGATCAGGGAAAACAAAGCAGAGCATGCAACGGATCTGGCAGAGCAGATTTTACAGGAAAATCCGGATCTGATCGTAGTGACTGCGGAAGTCGGATACGGCTTGGTTCCGGTGGATGCGTTTGAAAGACAGTACAGGGAAGCTGTGGGAAGAATCTGTACAAATCTTGCAGCCTGTGCAGACCGGGTAGATCGGGTACAGTGCGGGATCGGGACCAGGATCAAGTGAGAAGGAGAACAGAAAGATGAAGACAGAGTTGGAAAATGTATTGCCGCAGGATATTGAAAAAAGAAGTTTTGAGATCATTACAGAAGAGCTGGGAGAGGTCAGTCTGATTCCGGGAACAGAACCGATCGTAAAGCGCTGTATTCATACAAGCGCAGATTTTGAGTATGCAAAGAGTCTGAAATTTTCAGAAGACGCAGTTCAAAGGGCAATGGATGCAATCCGTGACGGAGCGTGGATCGTGACCGATACGCAGATGGGAAAATCAGGGATCAACAAGAAAAAACTGGCACAGTACGGAGGCGAAGTGTGCTGTTTTATGTCTGACGAAGAGACTGCAAACATGGCAAAAGAACAGGGAACAACGCGCGCGGTTGCCAGCATGGAGCGTGCGGCCAAGCTGGATAAAAAACTGATCTTTGCCATTGGCAATGCGCCGACTGCGCTGATCCGGTTGTATGAGATGATTCAGGAAGGAAGATTAAAACCCGAGCTGATCATTGGAGTGCCGGTGGGGTTTGTCAATGTGGTACAGTCAAAAGAACTGATCCTGTCGCTGAACGACACACCGTATATCGTGGCAAGAGGACGAAAAGGCGGAAGTAATATCGCAGCATGTATCTGCAATGCGTTGTTGTATATGATGGATGAAAAGAAGTGACGAGGGAGAGAAGAGCATGGGCGGATATTATTTTCCGATGTTTGTGGATATTTCGACAAAGAGGATTCTTGTGAGTCGGCGGGGGGGAATTGCGGCAAGAAGGGTGCGTACGCTGTTAAAATTTGCAGAGCACATTGAGGTGACAGCGCCTGAGATCTGTGATGAAATGAAGGACATTCTGAAAGAAGAGGAAAAAAAGGAAGTGCCTCAGGCAGTGTGGAGTTCTCGAAAAGTTTTGGAAGAAGATCTGAAAGATACATCTGATTTTTTGAATGGGGCAGACATTGTGCTGACTGCGACCGATGACCGAGAGCTGAATCAAAAAATCGTAAGTGCGTGCAGAATGCGTAAGATTCTGGTAAATACTGCAGATGACAAATCCCTGTGTGAGTTTTTTCTTTCCTGCAGTGACTGAAAAAGACGGTGTTGTGATCGGGATGAATTCCGGTGGGAAGAGCCCGAAGACGGTGCGTAAGGTCCGGGAATATCTGGAGAAATATCGCTGAAATCTTACGGGATTATGTTGTTGGCATTTACAATTTAGAAACGATTGAGCTTTTTCTGTTTTATCAGTATAATGAAAATAATAAAACTTGTTGGAATCTATGAAATGAGGTGATCATGTGACAGTCGAACAAATGAGGCGAAAAAGACAGCAGTTTGGCTATAGTTGTAAGCAGCTATCGGAGCTATCAGGAGTCTCTTTGGAAACGGTGCAAAAGATTTTCCATGACAATGAGGAAGTATTCAGCCCGGATATACTGAAACAAATAGAATCTGTATTTGAGAATAAAAGAGACTCTGATAGGGGCTTTTCTTATGTGTGCGAATCGAAGATGGAATATGGAATATCAAAAAAAGTCGAGAGTGTACTCTTGAGGATTACTATCAACTTCCGGATGAAAGACGAGCAGAGTTGATTGATGGTGTGATCTATGATATGTCTGCGCCTACAATTATTCATCAGAAGATCAGCTTGGAAATCAGTGTACGGCTTCATGCTTTCATCAGCCAAAAGAAGGGAGCATGCATGGTTTTTTCTGCACCGGTAGATGTACAGCTTGATTGTGATGAAAAGACAATGGTACAGCCGGACGTTTTGGTGGTATGTGACCGTGAGAAAATAGTTCCGACACATGTGTATGGAGCTCCGGATCTGATTATGGAAATCTTGTCCCCTGCTACAAGAAAAATTGATATGAATATCAAACATAGCAAATATGCGACAGCGGGAGTCAGGGAATACTGGCTTATCGACCCGGATAAGAAAAAAGTTGTAGTGTATGATCTGGAAAATGAAGAACTTCCGGTTGTCTATGGATTTGAAAATCGTGTACCTGTGGGAATATTCCAAGGGGAATGTGAGATTGATTTTTCCGAAATATATGAGTCTGTAAAGTTTTTGTATCAGGAGTGATTTACTCCTGATTACAGTAATTTTTCTAAAATATACCTCTGCGGGGTCATACCCAGTGACCGGTATAATTCCTGTGCAGATTCATTGAATTCCCATACCATCAGATCGATTCTTGTGGCTCCGAGTTCTTTTGCTTTTTGTTCCATTTCATGAAAAAGAGTCGTTGCGATTTTCTGACCACGGTAAGAAGGGTGTACAAACATATCATCTACATATGCGATGAGTGTTCCGGTCACCATATTGCTTTTGGTCCGGAGCGAAGCAATGATAAAACCGGCGATAAAATGGTCATCTGTCATTGCAAGAGCTATGTGATTGCCGTCGGTTGTTATTTCACGGAAGTCGGCTTCTGAATAAATGTGACTTGCAGGAATAAATAAATCAGGGCGTCCCTGAACATGAAGGTCGTGAAGCTCCTGCATATAAGAATCGATCACAGGATAATCCTCTGGGATCAGTAGGCGAATGTTCATAAGTTGTCTCCTTTTCTGAAAAATCAAATCATGTTATTTGTGGGTCAGGTTTCCACGGAATTGCTTACATAGAAACTGAAATCTATTGAATCGGCTCTCCGATTTTCATCTGATAACCACAAAATCATTCATATCATCATTATAGTTCATTCAAATACCGAATGCAAGAAAATTATTTGGCCATAGTGATGTACTGGCAACAGAAAAATATAAAAAAACAGTAGCCGTTCCACTGCATTTAGTGATAAAATATTAACAAAAGAATTACAGCAAATGATGACAGGAGGAATTGACAATGGCAAAAGTATTGATCAGCCCGGGAAAATATGTGCAGGGCGCAGGAGAGATGAAAAAACTGGGAGAATATGCTCAGAATTATGGAAAGAAGGCTCTGATCCTGATCAGCAAGGGTGGATACAAGCGAATCGGAGCAATGGTGGAGAAAAGCTTTGAAGGAAAAGAATGTGGATATGTTTTTGATTACTTCAATGGTGAATGCAGTAAAAAAGAAATCAAACGTCTTGGAGAAATCGTGAAAAAAGAAGCGTGTGATGTCGTGATCGGTATCGGCGGAGGTAAGATTTTTGATACTGCAAAGGCAGTGGCATATTATGAAAAGACGCCGGTTCTGATCTGTCCGACGATCGCATCTACAGATGCACCGTGCAGCGCACTTTCTGTAATTTATACAGAAGAAGGTGTGTTTGAGGAGTATTTGTTCCTGCCGTCCAATCCGGATATGGTCATGATGGATACAGAGATTATTGCAGAATCACCGGTTCGCCTTACTGTTGCCGGAATGGGAGATGCACTTGCAACTTATTTTGAAGCAAGAGCGTGTCAGAGATCAGATGCCGCATCCTGTGCAGGCGGAAAGATCACCGGGGCAGCTATGGCCCTTGCAAAATTGTGTTTTGATACGCTGATGGAGGAAGGTGTGAAGGCGAAGCTTGCACTGGAAGCAGGTGCCTGTACAGAAGCAGTGGAAAAAGTGATCGAGGCAAATACACTGCTGTCCGGAATTGGCTTTGAAAGCGGCGGTCTTGCAGGAGCACATGCGATTCACAATGGTCTGACAGTACTCGAAGAATGTCATCATATGTACCATGGAGAGAAAGTGGCATTTGGAACGATCACACAGCTGGTGCTTGAGAACATCCCGTCAGAAGAGCTGCAGCAGGTGATCGATTTCTGCATCGAATGTGGACTTCCGGTTACACTGGAACAGCTGGGAGCAGGTAAGATTACGGAAGAACAGTTGATGAAAGTGGCAGAGGCAGCCTGTGCCGAGACAGATACTCTGCACAATATGCCGTTTGAAGTGACACCGAAGAAAGTGGCAGATGCGATCAAGGCGGCAGATGCGTACGGACATTATTTTCTCGGAGAGTAAGCTTGTATCTAGTACAACATAGCAGAAACTTAGTATTCGTTGTACTGGTCAGAAAAAATGACGGCGGATGCAGTCCATGGCGAAAGTCAGGATGGCATTCGCCTTTTTCTGTGCTATAATAAAAGTTCAGAAATACAACAGGAGAATAGTGACTGTTCATACAGTAACGGAGAATGGCAATTTATGAATCAGGTAATACAGACAGTTCTGGCAGCATTTTCAAACCAGAATATTGAGATAAATACAGCCAGAAAGCTGGCAAATCTAAAAAAATTAGATCCGCTTCATCTCTGGGTGGAGAAAGAAGATATTGTGATAAAAACAGAGTGTGGGAAGATTCCTTTGAGATTATATTTCCCATCAGAAGAGACAAAAAGGCAGAAAGAAGAGATTTCCTCCGCGATTTTTTTTATCCATGGAGGAGGATGGTCTACAGAGAGTGTAGAAACATATGACAGAATCTGCAGTATGCTATCAAAATCTGTTGACAAGACCATCATATCTGTAGAATATCGCCTGGCACCGGAGTATCCGTTTCCGGCAGGGCTTGAGGATTGTTATCTGGCTGCAAGGGCACTGTATCAGGGGAAAATCTTTCCAAAGATTGAGCCGGGACAGATTTCTGTTATGGGAGACAGCTCCGGAGGAAATCTGGCGGCGGCGTTGTGTCTGCTGGCAAGAGACCGCGGGGAATTTTCAATTCATAAGCAAATTTTGGTCTACCCGGCAGTAAACAACTGCTACACACTGGATTCTGCATATGATTCGATTCGGGAGAACGGAGAAGGATATCTGCTTACCAGAGGAAAGATGCATGATTATCTGCAGCTTTATATCGGGAAGCAGGAGGATTTAAAAAGTCCGTATGTGGCGCCTGTTCTTGCAGAAGATTTGACAAATATGCCGGAAACGCTGGTGCTGAGTGCAGAGTTTGATCCGCTTAGAGATGAGGGCGAGGATTATGCCAAAAGACTGAAAGAAGCCGGAAATAAGGTGACGTGCTATCGGATCGCAGGGGCATTTCACGGGTATTTTGCACTTGGAGTTTCAAGACTTCATGTGGAAGAGAGTTTTGCGTATATTGACCATTTTTTACAGGAGGGGTAACGATGCAGAAAAAGAAACGTTCACAGTGGAGAAAGCTGGACAATGCAGCACAGGCATTTCCGGCAGCAACCGGGAAGAAAGATACCAGGGTATTCCGGCTGTATTGTGAACTGAAAGAGGATGTCATAGAGGAAGTTCTGCAAAAAGCAGTGGAATGTACGCTGGAAAAGTATCCGCTGTATTGTTCGGTTCTCAGGAAAGGGCTGTTCTGGTTCTATATGGAGCAGCGGAATTTAAAACCAAAAGTCAAGGCAGAAGATCGGCCGCCCTGCAGCGGACTGTATGTGCCTGATCAGAAAAGCTTTCTGTTTGAGGTTTCTTATTATAAAAAGAAAATAAATCTGGAAGTGTTTCATTGTCTGACTGATGGGACGGGAGCGCTGAATTTTTTAAAAGAACTGGTGCGGAATTACCTGATGATTTGCTATCCACAGGTGGAGTTTCCGCCTGTTTCAGAAGAAGAGATTTCCACATCCAGTGATCACGAAGAAGACAGCTTTTCGCAGTATTATTCAAAATCAGATTATGGCAGTGTCAAAAAGAGCAGACCTGCATTCCAGCTGAAGGGGGAAAGGCTGGAGCAGGAGGAGATGTCTGTTTTAGAGGTGGTTCTTTCCGCGAAAGAAGTATACAGAAAGGCAAAATCATACGGGGTGTCAGTCACGGTATTTCTCTCTGCCGCACTGCTTTGTGCGATTCACGAGGAGATGCCGAGAAGTCAGATGAAAAAGCCGGTTACTCTGATGGTGCCGGTGAATCTGAGAAATTATTTTCCCTCCTATTCCATGACGAACTTTTTTGGTTGGATTGAAGCGGGTCAGGTGTTTGAAGAAAATACGAGATTTGAGGAAGTTTTGCAGAATCTGCAGCATGTCTTTCGAACAGAACTTGTAAAAGAGCGGATTGCAGACAATATGAACCGGCTTGTCCGTCTGGAAAAAAAATCCTCTGCTTCGGGCCGTGCCTCTGGAGATTAAAAACCTGTTTTTGCTGGCTGGAACGACGCTTGGCGGGAGAAGTATTTCCGCGATTTATTCCAATATCGGAAAAATCCAGCTTCCGGATGTGTTTGAGACCTATGTGGATTCGTTTGGATTTTTTACAAGTACGGACAAACTGCAGATGTGCTCCTGCTCTTACGGGGGATAAAATGAGAGTAGGGATCACATCGAAAATACTGAGTCATAATATCCAGCGGAATTTTCTGCGGATCTTAAAAGAGGAAGGGATTCACGTTACAGAACAAGAGAATGACTTCCCCGGATATCAGGAAAAGAAGCTGGGACTGATGCAGAAGAGTATGCAGATTTTTACGTTTTTGTGTATTGCTGCGGTTGTGATCAGCTGGGTGGTCAACCTGATGCTTCCTTCCGGATTTTTGTGGGCAGGCTTTGTAAGCGGGGAGTACTTTGTACCTGGCTGTTTGTAATGGTAGGTTATAAAAAGCGCAGGAACCTTCTGAAAAATGGAATGTGGCAGCTTCTGCTCATATCGGCAGCGGGGCTTTTGTGGGACATTTTTACCGGATGGCATGGATGGGCAGTGGATTTTGTACTCCCGCTTGCATCGCTGGTCATTCTTGCAGCAATGACAGTGGTCGCAAGGGTGTGCAGGCTGGAGGAAAACGAATATTTGTTTTATCTTGTTCAGATCGGTGCCTTTGGATGTATTCCGGGAATTCTTCTGGCAGCAGGGGCAGTCCGGATCCGGTATCCGTCTTTACTTTGTACAGGAATCAGCATTCTGTTGCTGGCCGGAATCGTAGTTTTTCGTGGGAAATCATTTGTTCGGGAGATTAAGAAAAAATTCCGGGTTTGAAAATGTGAAAAATGTAATAAAAAGTAGAAAGAAACTATTGAAAGTTGTTTAAAACAAACATATAATTATAAAAGAAAAATAAATTTATTAAAATTCTCTAAAGAGAAGGAGGGGATTTCTATGATTAGTTTCTTTCTATGTCTGCTTCTGTTGATCGGAGGCTATTTTGTCTACGGGAAGATTGTAGAAAACACATTTGCACCGGATGACAGGGAGACGCCTGCTGTCAAAATCAATGACGGTGTGGATTACGTGGTAATGCCGCAGTGGAAGCGTTTTTTTAGTGCAGCTTTTAAACATTGCCGGTCTGGGACCGATCTTTGGTGCCATGCAGGGAGCTCTGTGGGGACCGATTGTATTTTTTATGGATCACATTTGGTACGATTTTTGCAGGCGGTGTCCATGATTACTTTTCAGGTATGCTTTCTGAAAGAAATAATGGTACATCAATTTCAGAGGTTTGTGGTATTTACCTTGGAAATGCAATGAAAAATGTGATGCGTGTATTCAGTGTGGTTCTGCTGGTTATGGTCGGAACTGTGTTTGCAGTCGGACCTGCAGGTCTGATCGTGACATTGTTCAAGGAGGGCGGAATCGGCGGAATTCTTACCAGTACAGAATTCTGGCTCTGGATCATTCTGGCATACTATTTTATCGCAACATTTATTTCTATTGATAAGATCATCGGACGGATTTACCCGGTATTCGGAATCTGCCTGATCATCATGGCGGTAGGAGT
>ENA-OQJR01000660-OQJR01000660.1-human-gut-metagenome-genome-assembly--contig:-NODE-660-length-10793-cov-4.586912_pt1 | contig 10793 bp, 6 predicted proteins | sample MGYA00242614_ERZ504781 | MGnify/ENA primary metagenome ERZ504781 (study PRJEB26092, sample SAMD00036365) | human gut metagenome | host: Homo sapiens | study: EMG produced TPA metagenomics assembly of...
TTTTTCCACCAGCATTCAACATTTCTACCAGAAATCTGGAATGTTGCTGTTAACGTACCTGTAAAGTTTCCGTTTTTAGGTGTTAATGTAACAGTACCCTCGCCAATCTGAAGATTTTCTCCATATGTTAATGTAAAGTTGCTTGCTACATCAATAGGATTTCCTTTTAAGGTTAAATCAATATCACTAGCAGGAACTGCAAGACTGTAGCCAGTGTATTCTTTGCTTCCGATAACTGCTTTTAAGTCTGCTGCATTTGCAGGTTTGATTTCATAAGTTATTTTTGCTTCGACATCACTGTAATGTGTTCCATCGCCTTTAACTGTTAATGTTGCTGTTCCTGCATTCAGATTATTGCTATAAGTTGCTGTATAATACTGAGGATTAATTACTTTTCCATCAATTACAACATCAAATTTCGGTTCAACAGCTTTTCCGGTATAAGTGAAGTTTGTTTCTTTTAATTTAATGTTTTCTGACTTGATTGTTTTTGCAGTTAATGTAGATGTATCACCCAGTGTTACGTTTTTAGAATTAGTGAAGTTTTTATTTGTAATTTCTGTTACTGTCGCAGTAACATCTTTACCAATTATATTTCCGTCTTTGCATTCGTATTTAACTTTGTAATCTTTTCCTTCTACAAGAGTAAATTCTTTAGCTGGTTTTGCACCATTTTTAGCTTTTACTACAAGTTTCATAGAATCTTTATAATCAGATAAATCTGTAGTATCCAGCTTTTCAACCTTCTTATTTGTAACTTTGACCTCAGAAATTACAGCAGGATTAATTGCAAATGTGATTTTCTTTTCACTTCCAGCATAATCGCCAAGACCTTTAACGATTACATAACCGCCATCTTCTACGTTCGTATTAGTACCATTTACTAATTCATATAAGGTCGGGGAAACTGCCTTTCCGCCAATTGTAAGAGTACCTAAGTCATCTTTTGTAATGACAATCTGTTCTCCCGTATATTCTTTATTGTCAAGTTTTACCACTTTTTTCGTTTGCAAATGTACCACCGGAAATATCAGTTCCTACAATATTGAAGTCCGCAGTAGTTGTTCCTGTAACATTTTTATTAAGTTCTTTTGGAGTGATTGTTACTTTGTAACTACCAATGTCTGTTGCATTATCCGGTACAGTAATAACAACATCCTTGTACAGGTCTAAAGTATTACCATTTTTATCAGTAAATGTAATATCATCTTTGTCAATGGTTACTTTCTTCTTATTGTTATATGTTTTGGCTTTTATAGAAACATTAACGTCTGATAAATCTCTACTGGTTACTTTGAAAGTATTTGTTGTTTCGATTGTTCTATGGTTGCTTCCGTCAGCAGCAATCTTGTAATTTTTAAAGCTACCAGTTTCCGGAGTACCGATAATCAGATTAATACGTGCATAAGCGACATCGTCAACATCTGTTGCTAAATTATTGGCGTTTCCTGCAGAAATAGATACATATCCATCTTTATCTGCATAAATATAGTTTGATAAATCTTCTTTTGTCTCTTTATCAATTAGTTTAATATCATCTTTTTTAACACGAATAACTTTTCCAGTATAAGTGAAAGTAGATGTTAATAAAGTTGCTTCCATATGTTCAGAAATGAGCTTGTCTTTAGTACCATCTAATGTTTTTGGTTCAATTTCATATGTTGTAGAAATCTGTCCTGTATATCCATCTGCCTGTGGGATTAAAGTAACAGATGCTTTTTTAGTTGCATTTGTATGATCACCAGACTGAACTACTTTAAAATCTGCAGTCACTGTCTTATCATTTGCAACCACTGTAGTTTTACCATCATTTTTTGTTAATGTAATATTAGATGTACTTATTTCCTGAGGTTTTCCATTATAGGTGTGTGTTCCGTTAACAGATGCGCTAAGATATAACTGAGATACATCAATTGCTTTTACAGCAATACCTTCTGAAGTGTAAGACCATACAGTTTTGTTATTATCATTAGAATCTGTAGCATATACAAACAATGTAAGTGTCTTTCCTGCTTCAGCTGCTACAGTAGCGCGTTGTACCGTCTGATCATTTGTAGGTGTTAAGATATCAGTGGCTGAATCAGCAGTTCCATTTACTTTCCAAGCATAATGAAATTTAATATTTGAATCAATGGCTTTATTATCTTTAGCGGTTACTTTGAATTTAGCTTTAACAGTTGTTCCCCATGTTACAGCATTATCTTTAATAGCATTATTTGCGCTATCAGTAAATTCTGGAGTCACACTGAATGAATCGCTAGATACTTCTGCAGCAGTAGCTACAGCAGTATTGTCCGTAGTATCTTCTACAACCGGAGTTTCTGTCACGTCATCAGAGAATGTTTCAGCAACTGAAGCTTCTGCGTCAGATGTTACAGCAGCGTCAGATCCATCGCTGAACTCAGCAGCCCATACCGGCACATTAGAAGTAGCAAGCATTGCAACAACAAGTGACATACTTAATGTCTTTTTTGCCATGCCCTTCTTTGTGTTTTTAATCTTTGTCATGATTATAGTTCCCCTTTCCTTAATATAACTATTTCTTTTTGGGTAAAGATTCCTAGACATAATCTGTCTGTTATGGTTAATAATAGTGCTTTCACCACTTTTTGTCAAGGGTAATGCTCAAGAATTTTACGATTTTTTTAAATTTCATACACTTCAAAAGCATTTATTTCCTTGATTTTTCATCTAAAAATCTATAATTTGTTACAAATGTGGTGAGTTGTTCGTTCTAATCACAAGATGATGTATCAACCCCTGTATGGTCAAATGGCAGAGAACCCTCTATAATTCTCTGCCATTTTCTCATTTTATAACTGTTGTTCTTTTTTTATTCTTTCAACCTGCTCAATCGGCATCTGTGTATCTGCAGCGATTTCTTCCAATGTACTTTTGCCTCTTTTCAGCATACAGATTACTATTTTTTCTTTCGTCTCTGTTTTTATTTCTTCTTTCACTTCTTCTTTCACGTCTTGCCTTATTTCATTTATCAGCTTATCTGTTTTCAGCTCTAATACTTCTCCGCCCATGGCTCGATCAACTCCCTTCTTTGTTTTTTCTGAATCTGAGAAAATGTAGTCTGCAATTTTTAGGATTACTTCCACAAGGTAACGATACAGTGCCTCTTTTCCATTTTCAAGCAGACTTTCTTCCAGTCTTCTGGAAATTGTCACATATTCATCCAGCAGTTTCTGAAGTTTTTCCGGATCTTTCTCTATATCTTCTCTGCTTTTTTCATATCTTATGACATAAAATGGCAGGAGAAAGAGCAGTTTCTTCTGAAAGATTACATCCTGTGTATATCTTTCTATGTAAATAGCCGGCAGTTCATATTTTATTACCCGCCCGTCTGGCATGATAATATCCATTCCGAGAGTATCTTTTCTGCCTTTTCCACGTAAATATAATACACAGGAATGAGGAAAATATATTTTGTACCGTCCATTCTCAATCTGCTTTGTTTCCAGACTGACAGCAAAATCATATTCTATCATTCGGATTACCATTTCTGCATCTCCGGTACTCTGACATTCTATATGATAGATCTTATCTGCTATTTTCAACCGGGAATCTGTAATCTTTTCTCCGTTCTTTGTCTGGTGTTCGTTTCTCTGCTGCTCAACTGCTATATCTGCGGGATAATTTGTGCCAAATACCTCGTTGATCAGTGGAACCACAAGCTCTGGCATTTTCTCCAGCATTGTTCTGAAAACATTATCAAATATGGTGTTATTTGCCATCTGATACACCTTTCCTGGCTGTTAGTTATCGTTCGCTTTTGTATTTTGATCATGTTTTCGGATGTATTCTTATTTCCAGGTGCTTCGCATCTATGAAATTTTATCTTTTGTGCAAAGTATTTTTGTTTTCGATCACCCTCTTTGCACTCTGTTTTGTATTTTCTATTGTAACAGATGCCTTCTCATTTTTCCAGTCAAATCTCTGCTCTTAAGAACTTTTTGTTCTTTTGCATTATATGTCTGTACACAAAATTTCCCGTACAAATGGATTAATATATTATGCCACTACTGCAACAAAAAGCCCCTGCAATACAGTCCTGATAACTGTACTGCCAGGGGCTTTATTTTTATTCAGAAGCAATTACTTCTATAAATATAGCGTATTATTTCTTTCTGACAATAACCTTATCCAGATGCCAGATATCATCTACATATTCCTGGATAGTTCTGTCGGATGTGAACTTGCCGCTGCATGCTGTGTTGAGGAGTGCTTTCTTAGCCCAGCCTTTTTCGTCTCTGTATGCTGCTTCTACACGTTTCTGTGCGTCTGCATAGGAACGGAAGTCTGCGAGGATGAAGTAGCGGTCTGCTCTGTCTGTGTTCTTTGTGTTGAGAAGTGAATCGTACAGGTCACGGAAGAGTTCTGTATCGCTGGAGAAGGTTCCGTTGATGAGCTGCATCAGTACCTGACGGATTTCTTCGTCTGTGTTGTAGATTACGTTTGGATCGTATCCGCCGTTGTTTTCGTAGTTGATTACTTCGTCGGAGCTTAAACCGAAGATGAATGCGTTTTCTGCGCCAACTTCTTCTACGATCTCTACGTTGGCACCGTCCATTGTTCCAAGTGTAGGAGCACCGTTGAGCATGAACTTCATGTTACCTGTACCGGATGCTTCTTTACTTGCTGTGGAGATCTGCTCGGAAACGTCTGCTGCTGCGAAGATCCACTCAGCGTTGGATACTCTGTAGTTTTCGATGAATACAACTTTGATCTTGCCGTTGATGGAAGCGTCGTTGTTTACTACATCTGCTACTGAGTTGATGAGTTTGATGATCTTCTTGGCTGTTGCGTAACCTGCGGATGCTTTTGCACCGAAGATGAATGTTCTTGGATAGAATTCCATTTCCGGATGCATCTTGATCTGGTTGTACAGATAGATAACATGCAGGATGTTCAGGAGCTGGCGTTTGTACTCGTGAAGTCTCTTAACCTGTACATCGAAGATGGAGTGCGGGTCTACTTCTACGCCATTGTGCTCAAGGATATATTTAGCCAGACGCTCTTTGTTCTTGAACTTAATGTTCATGAATTCCTGGAGTGCTTTCTCATCATCTGCATAAACTGCAAGTTTCTTTAACTGCGGAAGGTCTGTGATCCAGTCCGGTCCGATATGCTCTGTGATCCAGTCTGCAAGGAGTGGATTTGCGTGGAGCAGGAAACGTCTCTGAGTGATACCGTTTGTCTTGTTGTTGAATTTCTCAGGCATCATTTCATAGAAGTCTTTTAATTCCTGATTCTTCAGGATTTCTGTATGAAGGCGTGCAACACCGTTTACAGAATAGCCTGCTGCGATTGCAAGGTGAGCCATCTTAACCTGTCCGTCATAGATGATCGCCATCTTTTTGATCTTCTCATAATTTCCCGGATATTTTGCCTGGATGGCGAGAATGAAACGACGGTTGATCTCTTCGATGATCTGATATACACGCGGAAGCAGTCTGGAGAAGAGCTCGATCGGCCATTTCTCAAGTGCTTCGGACATGATGGTATGGTTTGTGTAAGCAACGGATTTGGTTGTTACTTCCCATGCTTCATCCCATCCAAGTCCTTCTTCGTCCATGAGGATACGCATTAACTCTGCTACTGCTACAGTCGGATGTGTATCGTTCATCTGGAATGTTACTTTTTCATATAATTTATGGATATCGTCATGTTTCTTTTTGTATTTGGCAATTGCTGCCTGGAGGCTTGCAGATACAAAGAAGTACTGCTGTTTCAGTCTCAGCTCTTTACCTGCATAGTGGTTATCGTTCGGTAAAGGACTTCTACGATATTGCGGGCAAGGTTCTCCTGCTCTACTGCTTTCTTGTAATCACCTTTATCAAAGGAATCAAGCTCGAAGTCTACGATCGGCTCTGCATCCCAGATACGAAGTGTGTTTACTACATCATTGTCATATCCTGTGATCGGCATATCATAAGGAATGGCTTTTACAGCCTGATATCCTTCGTGGATAAATTTGTTTCCGCCCTTTTCAGGATCGTACTCTACTCTTACATATCCACCAAAGTGTACTTCCTTGGCATATTCCGGACGACGCAGTTCGAATGGGTAGCCGTTCTTTAACCAGTTATCCGGTACCTCGATCTGATAACCGTTCTGGATTTTCTGTTTGAACATTCCGTAGTGGTAACGGATTCCGCAGCCATATGCTGCGTAATTTAAAGTTGCGAGAGAATCAAGGAAGCATGCAGCCAGTCTTCCCAGACCACCGTTTCCAAGTGCCGGATCCGGTTCCTGATCTTCGATACAGTTAAGGTCAAATCCCAGCTCTTCGAGAGCTTCTTTTACTTCACCGTAAGCGCAAAGGTTGATCAGGTTGTTTCCGAGAGCACGTCCCATCAGGAATTCCATGGACATATAGTATACGATCTTCGGATCCTGTTCGTCATAAGCTTTCTGTGTTGCAAGCCAGTTATCAATGATAACGTCTTTTACAGAGTAGCTTACTGCCTGAAAAATCTGCTCCTGTGTAGCTTCTTCAATTGTTTTTCGATAGAGGAATTTTACGTTGTCTTTTACGCTTTTCTTGAATGCCTCTTTCTTGAACATTTCGTTTGTCATTTCATACCTCCCGTAATGGTTTCACTGTTCACTTTATTCTCAGCAATACACCTTGCGGATATTGCCGGTGAACCTCTTCATTCCGTCAACTCTTCTGTTTTCTCATATCAGAGAAATTGGGGGCAAAGAATCTCCGCCTCCAATTTCCTCTCTGAAATCAGACTGTCAAGGATAATGATACTCTTTTTTCGACAGTCTGTCATGTATATAATTGCCGAATTTTATAACATTTTTTTGTTATCGTGCATTGCGAAAGTAGTATATTTCCTGTGAAATACCTGTAACTCATCAGTACCTTGTCAGTAATTGACCGAATGTTGTCAATTACAGTTTCTTAACACCCATAGTTACTGCTTCTTTGTTGATGTTCCACTCTTTCACATAACCATCGGTCTCTCCAAGTACCATTTCGTCTGCAAGTACTTCTGACTTGATCTCATCTTCGTGTGCTTTCATGACATCCTGGATCTTGTCGTTTCCGTGAGCGTATACTACGATCTTGTCCATAACTTCGAAGCCGGCTTCCTTACGCATGGTCTGGATCTTGCTGATGATCTCACGTACGAATCCCTCTTCGATCAGTTCAGGTGTCAGGTTTGTATCAAGGACTACGGATGTTTCACCGTCAGATTCGGATACATAGCCTTCTGTCTGTGCTGTTTCAATAAGAAGGTCTTCTTCTGTAAGTTCTACATTGTTTCCGTTGATATCCAGTTTCAGGACACCGTTGGTTCTCAGCTCGTTCATTGCTGCTGTTCCATTGATGTCTGTGAGAGCCTGTCTGATTCCTCCAAGGAGTTTACCATATTTCGGTCCTACTGTACGAAGCTGTGGTTTGAAACTGTAGGAGATAAAGGATTCTACATCATCTGCGAATTTTACTTCTTTGACATTCAGTTCGTCTGCGATGATGTCAGTGTAGAATTCACTCATTTTCTTCTCAGCTTTTACATACATGGTTCCGATCGGCTGACGGTTCTTGATGTTTGCTGTATTTCTGCAGGCACGTCCCAGAACTACGATCTCCAGAAGCTCTTTCATGTCTGCTTCCAGATCTTTGTCGATCCATGCTTCATTTACAGTCGGGAAGTCGCAGAGGTGGATACTCTCAGGAGCATCTTTGTCCACGCTTCTTACCAGGTTCTGATAGATGTCTTCTGTCATGAACGGGATCATCGGAGCTGCTGTCTTGGCGATGGTTACCAGTGCATGGTACAGAGTCATATAAGCATTGATCTTATCCTGCTCCATTCCCTTTGCCCAGAAACGTTCACGGCTTCTTCTTACATACCAGTTACTCATCTCATCTACAAATTCCTGGAGTGCTCTTGCTGCTTCCGGGATCTTGTAGTTTGCCAGATCATTGTCTACAGCCTGAACAGTTGTGTTTAATCTGCTGAGCAGCCATTTGTCCATAACAGGAAGCTGGTCATAGTTCAGTTCATATTTGGTCGGGTCGAAGTTGTCGATGTCTGCATATAATACGAAGAACGCGTAAGTATTCCACAGTGTGCTCATGAATTTACGCTGTCCTTCCACAACTGCCTTGCCATGGAAACGGTTCGGAAGCCATGGAGCACTGTTGATGTAGAAGTACCATCTGATAGCATCTGCGCCGTATTTGTTCAATGCATCGAATGGATCAACTGCGTTTCCTTTGGACTTACTCATCTTCTGTCCGTTCTCATCCTGGACATGTCCCAGAACGATTACGTTCTTGTATGGTGCTTTATTGAAGAGCAGTGTGGATTCTGCAAGGAGTGAGTAGAACCATCCACGAGTCTGGTCTACTGCCTCGGAGATAAAGTTTGCAGGGAACTGCTGCTCAAATAATTCTTTGTTTTCAAATGGATAATGATGCTGTGCGAAAGGCATTGCTCCTGAGTCGAACCAGCAGTCAATAACCTCCGGTACACGATGCATTTCTCCACCGCACTCCGGACACTTCAGTGTGATCTCATCGATGTATGGGCGGTGAAGCTCTACTGTCTTGGCTCTCTCATCACCGCTCATCTCGAATAATTCCTGACGGCTTCCGATGGAATGCATATGTCCGCATTCACACTGCCAGATGTTCAGTGGTGTTCCCCAGTAACGGTTACGGCTGATACCCCAGTCCTGAACATTTTCAAGCCAGTCGCCGAAACGTCCTTTACCGATGCTCTCAGGGATCCAGTTGATTGTATTGTTATTTCTGATCAGGTCATCCTTAACTGCTGTCATCTTGATGAACCAGGATTCTCTTGCATAGTAGATCAATGGTGTATCACATCTCCAGCAGTGTGGATAATCATGCTCGAATTTCGGAGCATCGAAGAGCTTGCCTTCTTTGTCCAGGTCTGTGAGAACCATAGGATCTGCTTTCTTTACGAAAACGCCTGCGTATGGTGTCTCTTTTGTCAGGTTACCCTGTCCGTCTACGAACTGTACGAATGGCAGTTCATAGTTACGTCCGATTCTGCTGTCGTCTTCACCGAATGCAGGTGCGATGTGAACGATACCTGTACCATCACTCATAGTAACGTAGTTATCACAGGTTACGAAATGAGCTTTCTTTTTCTGTTTTGCTGCTGCCTCTCCTGCACATGCGAAAAGCGGCTCGTATGCTTTGTATTCCAGATCTGTTCCTTTGTAGGTTTCCAGAACTTCATATGCTTTCTCGCCTTCTTCTTTTGCAAGCTTGCCAAGGACTTTGTCAAGGAGTGCTTCTGCCATATAATAGGTATATCCGTCTGCTGCCTTTACTTTGCAGTAAGTCTCATCCGGGTTTACGCAGAGTGCAACGTTGGACGGAAGTGTCCATGGTGTTGTTGTCCATGCAAGGAAGTATGCATCTTCACCAACAACCTTGAATCTTACAACTGCGGAGCGCTCTTTTACAGTTTTGTATCCCTGGGATACTTCCTGTGCGGAAAGAGGGGTACCGCATCTTGGACAGTAAGGAACGATCTTGAAGCCTTTATACAGAAGCTTCTTGTTCCAGATTTCTTTTAATGCCCACCATTCGGATTCAATATAATCATCATAATAAGTTACATATGGATGTTCCATATCAGCCCAGAAACCAACAGTAGATGAGAAATCCTCCCACATTCCTTTGTATTTCCAGACGCTTTCCTTACACTGTTTGATGAATGGCTCCATACCGTATTCTTCGATCTGCTCTTTGCCATCCAGACCAAGCTTCTTCTCTACTTCCAGCTCTACCGGAAGTCCATGAGTATCCCATCCTGCTTTACGTGGAACCATGTAGCCCTTCATTGTACGGTATCTCGGGATCATATCCTTGATAACGCGGGTAAGTACATGGCCGATGTGCGGTTTACCGTTTGCAGTAGGCGGTCCGTCGTAGAATGTATAGGTTTCTCCCTCTTTTCTGTTCTCCATACTTTTCTCAAAGATATGGTTTTCTTTCCAGAATTCTTCTACTTTTTTCTCACGGTCTACAAAGTTTAAGTTCGTATCAACTTTCTGGTACACAGTAATTTACCTCCTGTTTAAATTATTTGTATCAGACACCTGAAAATATGCAGGACGTTTATATACGCTGAAAAATATTTCCAGTGTCCTTTAAGAACGAAAATAAGCCCATAAAAAATCGCCCTTTTGTAAAAGGACGAAGGTTTATTGACGTTCGCTATACCACCTGTTACATTGTACGGGCATCCTCTGCCGATACATGAATCTTTTAACGGGGATTTCCGTCAGCTCTTACCTGTCTGTACACCCTTCAGAGCTGCAACTCCGGAGTGATCTTCACTGCATTTACTCACCACCGGGCTCACACCCTCCCCGGTTCGCTGTCTGCTTTCCCCTGCAGTTACTCTCTCCATCAACGTTTTTGTGGACATATCATTTATTTAACTATGCGGATTCATTATAAGGTCACAAAATTCACTGTGTCAAGTATTTTTTTGAATATTAGGGTAATCCTGTTACTGTTTAATAACACTGGTTACTGTCAAACTCCCGAACAGTAACACACTGTTAACATACTATCATATAAATTTTACACAGGCATTGTAATTAATGATATAATAAGGTAGAATATTTTGTCCGAACGTCATTTAAAACGATGTACTAGAGCGTGTCTGAAAAATCATTCCCGCAATCTGCACGCCCCACTTTGCGGTATATTTCACCCGAATTCAGTTGCCGTAGCCCGCTACGGCGCCCTCATCCGGGCAAAATATCCCACAAATTGT
>ENA-OQJR01000661-OQJR01000661.1-human-gut-metagenome-genome-assembly--contig:-NODE-661-length-10781-cov-5.411489_pt1 | contig 10781 bp, 7 predicted proteins | sample MGYA00242614_ERZ504781 | MGnify/ENA primary metagenome ERZ504781 (study PRJEB26092, sample SAMD00036365) | human gut metagenome | host: Homo sapiens | study: EMG produced TPA metagenomics assembly of...
ATTCCTGCTCGCCGGCTATGAAATCGACCCGAAACGACTCGCCGGACATCAAGGCAAAGTCGGCCTTGTCACATGGATCATCACCTTGGGGCTCGCCGGACTCGTCGTGACCCTGCTTCCATTCTTCGCAAAGCAAGGCATCAACGGCATCGCCACGGTAATAGCACTTACCACCACCGCTCTCGGCACACTCATGCCGATTCTCAAGGAACGCAACCTCGAAGGCACCCCCATCGGCGACGCCATCATCTCGTACGGAACGTGGGGCGAACTCGGCCCAATCCTTGCCATGGCCATCCTGCTATCCACCCGAACCGGCTGGCAGACCATGCTCGTGCTCGGCGCGTTCCTTGCCATCTGTCTACTGTGCGCAATGCTACCCACGAAAGCACTGAAAACCGGCCATCGCCTGTACCGTTTCCTTACGGAAAACGCGAACACGTCATCGCAAACGCTCATGCGACTGACCACATTCCTGCTCATCTTCCTTGTCACCATTTCTGCACTGTTCGAACTTGACGCGGTGCTCGGCGCGTTCGCCGCAGGCTTCATCCTGCGTTACATCATCCCCGACGGCAGCAAGTCGCTGGAAATGAAACTGGAAGGCGTCGGCTACGGCTTCCTCATTCCTGTGTTTTTCGTGGTGTCAGGCGCCGCGATCAACGTGCGCGCCGTGGCAGGCCGGCCCGCGCTGCTCGTCGCGTTCATCGTCATGCTCATGCTGATTCGCGCGGTGCCCGTATATGTTGCGTTATCGCTCGACAAACGCAAGAATCCGCTGTCATCGCATCATCGCGTCACCGTAGCGCTGTATTGCACGACCGCGCTGCCGATCATCGTCGCCGTCACGTCACTGGCGGTGAAGGTCGGCACCATGCAAAGCGACACCGCGTCAACACTGGTCGCAGCCGGCGCGATTACGGTGTTCCTGATGCCGCTGCTTGGCTCGATCACATATCAGGTGGCCGACGTACATCCGGTCACCGCGGTTCGGGAGATTGCACACACACCATCCGATTGGCGGACGATCGTGCACGAACATGCGCAGGTGCGTGCGCTGCTGCACCATCAGGACCGGCTCAAGCGTATGGCGGAAACATTGGACGCACTGGAGGAGATGGGAACGATGGGACATGGCGATGCGGCACATAGCAATGCCGGACATGGCGATGAATATCGAGCCGAACTTGTGAAACGTGCGCGCCGCGAAATCGACCGGCAGTTGAAGGAACTCGGCCTGGACCCGCAGCTCACCACGCAACTGCCACACAACTACCGTTATCCGAAGAACTGAGACGCGAATCCGAGCCTTTCCGGCACTCTAAGTGTCCGATTCTGGAGAAACGGACAACCACAGGGCACTTTCGCCGCATTACTTGTCCGATTCTGGAGAAACGGACATTCAGACATGCGCCTATTCGACGGATTTGAGCGAACTAATCGGGTCGATACGGTCGAGTACAGGGTTGACGAGCAGCTGCACAAGTAGCGCGAACGCCATGGTCGCGCCGGCCGCAATCACATAACTCAACGGCGTGCATTCCACTTCGAAATACAGTGCGGGCATATTCAACGCAGCCGTCAGCAATCCGCCGACGAAACGGCCGAGAGGCAAGCCCAGCACCACGCCCATCATGGTGAGCACCATCATTTCACGGTTCACATAGTGGTGAACCTCTTTGTCGAAGAATCCGAGCACCTTGAGCGTGGCCATCTCGCGTTCACGTTCTGACACGTTGGTGTTGGCGAGTGTGAACAGCACCACGAGCGCGAGCCCACCCGCGAGCGCCACGATCAGCGCGACCACCGCACCCATCAGATCGAATTTGAAGCTTTCCGCCATGTGCGCACAGCTCACGGCTTTCATGACCGCATCGTCGTCTTCCAGCTTTTCCGCATAGGCGGCCTGGGATTCGCCTGAACCCTTGAGATTCGCATACATGGCGTTCCACACCAATTGTTGGCCGTTTGACGATGCGCCATTCGAGGTACCGGATTCGCCGTTTTGATTGTCCGATTCTCCAGAATCGGACACAGAAGATGCGGAAGGCGTGCCGGATGCAGCAGTATCGAACAGCTGGCGATAATAGGTTTCGCTCACATACACGTCCGATCCGATCACACTGCGGATCACCGCGCTGACATGCGCTTCGGCCTGCGTATCGTCACCGTTGGTCAGCGTTACCATACCGCCCGCTTTGACGCCCATCGCGCTTGCCGCGGACTGCGATACGATCACGCCGTCATCGTCCAGGCTTATCGCATCCTTCGTGCCGGAAGTACCATTCGCGTCCGATGCTCCAGAATCGGACAACGAAGACGCAGAGGAAGACGCTCTGGACTTCCCGCTGAACAACGACTTCGCACCATCCACCCAACTGGAGCGCACCGGCTGCAACGTGACCATCTTGCCGAACTCGCTGCATTCACTGTCGGGCACGGCAACCAGCTGAATGCTTTCGCTGCCCGAATCGCCGGTCAGATCACCCGATTCAACGCGCACGTCCATGCTCGACGTGACGCGACCATCCGAAGCGACTTTTTGCCGCATCGCATCAACATCGTCATCATTCGCGACCACCATCAAATCGTACTGATACACGTCCTGATACTGTTTCGCGCCCAATGCGGCAACGGTGTCGTTGATCGCAAGTCCGCACACAATCAGCGCGGTGCAGCCGGCCACGCCGCCGACCGTCATGATCAGGCGCGATTTGAAGCGGAAAATGTTGCGTGCCGTGACTTTGCCGAGAAAGCTCATGCGATTCCATAACGGCTTGATACGCTCCAGTAGAATGCGCGATCCTGCACGCGGCGCTTTCGGACGCATGAGACTGGCCGGCTTCTGTCGCATTTCCTGCACGCACGCATACACGGCTGCGGCAAGCACGCCGATTACGAATAGCGCGACTCCGGCCGTTCCATACAGCCAGTCGTATTCCAAGCGTACGTCCGGCATCACATACAAGCCTCGCAATACGACGAGCAGGAACGCCGGAATGCCAAGGAAGCCTGCGATCAGGCCGAGTCCACCGCCGATCAGACAGGCGAACAGCGCGAACAACAGGTATCGTGAGGCGACCGCAAGACGCCCGTAGCCGAGCCCTGTATATGTGCCGATCAGCCCGCGATCCTCTTCGACCATGCGCGCCATGGCGGTCAGACTCATCATCACCGCCACGAGCAAGAACACGATCGGGAATGCGTTGCCCAGCGATTGGATGGATTCCAGATCGGATTTCAGCGAGCTGAATCCGCCGATTTGCGACCGGTCCTGCACATACCAACGCACTTGCGGAATGCTGTCTTCCAGCTCGTTTTGCTTGGATTGCAGTGTCCGTTCGGTGTCTTTTTTCTGCTGGTCCAATTTCGATTGCGCCTGGTCGAGTTGCGCTTTGGCTTCCGCTAATTGCGGGCTTGCGGCAATTACCGTTTCACGTAGTGTTTCACGGGTTGTTTCGTCGAGGGATCCTGCAGCCGCGCCCGCCTGCATATTGACGATTTGGTCGATTTGCTGATTGAGCTGGCTGCGATTGCTGTCGATCTGCTGTTGCGCTGCGGCGAACTGTTTGTCGGTTTGCGCTTTCGCCTCGTCGATTTGTTTGGTTCCAGCGTCGAGTAGTTCCTGATGACGCGCTTTCTGGCGATTGGTTCGCACCGTGCCGTCGATGCGGTCAGCTACTTCGCTGACGGTGTCGTCGTACACGTCACTGAACGAGTCCTTGTCGGCGGCGCCTTTCACGAGAATGGTGACGGCCGTGTACATGCTGCCGGTCACACCGTCGGACGGCGCAAAGAACGTGTAGTCGCTGGTGGCGGAGGAACGGAACGCGTTCGTACCCGAATAGCCGTCTGGATTGGTGAGATCCTGCGGGTCAAGCACCACGCCCACAATAGTCAGTTCGGTGGGGAAGCTCGGTGCCTGATTGTCCGATTCACCAGAATCGGTCACCCGTGCGGCACGTTTGCCATCCTGCGTGTCCGATTCTGCAGAATCGGACATCTGGGACCCGTTTTCGCCCGTTTGGTTGTCCGATTCTGCAGAATCGGACACAGAAGAAGACGCCGAATCCTGCGGTGTCACCGTAATATGGTCGCCCTTTTTATATCCGGAATCCTTGATGAATTTGCGCGTCACCGCGATCTCACCGGACTTTTCAGGCATACGGCCACTTTGCAAATACGGCTGGTCAATGCCGTTCGTGCCGATCTCCTGCATGGTCACGGTTTTTTTACCGTTCAGATCGACCGTCACGGTTTGCGAACGTTCGCCCTGCACTTTCGCGACACCGGAAACCTTACGGAGCGCGGCAATATCGTCATCGGTCAATCCGACCGTCGACAACACCTGAATATCGTGCAATCCTTGGGTGTCGAAAAAACGATCCGTCGCAAGAAAAGCGTCTCGGCAACCCGCGTAAATGCCCGTAAGCACGGCAACGCCCAGCAACGAGATCAGTGCGATGGAGATGAATCGCTTCCACGCATGCAACCACATACGCACCATGTCTTTGATGAATGCCATGACGACCTCCAGCCCGTAGCGCTCAAGCAGCACCAACCATTGCTCCCAAAACCTTCATTTTATTGAACTATCGAACTATTGAACACTATGAAACCGAATCCACGCGCTACAGCTACAATCGGGGAAGACGCGCCATACCAAAAACCATAGGCGCGTCACCTACCACTACTGCCGAACGCAACATCGCCAAGATCGCAAACTTTTGCCGAATTTGCCGAATATTGCCGAGGCACCCAAGAAGAGGAAGCATTCATGAGCGACGCAACCGTTGCGAAGAAACCGCGCGAAACCGACGATGTGCCGGTTCCGCCGACGCTGCGCAAGTCTTTGAAGAATCGTCATATTCAATTGATCGCATTGGGCGGCGCGATCGGCACCGGCCTGTTCTATGGTTCCAGCGAGTCGATTCAGCTGGCGGGCCCGGCCATTCTGCTCGCCTATCTGATCGGCGGTCTGGCGATTTTCCTGATCGTGCGCGCCCTGTCCGAAATGGCGGTCGAGGATCCGAAGGCGGGCGCGTTCAGCTATTACGCCACGCAGTACTGGTCGAAGCGAGCCGGCTTTATTTCCGGCTGGAATTACTGGTTCAACTACGTGCTGGTGGCCATGGTGGAGCTTGCCGTGGTCGGCTCGTTCGTGAACTACTGGTTCCCGAACATTCCGAAGTGGGTGTCGGCGGCGGTGTTCCTCGTGGCCATCGCGGCGCTGAATCTCATGGGCGTGAACAAGTTCGGCGAATTCGAATTCTGGTTCGCCATCATCAAGATCGTGGCCGTGCTGGCCATGATTCTCGGCGGCCTGTATGTGATCATCGCCAATGTGCCGACCGCTTCGGGCATTCGCGCGTCGTTCGCCAACTGGTTTACCGTTGACGGCGGATTCCTGCCGCATGGCCTGATGTCTCGCAATGCGGACGGCACGTGGACCGGCCTGCTGATGGCGCTGGTCGTGGTGATGTTCAGCTTCGGCGGCACCGAGCTCATCGGCATCACCGCGGGCGAAACCGAAAATCCGCGCACCACCATCCCGAAGGCCACGAACGGCATTATCTGGCGTATTCTCGTGTTCTATATCTGCGCGCTCGGCGTGATTATGGCCGTGGTGCCGTGGAGCACGATCGACGGCAATTCCAGCCCGTTCGTGCAGATTTTCGACTCGGTGGGCGTGCATGCAGCCGCCGGCATTCTGAATTTCGTATGCTTGACCGCCGTGATGAGCGTGTACAACTCCGGCCTGTACGCGAACTCGCGCATGCTGTATTCGTTGGCGAAGCAGGGCAATGCGCCCGCGTATCTGGGCCGCCTGAACAAGCGCGGCGTTCCGGTCGGGGGTGTGATCACGTCGGCCATCATCATTGCGATCGCCGTGGTGGTGGTGTTCGTGTGGCCTGATTTCGCGTTCAATTATTTGATGTCGATTGCCACGATTGCCGCTGCGATTAATTGGATCATGATCATGATTACGGAAATTAAGTTCCGTCGCGTTGTCGCCGCCGGCGACGGTCCGAATGATTTGAAGGGATTGAAGGGCCAGGAAGCACTTGACAAACTTGCGTTCAAGCTGCCGTTCGCCAAGGTGACGCCGTATGTGGTGATCGCGTTCATGCTGCTGGTCGTGGTGCTCATGTGCTTCTCCGCAAGCTATCGCATCGCAGTGGTCGCCGGCGTGATTTGGCTGGTCGTGCTGTTCGCCGCCTATCAGATCACACAGAAGCGCGCCTGAAGTCGTAAGGCAACAATGCGCCCATGCCTCAAGCGAGGGGCACGGGCGCTTTTTGATTTCAGATTACGATTTCAGATTTCAGATTTTGATTTCCAATCCGCGATTCCCGGGCTGTTCTGGGGACTCGCGCCGTTCGACCTGTGGTACCTGTCGAAGCAGTCCGGCAACACCGTCGCAATCCTGTATGGCGTAACCCTTGCGGCGATCGCCGCGATCGGCTCGCTGCTCGCTTTCATCCTGCCCTTGTCGGGGCGCAGCAAATGCGCAATCGCAATTTTTTAATTCATCATCGCATTAACTCATCATCGCATCTTATTCCGCTGCCGGAGCGGGACCGGTCGAAGCGCGGGCACGCAATTCGTACGGCCCTTCCATCAGATGCCCCACACGCTCGCCGCCGATCAGCTTGAGCAGCAATCCGGCGGCCTGCTTACCGGTATCGACCACGTCACGGCCCATGGCGGTCAGGTTCGGATACGCCGCGGTGCACATGAGGGAATCATCCCACGACATGATGGAGATTTCCTCCGGTACTTTGATGCCTTGCGAAGCTGCCACGCCAAGGCCAGCCAACGCCATCACATCATTGTCGTAGATGATCGCCGTCGGATGCTCAGAGAACGCCAGCAGGCGCTTCGTGGCCTCGCGACCGGTTTCCGGCGTGTAGTCGGTGTGCAGGCAACGATAACGCATGCCCAGCTCGGAAGCGACGTCCGCAAAGGCGGAATCGCGAATATACGAGTGCGCAAGCGATTCGGGACCGCCGACGCGGGCGATCTGACGATGCCCGAGATCATACAGGTATCGCACCGCTCGGCGCACGGCATCGGCGTCGGCGCTTGACAGACTCGGCAGATTGCCGACCACGGAGGCATCGGCAATGGCAAGCACCGGCATCTCCTCATGCTCCTCAAGCAAGGCAACGCAAGGGTCTCCAAGCTCGACATTGACGAGCAGCATGGCGTCGACGTTGCCAGTAGCAATCCAATCATCGATGATCGAAAGCTTCGCGTCCTCACCCACGGCCATGCGTACCAGCAGAGAATAATCGTATTTTTCCAGCTCGGCGCCAAGACCGGAAATAAGTTCCATCATGTAGGATTCGACGGAAAGCAGCTTCGGGTCGTAACCCAGCACTAGACCCACGCGCTGCGTCTTCGCCTTGGCCAGCGCCTGTGCCGCGCCATTCGGCTTCCATCCCAGTTCGTGTGCGACCTTCAACACTTTGTCTCGAGTCACATCGGAAACACCAGACTTGCCGTTGAGCGCATACGAAACGGCGCTACTAGAGACTCCCGAAGCCTTGGCAACGTCAAAAATCGTCACCTTGCTTTTTTGAATAGGCATGTCCGTGTCCTTCTTCTTAACTTAAATCGCAACTTAAACGGTTCATCTACATCGTACAGTAAAAGCGCCGACCAACCTCTTGAAAAGTCAGCGTTCACAACACTTTCGTTTCTTAAGGTTGGCGGCGCTTCAACTTATGTTTTTACTCAACCGAACACGTCAACTGAAATTTCAGTAGTCCTCTATCCACTCTTCTACCGCTTCAGTAGACGGCGTACTCGCGGAAGCTCACCATTCGCGCTTCGGATCGTTGGCGGAACGCGGCACGTTGGCGGCTGCGAACGCACCCGGAGCGGCAAGCGCTGCGGCATCGGCAGTGGCGATATGCAGCACGACGCTTTCGCCCGGAAGCAGCGAGACCATGCCCTCGGCCACCGAAGCCTTCGCGTCGACCTTATCTGCCATGCAGAACAGGTCGCGCACGTAGCTCTTGGCTGTGGCGGTAAGTTCCACGCCATCTTCCACGGCAACGGCCGCGGCACTGAGGGCGAGTTTCACGTAAAACATTTCTTGTATTCACGCAATGGTTGCGGCACGGATGGCCATCCGCGCGTTCCGGAAGACGAACAGATGGCCGCCGAACTGACCGCATACCTGGAATCATTCGGCCCGGACCTCTGGCAATAGCCTATGCGCTCGCAGTGCAGCGCATTTTATTTGATTCGTTTCTGCGATTTTGGTGGCATAAATCGCAGAAACGTTGATTTTTCAACGATTTTTTATTTGACTGGTATTTGATTCGTATTTGACTGACGTGCGATCAGCAGGACTTCAATCGCAATATAAAGCGTGCGATTGCAGCACACTATAAGCACAGCAATCGCACGCTATTCATCGTCAACTATCGACAATCATGTGACGCAGCCGTTCAACGCAACTATCTAACGTGATTATTCAGCGTGATCAGAGTCGGTGTGATCGGTCAGGTCCAGCTTGAATGGGTGAGCAGGCAGATTATTGTCATTAAACAACGGTGCCGGACCCCAGCTACGCCATGCGTAGCGCATCATCACCGGCGCTGGCACTTCCGGCGTGGCCAACGTAATCGTGCCGATACTGCGGCTGTTGATCGGAATACCGAATTCCGTGGCGTTGTAATCGACCACGTTGACCTTTGCGTTGACCAGATCGTCAATATCGCAATCCACGAAAATCGCGGCGTAGGCCGGATGGAACACACCATCGGCACCGGCAAGCTCGAAACCGGAACGTTCCGGCAGACGCACCAGCGAAGGCAGGCTCTTGGCGAACTCGTCACCAAAACTGTCGGGCGTAGTACCGCTGAAATGCAGGCCGTGCGCGTACCGGAAGAACAGGCGTACGCGGCCGCCTTCGTCGCAGCGGAAACCCAGCACAGTCGGCCCATACACCGGAATACGGCTCATACCATACACTTGGCGAAGCGCACAATTGCCTAGACGCTCGCCCGGTGTACGTTTATCAACCGGATGAATGTTGTTGTATTCGCCGCAATCCATAGTGCAGATGGCGAACACATTGTCGATGGACTGCGCGGCATCCCACTGGGCCTCGCGCAACACCGGCCACAGCATCGGATCGCCGTCACCCTCGTCGACCTTCTTGTCAATCCACTGCGGCAATTGCACGATCAGGAACGGCAGGCTTTCGCTCCACAGCGCACGCCATTCACCAATCATCATGCCCAGCAACTCACGGTAGGATCCGCAATACGGCTCGTCTTCCTCGCCCTGATACCATAGGAATCCCGCCAAGGAGTAAGGCACAATGCGCTCCAGCATGGCATGGAACGCGCCTGACGGACGCCACTGCGAGGTCGGCGTCATCGGCGGCGGCCACGGGCATTCGCCATACTGTTGGGTCAGCGTATCCCACGTCACATCAGGATCGTCTTCGCGGGCGGCTGCGATCGACGCATTCCACGTATCAGAACGCGACTGCCATTCGCCGTACTCCAAATCGAACTGTTCCTGCGTTTTACCTGCGATCGCCTGCTCATAGCGCGCAAGATAGCCGCGCCCGGATTCGCTGGAATTCAGTGCATCTTCGCTCGTCCAGCAACTGATCGACGTACCCCCGATATAACAGTCGATAATGCCGATCGGAAGGTCGGAATCAAGTTCATCACGCAGTTTTCGCGCAAAATAGTACGCTACCGCACTCATTACGCCACTATTTTCAGGCGATGATTCCTGCCAGCTTGCCGCATGTTCGGCGTTGCGATTGATCACACCGGTTTTCGGCACATTGTAGAAGCGCAGTAACGGATCGGCACAGTTATCGAGGGCTTCCTCGGCGTCTTCACTGTTGCGCAATTCAAGTTCCATATTGCTTTGACCGCCGGCCAGCCATACTTCGCCGATAAGCACGTCATAATATTCGATGAAATCGTTGCCTGCGGTGACGCGCAACGTGTAAGGGCCACCTTCGGGCTGTGCCGGCAGCATGACGCGCCACGGTGAAAAACCGGTTCTTGATCTCTTTGGAGGCGTACGCATGCGCCTGCACGATCACGGAACCATCGAAATCGCGGATTTCCGCGGAAACCTCAAGTCCGGCGCAATCGGCATCAAGCGCGCCGAACACGGCGATGGGCTTGTTACGCTGCAACACCATATGCGAGGCGAAAATCGCGGCGACGTGCAGAACTCCTGACGTGCTACGGTCTTCGGTAGGTTCAGCCGACGTTGTCATTTCAGAACCAGGTGCGGGACCAGTCGCAGTGACCATGACATCTCTTCCTATAGAAAAACCGTAAGAAACCGTACATATCTATCCTAGAACAATATGCGACAGAACATACAAAAAGACCGCCACCCGTAAGGGCAGCGGTCTTGTAAAAGACTCAGCGATTAGCCGAATGAGCCACATCAGCCACGGGCGATCTTGCCGGTGAAGGTGGCCATATCAGCGTCGTCATCCTTGCCGTTGTTCCAGGAGAACATGGCGCGCAGCTTCGGACCGACGGTCTCGATGCGGACGTTGCCGTACTCTTCCTGCAGAGCCTTGAACTTCGGAGCGCCAGCGTCCTGATCGTCGATGAACTCCTTGGCGAAGGAGCCGTCCTGGATGCGCTGCAGGTGGTACTGCATGCGCTCACGCACGTGCTCGTCGATGCAGGTGTTGGTGTAGTCGCCGTACTGGGCGGTGTCGGAGCAGGACCAACGGGCCTTGTTCAGGCCACCCTCGTTCATGAGGTCGACGAGCA
>ENA-OQJR01000665-OQJR01000665.1-human-gut-metagenome-genome-assembly--contig:-NODE-665-length-10675-cov-2.024365_pt1 | contig 10675 bp, 13 predicted proteins | sample MGYA00242614_ERZ504781 | MGnify/ENA primary metagenome ERZ504781 (study PRJEB26092, sample SAMD00036365) | human gut metagenome | host: Homo sapiens | study: EMG produced TPA metagenomics assembly of...
GTGCGTATATTACAAAAGCAACTGCACAGCTGATGAGAGATCTTGGCTCTATCCAGTCACCGCAGAATGCATTTCTGTTAAACATCGGACTGGAGACACTGCATTTAAGAGTGCCGCGCCATTGTGAAAATGCAGTTAAGGTGGCAGAGTATCTGAAAAATCATGAAAAGGTGGCGTGGGTGCGCTGTCCATCACTTCCTGGAGACAAATATTATGATCTTGCGCAGAAATATATGCCAAACGGAACCTGTGGTGTCATCACATTCGGTCTCAAAGGCGGCAGAGACGCTGCAGTTGAGATGATGGATCGATTAAAAATGGTAGCGATCGTGACACATGTAGCAGATGCCAGAAGCTGTGTTCTTCATCCTGCCAGCCACACGCATCGTCAGATGAATGACAAAGAGCTGGTAGAAGCAGGCGTTCAGCCGGATCTGATCCGTTTCAGTGTGGGAATTGAAAATATAGAAGATATTATTGCGGATGTCGAGCAGGCACTTCGTTAATTCAAGATGGTATGGATGTATACAAGAGGCATCCATACCATTTTTGCGTGAAAAATCATCATTTTCCGTATAAACAAGGGCGGTTGATCGAATACTAAAGTATCCGGCTGTCCAAGTACAGACCTGAAAATAGAGAAAAGAAGGTAGAAGATCATGGAAAATGAGGAGAAGCAAAAACAACGTCTGGATAAAAACGAAGAGATTAAAGAGACCGGCACCTTAAATCTGAATGGAAACGGGCACAAAGCGAACATACAGCTTCTGACGATCATTGGAGAGATTGAAGGGCATGAGGCTGTTTCCGGAAACACAAAAGCCACCAAGTATGAGCATTTGATTCCAAGACTGGCAGAGGTGGAGGATGACGATGAAGTGGATGGAGTTTTGATTTTACTCAATACACTGGGCGGTGATGTGGAGGCAGGGCTGGCGATCGCGGAAATGATCGCATCCTTAAGCAAACCAACGGTCTCTCTGGTTCTGGGAGGAAGCCACTCCATCGGCGGACCGCTTGCAGTTTCCGCAGATTATTCTTTTATTGTGCCGAGTGGAACAATGATCGTGCATCCGGTGAGATCCTCCGGGATGTTTATTGGAGTGATTCAGAGTTATCGTAATATGGAAAAGACGCAGGATCGGATTACCCGGTTTATCGCAGCTCATTCGCAGATTACCAAAGAACGTCTGGAAGAATTGATGCTGGATTCCACACAGTTGGTAAAAGATGTCGGGACTATGTTAGAAGGGGAAGATGCAGTCAGAGAAGGCATGATTGATGAGGTTGGAGGAATCAGCATGGCATTGAAAAAGCTGCGGGAAATGATCCGGCAGAAAAAATGTTAATGACACACTTTTCAATTGATGTTATACTAGATGTAGTATGTGTAATTATCAAGGGGAAGTATTATGGCTGCAAAGTCAACAAGGAAAAAGAAAACTACAAGAAAAAAGTCATCCAAAAATCAGGCAAGTACATCCCTGAACAGTGAAATTTTGATTCTGGTCATGTTTGCGGTCTGTGTGCTGATGCTTTTAAGCAATTTTGGAGTCATAGGGATTGCAGGCAGTGCGATCTCTTCTGTACTCTTTGGTTTTTTCGGAGTGATGGCATATATTCTGCCGTTTCTCTTATTTGGCGTGGTTGCTTTTGGAATTTCGAATAAAGGCAATACACACGCCTACATAAAAATTGCAGCATGTGTGGCCTTATTGTTTGCAATCTGTGCATTTTTCCAGCTGGTGATGCATCCTTTTGATGCCAAAGAAAGTCTGTGGAGCTATTATCAGTATGCCAGTGATTACAGAAAAGCGGGCGGTCTTACAGGGGGCTGTCTGGTGAAGATTCTGTGTCCGTTTATTGGTGTGGTAGGCGCTTATGTGGTACTCGTTGTACTTATGGTAATCTGTGTGATTCTGATCACAGAACGTTCTCTGCTTGCACCTCTTGGAAAAGGAAGCAAAAAGGCGTATGCAGATATGAAGCGCCGGCAGGGAGAAGCATCTGCCCGGCGTGCGAAGAACAGAGAAGAAAACGAAGACAGGCAGAAGAAGCAAAGACAGAACCGAATGATTCTCCAGAAGAAGTGATCATAAGTATCGGGTGTTTCTTTGCAACACGCTGCAGGCCAGGAAAGTGAAGTGCCAAAGGAGACAACAGACGAAAAAGCGTAAAAAGAATTCTTCAGGAAAAGATCCGGATATGCGGGAACTGACTGTTTCACAGGAATCGGATTTTTCAGAGCCACTGCCGTCTCCATTTGAAGATTTTGTGATCAATCGTCCGGAAAGCACGGTGCAGGATGCGAGCGCAGTGGATACTCCATTATGGGAGAATGAACCAGAACCGCCAGAAGAGCGTAACATGCCGCAGGAGGATATTTCGGAAGAGTCAGTCCGTACAAGGAAGAAGACAAAGGTAAGTGCGGCAGCTGTGGAAGCAGAGACTGTTCAGGTAGAACAGAGTATCAAAGAGCAGGAGCAGCAGCCGAAGAAAGTGTACAAGATTCCGCCAATGAATCTTCTGACAAGAGGGAAAAAGGGCGGTGGAGACTCGGATGCCCAGCTGCGCGCCACGGCTCAGAAACTGGAGCAGACCCTGCAGAATTTCGGGGTTCGCGTTCATGTAACAAATGCAAGCTGCGGACCGTCTGTGACGCGGTATGAGCTGCAGCCGGAACAAGGTGTGAAGGTAAGTAAGATTGTAGGTCTGGCAGATGATATCAAATTAAATCTGGCAGCGGCAGATATCCGGATCGAGGCGCCGATTCCGGGAAAAGCAGCCGTTGGGATTGAGGTCCCGAACCAGGAGAATACGGCAGTGATGCTTAGGGACCTGTTAGAATCCGGGGAATTTAAAAATTCCACAGCGAATATCCGTTTGCCGTGGGAAAAGATATTTCAGGAAAGACGGTGATCGCAGATATCGCAAAGATGCCGCATTTACTTGTGGCAGGAGCGACAGGATCCGGAAAGTCGGTATGTATCAATACGCTGATCATGAGTATTTTATACCATGCAGATCCGGAAGAAGTAAAACTGATCATGGTGGATCCCAAAGTAGTGGAACTAAGCGTCTACAATGGAATTCCGCATTTGCTGATCCCGGTCGTGACGGATCCGAAAAAAGCAGCAGGCGCTCTGAACTGGGCAGTCGCTGAGATGATGAAGCGGTATCAGCTGTTTGCCCAGCAGAATGTCCGGGATCTGAAAGGATACAAATGAAAAAGATCGCGCAGATGACAGAAGAAGGAGCTCCGAAAAAATTGCCGAAGATTGTGATCATTGTAGATGAGCTGGCGGATCTGATGATGGTGGCGCCCGGGGAAGTAGAAGGCGCGATCTGCCGTCTGGCGCAGCTTGCCAGAGCGGCGGGACTGCATCTGATCATTGCAACACAGCGGCCTTCGGTGAATGTCATCACAGGTCTGATCAAGGCCAATATGCCGTCCAGAATCGCATTTTCTGTCTCATCAGGAGTAGATTCCAGGACGATCATTGATATGAATGGAGCAGAGAAACTGCTTGGAAAGGGAGATATGCTGTTTTATCCGACAGGATATCCAAAACCGGTCCGTGTGCAGGGATCCTTTGTTTCAGATAAAGAAGTGCAGAAGGTTGTGGACTATCTCATCGAACACAACGGAAATGCCTCCTACAGTGAAGAAGTGGAGGAGCACGTAAATTCCGATCTGCCGTTACCGGTTCCGGGGGTACAGGGAGCAGGGGTGCAGGATAATGCAAATGAGCAGGATGCATATTTTGCAGATGCAGGACGGCTGATCATAGAAAAAGAAAAAGCATCCATTGGAATGCTCCAGAGGATGTTTAAAATCGGCTTCAACCGGGCAGCCCGGATTATGGATCAGCTTGCCAGTGCAGGAGTGGTCGGAGAAGAAGTCGGAACAAAACCAAGAAAAGTACTGATGACAAAAGAAGAATTTGAACAGTACATTCAGGAAAATTTATAATGCAGTGGAGGAAGAAATGATGAAAACAGATATTCAGATCGCACAGGAAGCAGAATTAATGCACATCAAAGACGTGGCAGCGTCTATCGGAATTTCAGAAGAGGAACTGGAGTTTTATGGAAAGCACAAAGCGAAGCTCTCCGATGAACTCTGGGAGAAAGTAAAAGACCGCAAGGATGGAAAACTGGTTCTTGTGACAGCCATCAATCCGACCCCGGCAGGAGAAGGGAAGACCACGATTACAGTAGGTCTGGGTGAGGCATTTGCAAAAATAAATAAAAAGGCAATCATCGCACTGCGTGAACCATCTCTTGGACCGTGTTTTGGAATCAAAGGCGGAGCAGCAGGAGGCGGGTATGCACAGGTTCTCCCAATGGAAGATTTGAATCTGCATTTCACGGGAGATTTCCACGCGATCACTTCTGCGAATAATCTGCTGGCTGCTATGTTGGATAATCACATTCAGCAGGGAAATGCATTGGGAATTGACCCGAGAAATATTGTCTGGAAACGCTGCGTGGACATGAACGACAGAGTTCTTCGCAACATCGTAGTAGGACTTGGAAACAAGATGGATGGAATGGTGAGAGAAGACCATTTTGTGATCACAGTCGCATCTGAGATCATGGCAATCCTCTGTCTTGCAGACGATCTTGCAGATCTGAAACGCCGCCTGGGACGAATCATCGTGGCATATACATTTGAAGGCAATCCGGTAACAGCAGACGATCTTCAGGCAACAGGCGCCATGACTGCATTGTTAAAGGATGCGATCAAACCGAATATGATCCAGACCCTGGAGCACACACCGGCACTGGTACACGGCGGACCTTTTGCTAATATCGCACACGGCTGCAACAGTGTCCGCGCGACAAAGCTGGCTTTAAAAATCAGCGATATTACAATTACAGAAGCCGGATTCGGAGCGGATCTTGGAGCTGAGAAATTTATGGATATTAAATGCCGTAAAGCGGGATTAAAACCGGACGCAGTGGTACTTGTAGCAACAGTGCGGGCACTGAAATACAATGGCGGAGTTGCAAAACAGGATCTGGGCGAAGAAAATCTGGAAGCACTGAAAAAAGGAATCGTGAATCTGGAAAAACACATTGAGAATATTCAGAAATACGGCGTTCCTGTTGTAGTAACACTGAATTCCTTTGTTACAGATACGGAAGCGGAAAATGAATTTATCCGCAGCTTTTGTGAAGAAAGAGACTGTGAATTCGCCCTTGCAAAGGTGTGGGAAAAAGGCGGAGAAGGCGGAATCGAACTGGCAGAAAAAGTGTTGGATACACTGGAGAATAAGGAAAGCAATTTCCATGTACTGTATGAGGATGAACTTTCTCTGACAGAAAAGATCGAGAAGATTTCAAAAGAGATTTACGGGGCAAACGGTGTTGTCTATGAGCCGGCTGCAAAGAAACAGCTTGCGAAGATCGAAGAGATGGGATTTGGACATTTCCCTATCTGTATGGCAAAGAATCAGTATTCTCTGTCAGATGATGCGAAAAAACTGGGACGTCCGGAAAACTTTGACATCCATATCCGTGAAGTTTATGTCAGCGCAGGTGCCGGATTTGTCGTTGCTCTGACAGGTGCGGTGATGACAATGCCTGGACTTCCGAAAGTCCCTGCTGCAAATAACATCGATGTAACAGATGACGGAAAAATTACAGGACTGTTTTAAAGGAGTATTGAATGGCACAGATAATTGACGGAAAACGAATTGCAAAAGAAATCAAAGATAAATTGAAAGAAGAAGTATCCGTGCTGAAAGAAAGAGGCACCAAGATCTGTCTGGCAGTGATTCAGGTAGGGCAGGATGCGGCTTCTTCGGTATATGTAAACAACAAGAAAAAGGCGTGCGCTTATATCGGGATTGACTCCGTTTCGTATGAGTTAAAAGAGGCTACAACAGAAGCGGAACTGGTAGAATTGATCGAGAAACTGAATCGTACAGAGAAGGTACATGGAATCCTGGTACAGCTTCCGCTTCCGGCACACATTGATGAAGACCGGATCATACGTACGATTTCACCGGACAAGGATGTAGACGGATTTCATCCGGTGAGCGTAGGACGACTCTGGTTGGGTGAAAAGGGATTTGTATCCTGTACACCGGCAGGAATTATTCAGCTTTTGAAGTATTCCGGAATTGAGATTGCAGGAAAGAGTGCGTGGTGATCGGGCGAAGCAACATTGTAGGAAAGCCGATGGCAGCACTGCTTTTGCGTGAGAATGGGACCGTGACGGTTGCGCATTCCAGGACAGCAGATCTAAAAGAAGTGACACGCAGAGCAGATATTCTGATTGCAGCAGTCGGACAGCCGAAGATGATCACGGCGGAATACATAAAAGAGGGGGCGGTTGTAATCGATGTGGGAATACACAGAGATGCCCAGAACCATCTCTGCGGAGATGTGGATTTTGAGGATGTGTATTCCAGAGCATCTGCCATTACGCCGGTACCTGGCGGGGTAGGTCCGATGACAATCGCCATGCTGATGAACAATTGCGTGCAGGCCGCACGCGATTAGGAGGAACGAATATGAGATGTACGCATTGCAATGCGATTATTCCGGAAGGACTGGATGCGTTGTCCAAGATGTGGAAAAGAAGTTCAGATCGTCCCTGATTACAATCCTCTAGGATGATGTTCTTACACAGGAAGTAAAAGGCTCGGTCGAAGATGTTACCAGGCAGCTTCATACAAAGGATGTTCGTGATTTTGGCAGAAGACAGGAAGTGTACCAGTCGAAAGCAACGCGTGTGCTCAGTCAGGAAGAGCTGGATGAAATACAGGCCAGACGAGAGCGTGCTGCGAGAAACAGATCTACGTGCAGAGGCGAAACGTAAACAGCAGGAACGAAAAAGCAGCTGGTTCGCAGAAGCGGAAAGTGCTTTTGCTCTGTTCTGTTTCTGTTGATTTTTGGAGCGGCGTTCGGCGTATTTTCTGTATCAGAATCTTATGCGGGAAAAGTGGCAAAAGGGTATGATGCACTGCAGATGAAAGAATATCAGGCAGCAGAAAATACTTCAAACATGCGATCGGAAAAAATGCTCAGAGGGCAGAGGCATATTCCGGTCTGGCAGAGACTTATATGGAACAGGATGAAGGGGATGAGGCAGAATCCGTATTCTTTCCGCGATTGCGTCTTATCCGTCCAACGAAGAACTGTATCGGGCAGCAATCAGTTTTTATGAGGAGACAAAGCAGCTTGATAAGATTTCCGAGATTCTCGAGGACTGTGATGATGAGTCCGTGCTTTCCAGTTTGAAAGCATATGTTTCTGCGGAACCGGTCTTCAGTTTGGATGATGGAAAATATAGTGAAGTACAGGAAGTGACACTGTCCGCATCAGGGGAGACCATTTACTATACGACAGATGGAACGGATCCGACTTCGTCCAGTACAAAGTATACCGAGCCGATTCTTTTGAATGAGGAAGGAAAGACACAGATTAAGGCGATTGCCTATAACAAAAAGAAAATCCCAAGTCTGGTGGTCTCAAAAACTTATGAGATTGAATTTCCGGTAGCGGATGCACCGGTTGTAACGCCGTCCACGGGGCAGTACAGTACGGCGATGCAGATCAGTATTACCGTGCCGGAAGGATACACAGCTTATTACACGACAGATGGTTCCACGCCGACAACCGAATCTTCCTTGTATACCGGACCGATCGAGATGCCGGAAGGACAGACGCTGTTCAGTGCAGTTCTGGTGAGCAAGACCGGAAAAATGACACAGACAACAAAACGAAATTATATTTATCAGCTGCAGTAAAAGCGGCTGATTTTTTTTAGATAAACACTTTGTAAAAATGCAAGTGGCTTTTTTTTACAAAAATGAGAGATGTTTTTTGTGCAATATTTAACGAAAAAAATCAACACATTTGTTGTGTGAAAAGTTTGACAGTGGTATAATAATTTCAGTTGAGAACAACAGACTTTAATCAAAGGAGATGCAGTACAATGAGCAGATTTTGTTTACCAAGAGACATTTACCACGGAAAAGGATGTCTGGAAGAATTAAAGAACCTGAAAGGAAAAAAAGCAATCCTTGTAGTAGGCGGCGGTTCCATGAAACGTCAGGGATTTCTTGACAGAGCAGTAGAGTACCTGAAAGAAGCCGGAATGGAAGTACAGCTGTTTGAAGGCGTTGAGCCGGATCCGTCAGTAGAGACTGTTATGAAAGGCGCAGAGGCAATGCGCGCGTTTGAGCCGGACTGGATCGTTGCAATGGGCGGAGGTTCCCCGATCGATGCTGCAAAAGCAAATGTGGGCATTCTATGAGTACCCGGATGTGACATTTGAAGATCTTTGCATTCCGTTTAACTTCCCGGAACTGAGACAGAAAGCAAAATTCGCAGCGATTCCTTCTACATCAGGAACAGCTACAGAAGTAACAGCATTCTCTGTTATCACAAACTATCAGACAGGTGTAAAATATCCGCTGGCTGACTTTAATATCACACCGGACGTTGCGATCGTGGATCCGGATCTTGTAGCAGGACTGCCTGTAAAACAGGTTGCATACACAGGTATGGATGCACTGACACATGCGATCGAAGCATATGTTTCTACACTCAACGGACCATTTACAGATCCACTTGCACTGCAGGCAATTGAGATGGTACTGGATAACCTTCCGGCATCTTACAACTGCGATATGGATGCAAGAGAGCAGATGCATTATGCACAGTGTCTGGCAGGTATGGCATTCTCCAATGCATTGCTTGGAATCGTACACTCTATGGCACATAAGACAGGTGCAGCATTCTCAACAGGACACATTCCTCACGGATGTGCGAATGCGATTTATCTTCCATATGTTATCGAATACAACGCAAAAGATCCGGTTGCAGCAAAACGTTATGCTGAGATCGCACGCAGAATGGGACTTCCGGGAGCATCTGAGAAAGCACTCATCAACAGCCTGGTTGAAAAGATCGATGACTTTAATGTAAAACTGAACATTCCAAAGACACTCAAAGACTTCGGAATCGAGGAAAATGAATTCAAAGAGAAAGTTGCCAAGATTGCAGAACTGGCAGTAGGTGATGCTTGTACAGGATCTAATCCTCGTGCAATCGATCCTGCAACAATGGAAAAATTATTCACATGTACATATTACGGAACAGAAGTTGACTTCTAAACCGGTTATGACCGTCGCTTTTTCGGAAGCGGCGGTTTTTTATACCAGGTTGTGAATCTTTTATCGAAAAAAACGATTTCCCTGTCAGAATCTACTTGATATTTTATCTACAATATCTTATGATAAATGGAGTATAACAATTAGGAGGCATGAGAGATGTACAAAATTTTAAAAGCTGAAGAACTTGCAGATAAGATTTTTCTCATGGATGTAGAAGCTCCGCGTGTTGCTCGTCACTGCGAGCCGGGGCAGTTTGTCATTGTAAAAATGGATGAAAAAGGGCGAGAGAATCCCTCTGACCATCTGCGACTATGACAGAGAGAAAGGGACAAATCACCATTGTATTCCAGATTGTCGGAGCATCCACGTTAAAAATGGCAGAGTTAAAAGCAGGAGATTCTTTCCGCGACTTTACTGGACCGCTTGGATGTCCGTCCGAATTTGTAAATGAAGACCTGGAAGCTTTAAAAAATAAAAGATGCTTTTTGTTGCCGGAGGCGTTGGCGCCGCACCGGTATATCCACAGGTGAAATGGTTACATGAACGAGGAATCGACGCGGATGTAATCGTAGGTTCCAAAACGAAAAATATGTTGATTCTTGAAGAAGAAATGAAAGCGGTTGCCGGAAATCTGTATGTATGTACGGATGACGGAAGCTACGGACATGCAGGCATGGTTACTTCTATGGTGGAAAAGCTTGTAAAAGAAGAAGGCAAGAAATATGATGTCTGTGTTGCGATCGGACCAATGATTATGATGAAATTTACCTGTCTGATGACAAAAGATCTTGGAATCCCGACAATTGTCAGCATGAATCCGATCATGGTAGACGGAACCGGAATGTGTGGAGCTTGTCGTCTGCATGTAGGAGACGAAGTCAAGTTCGCATGTGTGGACGGGCCGGAATTTGACGGTCATCTTGTAGATTTTGACGAAGCAATGAAGAGACAGCTTATGTATAAGACAGAAGAAGGAAGAGCGATGTTAAGACTGCAGGAGGGCAATACACATCACGGCGGATGTGGAAATTGTGGAGGTGACAACTAAGATGGCAGACGTATTAAAGAAAGTACCGGTTCGGGAACAGGATCCGAAAGAAAGAGCGACAAACTTTGAAGAAGTATGTCTTGGATATAATGCAGAAGAAGCAATGGAAGAAGCGACACGCTGCATTAATTGTAAGAATGCAAAGTGTATTCAGGGATGTCCGGTAGCGATCAATATTCCGGCATTCATCAAAGAGGTAAAAGAAGGAAATTTCGAGGGCGCATATAAGACCATCGGTCTGTCTTCCGCGCTTCCGGCAATCTGTGGACGTGTCTGTCCGCAGGAGACACAGTGTGAGGGAAAATGTATCCGTGGTATCAAAGGAGAGCCGGTTTCTATTGGTAAACTGGAGAGATTTGTTGCGGATTACGCTTTGGAGCATGATATTAAGCCGGTAGGAGCAGAAGAGAAGAATGGGCACAAGGTTGCTGTCATCGGCTCTGGTCCTGCGGGTCTGACCTGTGCAGGTGATCTTGCAAAGATGGGGTATGAC
>ENA-OQJR01000666-OQJR01000666.1-human-gut-metagenome-genome-assembly--contig:-NODE-666-length-10661-cov-11.350769_pt1 | contig 10661 bp, 9 predicted proteins | sample MGYA00242614_ERZ504781 | MGnify/ENA primary metagenome ERZ504781 (study PRJEB26092, sample SAMD00036365) | human gut metagenome | host: Homo sapiens | study: EMG produced TPA metagenomics assembly of...
CAGAGGATTTTCTGCTGCGCGTTGACTCGGGTGAGGATGGCGCAGTCGCCCGGAGATGCTCCCTCGTCCACGAGTCTGCGGATGCGTGCAGCCACGCCCCGGGCTTCTTCGAGATCGCTGTTGTAGACGGTTTGCGCGACTCGGCGGCCTTGGTCTCGCTTGGAGTTGAGTTTGAGATAGTCGGCGCGTTGCGGTGAGGCTTCGAGCACGCGGTTGGCGTAGTTGACGATCTGCGGGGTGGAACGGTAGTCGTTGTTGAGTCTGACGTCGGCGGTGAGGGGGCCGAATTCGGAGGCGAAGTTGAGCAGGTTGTAGCTGCTGGCTCCGGCGAACGAGTAGATGGTCTGTGCCGGGTCGCCTACCACGCAGATGTTGCGGTTGTCACCGAGCCATCGGGTGAGCAGCCGATGCTGCAGGGGCGAGACATCTTGGTATTCGTCGACGGTGAGCCATGTGATGCCGGAGCGGATGCTGGCCGCCACGTCTTCGTCGCTTTCGATGAGGTGGCAGGTGATGAGCAGGATGTCGTCGAAGTCGATTTCGTTGCGATTGGTTTTTTCGGTTTCGTAGGCTTTGTAGACGTCCACGAATTGGCTTGGTTCCAGTCCTGCCGGCGGCTGGTGGTGGATGGCCGCGCAGACGCGTTCATAGTCTTCCGGCGCGATGAGCGAGATTTTGCACCAGTTGATTTCGGCTTGCAGGTTGCGCACGGTGTCGTCGTCCACCTGCTGGGTGGTGACTCGGCGTAGGGAATGTTCCACGATTTCGCGCGGATTGCGTGAGATGAACGGCATGGGCCCTTCGCATACGTCTGGCCAGATCCGACGGAGTTGGTGTAGTGCCGCGGAGTGGAAGGTGGCGGCTTTGACGTCGGATGCGACGTCGAGTTGGGATAGTCTGTTGCGCATTTCCGCGGCCGCTTTGACGGAGAAGGTCACGGCGAGCGTGGCGCGCGGATCCCATGCCTTGGTGGCGCATGCGTAGGCGATTCTTCGGGTGACGGTCCGCGTTTTGCCGGCACCTGCGCCGGCGATGATACGGACGGGTCCGCGCACGGCGGTCGCCGCCATGCGCTGCGCATCGTCCAGTCCGTCGAGAATCGCTTCCGCTGTTGCATCCATATGCTCCATTGTGGCAGATTGCGTGACGAGACGGACGCCATCGGCGCGATTAACCGTGAATTCGTGGCAAGTCGCGCCCTTATTAGCCTTCAGTGTGTATTAAGGTTGGAATTGTGACCGAACGAAGCAGATTTATGATGGCCGCCTTGGCGAGCGCGGCGATGCCGAACGCCACCATCGCTGGCACGCGTGACAGCGAGCAGGTCAACGCCACCGACAAGGGGTATGGCATTGATCATGCCGTGGTGCAGGACGCCGCGGGCAAGTTGTATGACACGTTCGCTTCGAACACGCCGAAGGGACGCAAGCGTCTCGTTGGTCGCGTGCGTGCCGCGCAGACGTTGATGGGCAACCGCGAGTTGGGCGGATTGGGGTTCGACGTCGATCGCGTTCTGGCGTTCTCCAACGGCGAACAGGAGAGGTCCGTCACAGGAGACGTTTCCGTGATGATCGCCACGCATCATGATGGTCAGGCGCGTCCGCTGACGCTGCTGACGTTGGACGACTGTGCCAGCGTGGGCACCGCGTTGGGCGCGATACACCGTCTTCGTCCGGATTTTCTGCAGGAGGCCGGCTATCCGGTGTTCTCCACGGGGCAGATTCGCGCGCAGCTGACCGCATGGATCAAGCGTTTGCGTCAGGCTGGCCATGTGCCGCAGGAGATCACGACGAGCTGGTCCGACGTTCTTGAAACGGACGGCCTGTGGTCGTTCGCCACTTGTCCGGTGCATGGTGGCCTGTCCGACGGCGATGTGCTGTTCTCGGGCTCGTCGATCACCGCCATCACGAACTGGCAGGATATGCAGGTCAATGATCCGGCGCGTGATTTGGCGTGGATTTTCTCCAAACTTGACGAAAACCACCGTAATGCGCTGCTCAGCGCGTATGGACGCATGCTGGGCAATCGTCTGGATGATCTGATCATGCTGCGCGCCAACCTGTGGCTGCAGATGGAACAGGTGGGCGATTTCATCAGCGCGTTGAATCAGGCCGATAGCGTCAAGATCATGCAGTTCAAGGCGCAGGTGGAGCGTTTGGCTCACCAGTTGGGTATGCTCACCGCGAAGAACCATAGGCCGAGCGAGACGCGTCAGGACGAGCAGAAGGCCGGCAACCGTCCGCCGAGCACCATCACCGTGGGCACGCTGTTGGACGAATCGGAACGACGCAGGCAGGCGGCGGCGCAGCAGAGCAACGATGCCGACGCGACCGGCGAACGTCATATCGACGCGACCGACATGGATGATGACAGGACCGGCGATTTCGATGTCACCGGCTCCCAGCCCGTCCGTAAGACGAAGCAGATCGTCGATGACGTCACGGAAGCGTTCGATGTGACCGCCGCCGAACATATCGCCTCCGCCGGCATGGTTTCCGGCAGTGCCGATTCGGACGATACGAGCGAACGTGAGGAATCCCCCGTCAGCACGTTCGTTCCGGAGCAGTCCGCGAAGGAGCGTCACGAGTCGTTGCCGTCCAGTTCGACCATTGTGATCAGCACGTTGCAGACCGCCGATGGCAGCGACGACACGAACGAGGAGGAAATTCCTCAAGCCCATAGCGAAGCGGCGACCATGCTCATTCCGCTGCTCGAACGCGATGAGGCCACTATGCAGAAGGCCAAAGCGGAGGTCGACCGGCTGCAGGCCGAGGACGCCACCGATGAGAAACCGCGCGTAGAATAAGCGCATACATTGCAAACGAATTTGCACACGAACACCCTTACAAGGAGCATCATGGATATCGAACTGGGCATTCAGAACGTGGCGCGCACCGTCACCTTCAGCACCGAGCAGAGCGCCGACGAAGTGAACAACGTCATCGCCGAGGCCGTGGAGAATGGCAAGACCATCAACCTGACCGACGACAAGGGCCGTCGCATCGTGGTGCCGGCCGGTTCTCTCGGCTATGCCATCATCGGTTCCGAAACCAAGCACGCCGTCGGCTTCGGCAATCTCTGATCGTCACCTGCAAACGCGTTGGACACGTTCCAAATGAAAAAGGCGTCGGACCATATCAGGTTCGGCGCCTTTTTCATATTCGATTCATGTATCCGGTTCACGCTTGGAAATTCCATATCCGGATTTCATGCGGCATGTGAGCTGCCGACGCGACCGATCAAATCCACACCCCGGCACAAGATTTCGCGTACGGTGTCGTCGTCGGTAAGGTTCTCGCCCAGACCGTTCGGCTTGCCTTTGCCATGCCAGTCCGAGCCGCCGGTCACCAGCAGATCGTGCCGTGCCGCAATCGTCAGCAATCGTTCCCGCTGTTCCGGAGGATTGCCGCGATGCCATACTTCCAAGCCGTCCAAGCCGTCGGCGATCATCGCGTCAAGCTGCTCGTCGGACAGCAGCCGGCGGTTGCGTTGCGGATCGCCCGCATGCGCGGCGACCACCACACCGCCCGCCCCCTTGACGGCGGCGATGACCTCGTGCGTCGACGGCGACGGCGTGGGAATGTAATACTTGGATTTGGCGCTCACCGCGTCGGCGAACGCGTCGGAACGCGTCTCGTACACGCCCGCCGCGACCAGCGCGTCGGCGATGTGCGGACGGCCGATTGTGGTGCGCTCCCCTTCCTTCACTTGGGCGAGCACATCGTCCCACGTAATCGGAAAATCCTGCGACAGCCGCTCAACCATGCGTTTCGTACGCCGCAATCGCGCCGCACGCGTGTTGGCGAACATGCTGGAAATATGCTCGTTGGACGGATCGTATTGGAAGGCGAGCATGTGCACGGACACATCTTCGTCGACGGCGGTGATTTCCGTGCCCAGCAGCAACGGCAAATCGATTTCCTCCGAGGCTTCCGTCGCCTCGTCCCAGCCGGCGGTGGTGTCATGGTCGGCAATCGCCACACCATGCAAGCCAAGCTTCCTTGCCTGCTCCACCAGCGTGCGCAGCGTCTCCGTACCGTCGGAAAAGACGGTATGGCAATGAATATCCCAACCTTGTGCGGGTGGTTCCGCGTAACTCACGTGACTCATATGACTATCGTAAGCTCGAATCCGCGGTTTTTCGCGTAGACTGAGACATGACAACGTTTGTATTTTGATTTTCCAAGGATTGACGATGAGCGATTTTGAAGGCCAGGCCGCTGTGGACGCAGCCGATGACGAAACGAGCGTCGGCACAGCCGTCGCCATGGACGACGACTACACGAAGCCGCGCGGGTGGCGTCACGGCGCAACGTGGACGTATCTGATCATGCTGCTCGCTTCGGCGGTGGCATTGCTCGTATCGTTCATTCTGTCGGCGGACACGCTGAAAATGGCACGCAATCCCGGGCAGAAGCTCAACTGCGATGTGAACGCCGTGCTGTCCTGTTCCACGGTGGCCGAATCCTGGCAGGCGGAGATCGTGAAGTTCGCCGGATTGAACTTTCCGAACGCGTTCTTCGGCATTGCCGCCGAATCGGTGTTCGTGACGATCGCGGTGATCGGACTGGCCAAGGTGGCCGTGCCGCGTTGGTTCGCGCTGTGCACATGGCTTGGAGGCCTTGCCGCGTTGGCGTATTCGTATTGGCTGACCACGCAGTCGCTGTTCGTCATCAACGCGATGTGTCCGTGGTGCCTGGTGCTGATGTTCTCCACCACCGTGCAGTTCATGGCGTTGTCGCATGCCACGGTGGCCGTGCAGGATATGCCGTCCGGTCATGCTGGATTGCGCAAGTATTACCGGCTGAATTTCGATCTGATGGTCGATGTGGTGTGGATTGTGGCGTTGATTGTGGTCATTCTCGTCAAGGACGGCCCGATGCTGTTCGCCTGATACGGTTTGCATCGAACCTTTTACGATGAAGGCCGACCCTGCGGGGCCGGCCTTTTGCCTATCCGCTTTTCGTTTGCTGCCGCAGCGGTTACAGCAGTTCGATTTTGCCCACGATGGTGGCGCTGCCGGTAAGCTTCACGTCTTCGTCGGTCACGTCGACGCGCAAGGTGCCGCCACGTACGGTGATGGTCCAATGGTCGATGCCGGTTTTGGCGCGCAACGTGATGGCGGTGGCGCATAGGCCCGTGCCGCACGACAGGGTTTCGCCGCAACCGCGTTCGTTGACGCGCATGGTGGCCTCGCCCGCATCGTCGCCTTCGCTTTGCTCGTCGATGCGCACGAACTCCACGTTCTGGTCCGACGGAATCTCGGGCGCGACGACCGGCTTGGTGACCAGATCAAGGTCTTCGACGTTCGGCAGGCTGGCGAACGCGTCTTCAAGTACGGCCACGACGTGCGGATTGCCCATGTCCACGAACGTGCCACGTGCGGAACCGGACGTGCCCGGAATGGTCACTTCGTAACCGTCGACGTCGCCACGCTTCCATGCGCCCATCTCCACCTGGAACACGTCCTTGCCGAGGCCCGGCACATCGCCGAGCGAAGTCAGGATCTTCACGCCGGCGCGGGTGCCGAGATGGAATGGCGTGCCGCCCGGCTGGTCGGCGATGCCCTGCCGCTGCGCGAACAGCGTGATCGCACGTGTGCCGTTGCCGCACATCTCGGCCAGCGAGCCGTCAGCGTTGCGGTAGTCCATGAACCAGTCCGCATCGCCCGCCGCGCAATCGGCGATCTGCCTTTCGTTCACATCGGACACCGCCTGCGGATGCGCCAGACGGATCAGGCCGTCGCCGCCGATGCCGAAATGGCGGTCGCACAGGAATCGCACTTCATCGGCGGTCGGCTCGTGCGTACCGTCTTCGTCGAGATACACCACGAAATCGTTGCCGGTGGCGTGCGCTTTGTAAACAATGCTTGGAATGCTCATACCAGTTCACTCTACACGCGGTAGGCTATTGAAAGCGTTTGGCGTATGCGCCTGCGGGCATGCGCGCGATGGCAAAGGAGGACGTATGGCTTCAACGGCACCTATCGGCGTTTTCGATTCCGGTTTGGGGGGTATTTCCGTGGCGCGTGAGATTCGACGCGACATGCCGAACGAGCATGTGCTGTATTTCGGCGACTCCGCGAACGCTCCGTACGGCACGAAATCGCCCGAACAGGTGCGCGAACTGTCCGACGTCATTGTGAAACGATTCGTGGAACAAGGCGTGAAAGCGGTCGTGATCGCCTGCAATACCGCCACTTCCGCCGCAGCCAACGAACTGCGCGACACATACGACATTCCGATCATCGGCATGGAGCCGGCATTGAAGGTGGCTTGCGACCGTGGTCACGGCAAGCGTCAGCGCGTCATCGTGGCCGCCACTCCCCTGACGTTGCGTGAACGCAAGTTCGCCGTGCTGATGGACCGTTTCAAGGCCGACCATACGATTTTTCCGGAGCCCTGCCCCGGTTTGGTGGAGATCGTGGAGCATGGGCAGCTTGACGACCATGATGTGGTGATGCGCACGCTGCACCAGTATTTCGACCAATACGATCTGTCCACGATCGACTCCGTTGTGCTCGGCTGCACGCATTTCGTGTTCTACCGCGATTATTTCCGCGAGCTGCTGCCTGATACGGCGGCGATCATCGACGGCAATGAAGGCACTGTACGTCATCTTGGCGTGGTGCTCGAATCGTTGGGCAAGCTCGCTCCGGAAGACGCGGAAGGCGGCATCGATCTGGCCAATTCCGACACTTCCGCACGAATCGCGCAGTTGGCGCAGTCGCTGCTTGATCGCTGAGCGCGAATGTCCCGACAGACCGCGTAAAGTCGAATGAAACCCGGCAAAAGGGACGGACTTGCGAAAGGACGGGCGCATATGGCCAACAGGACAGCGATGATCGACGTCGGCGGCGGTTTCCGCGCGATTTACGGCGCGGGCGTGATGGACCGCATGCTGGAGGACGGCATACATGTCGACCATTGCTATGGTGTTTCCGCCGGCAGCGCCAATATGGTTTCCTACATTTCCGGACAGCACGGGCGAAACCACACGTTCTACACGCAGTACGCGTTCCGTAAGGAATACGCGAGCTTCGACAGCTATGTGAAGAACCACAATTACGCGAACCTCGATTATGTGTACAGCACGCTGAGCAACCACGATGGCGAGAATCCGGTGGATTACGAGGCGTTTGCGGCGAATCCGACCGAATTCACCGTGGTGGCCTGCAATGCGGACGATGGTTCCACGAAGTATTTCGACAAGTCGGACGTCGGCTACGACAATTACGACATCATGAAGGCGTCGTCGGCTGTGCCGGTGGCGTGCGAACCGTATGTGATCGACGGCGTCCCGTATTACGACGGGGGCATCGCTGATCCGATTCCGGTGCAGAAGGCCATCGATGACGGCTATGACCGCATCGTGGTGATTCTCACCCGTCCGAAAGACACCGTACGCGAACAGAAGAAGGACATCGGCCCGGCCACGATTCTGAAGCGCACGCACCCGGAGGCCGCGGAAAAGCTGATGAACCGCTATCAGACGTACAACGACGAGGTGGCGTTGGCCAAGGAATACGAGAAGGATGGCCGTGTGCTCATCCTCGCGCCGGAAAGCATGTACGGCTTGAACACGCTGAGCAAGTCGTTCGAAGGTCTGGAACGCATGTACCGCGCCGGCTATGCGGCGGCGGCCGCGATTCCAGCGTTCCTGGAAAGCTGAAATCCGTTCTTCCGCAGCGCTGTCATGCGTTTCCAACGGCCCTAACGGCAACCGTATGACAGTGATCGCATGACAGCAATCGCACATACGACGATTACATGGCAGCCGTCGTATGTGCGTTACGGCATCGCAACACGCGTAACCGGGGCGGCGGCTATGCTGGAACGCATGGAAAAGCAGAATCGTATTTTTTCCGGCTTTGATGCCGATGCCATCGATCGCACCACCGCCGCAGATCTGGCCGAAGTCGGTTCCGACAAGTGGACCCGCTACCCCGGCTGTATCGGCGCGTTCATCGCGGAAATGGACTACGGCCTGGCGCCGTGCATCCAGCAGGCCATCGACAGCGCCTGCGACCATTGCAAACTCGGTTACATTCCCGAACCGTGGAAGCGCCGCGTGGCCGAGGCGTGCGCCGGCTGGCAGAAAAGCCACTACGGCTGGGACGTGGATCCGGACATCATCCGCGTGGTGCCGGACGTGTTGGAAGCGTACGAGATCTTCCTGCGCGAGCTGGTCGGCGCCGGCAATGCCGTGGTCGTGCCGACGCCCGCGTACATGCCGTTCCTGAGCGTGCCGAAGCTGTACGACGTCGACGTGATCGAAATCGAAATGCTTCAGGGAACCGACGAAACGACCGGCGAACGCGAATGGCTGTTCGATTTCAACGCCATCGAACGCGCGTTCGCGGCTGGCTGCCATGCGTTCGTGCTGTGCAATCCGCACAATCCGATCGGCAAGGTGCTTACGTTGGCCGAGGAGCAGCGGCTGTGCGAGCTGGCGGAACGGTACGACGTGCGTATTTTCAATGATGAGATTCACGCGCCGTTCGTGTTCGAGGGGCGTCATATTCCGTATCCGACCATCAGCGAGGCGGCCGCTCAGCAGTCTATGACCGCTACCAGCGCGTCGAAGTCGTTCAATATTCCGGGTACGAAGTGCGCGCAGGTGCTGCTGACGAATCCGGCGGACCGTGAGATGTGGGCGGAACGTGCGGAGTGGAGCGAGCATCAGACCGCCACGATCGGTGCGATCGCCACCACCACCGCCTACAACGAGGGTGATCCGTGGTTCCAGGACGCGCTTTCCTACGTGCGACGCAATCTTGGGTTGTTCGATGAGCAGATGAGCACGCGGTTCTCGGGCGTTGGCTATATTCGCCCGCGCGGCACGTATATCGCATGGCTGGATTTCGGCCCGCTTGGCATTGACGATCCGGCCGCGTATTTCCTTGAGAAGGCGAAGGTGGCGCTGACCGACGGCCGTTCGTGCGGCCGCGCGGGAGCCGGCTGCGTGCGCGTGAACATGGCGATGCCGTATCCGCTGCTGGTGGATTGCCTCAACCGTATGCATGACGCGTTGCAGGCGGACGGTTTGCTTTAAACTTTTCCGTCTTTCGTGTGTGACCGACGCTATGGGCGGCCACACACGCCATATTGCGGGAAAATCCGCCGAATCATTGCGATTGCAACGGTTGCGCTATGGGCGAATAGCAGCATGTTACGATGGCCGCACACCACCGTCGGTGGACGCGCGACGCGAATCCAGCGTATGCGTTTCATTGAGAAGAAGGCTTTACGAATATGCGATTCCCCTACAGCGGCAACGGCACATGGACGCCCGACTACCACTGCGGTTTCATTGATGCCGTCAAACGTTTTTTCATCGGCTACATGGAGTTTCGGGGGCGTTCCAGCAGACGCGAGTTCTGGCTCGCCATGCTGTTCTTCATTCCGGTCAGCGTGCTGATATTCCTTATTCCGGCTGCCGGAACGGTGTCCGGAATACTGTGGATGCTGGCCACCATGGTACCGATCATGGCCATCTCCTTCAGAAGGCTGCATGATGCCAACCGCACCGGCTGGTGGTTTCTGCTTGGGCACGTCGGCACCATTCTGGCCCTTGCGATGCTGGTCGTCATTGCGTTCGGCCTGGTCATCATCGAAATCGGCATGATCATGGTCATCCCCCACGAGCCATCGAAACTCGACTTTCATGACCCGAACAGCTTCCCGGGAATGCTGCTCACGCTGTTCTATGTCAGCCTCGGCATGGCCGGCATCTCGCTGATCATCCAAGCATTCCTGTACTCGCTGCCCAGCAAGCCCGAGGGCGTCCGCTTCGACTGATGTTCTCAGCGGCATCCCGCCCCTCTTCCCTCCCTGCATTACCCTCTTAGCCCTTTTGTATGGAAACGTTCCATCTCACATTGAGACAGAGCAGTGAGCTCGGTTAACAAAACTCCTATAATCACGTCTATTGTCTTTCCGCCGTCATAAGCGACGGAATGTCAACATCAGAGGAGAAAACAATGAAGAGAAACATGCTCCACCGCCTGGTCGCCATGGCCGCGGCGGGAACCATGCTGATGTCGGTCGCCGCATGCGGCTCGTCATCCGATGACAACGCCGCCACCAGCAATTCCAGCGACACCTCGCTGATTTCCGTGAACAACAGCGAGCCGCAGAACGGTCTGATTCCGAGCGACACCAACGAAATGGGCGGCGGCAAGGTCATCCGCTACCTGTTCGAAGGTCTGGTGAGCTTCGACGCGAAGGGCAAGCAACATCTCGAAGTCGCCGAGAGTATCACCCCGAACGAGGATGCCACCAAGTACACGATCAAACTGAAGAAGGGTTGGAAGTTCACCAACGGCGAGGCAGTAACCGCCCATTCCTTCGCCGACACCTGGAGTTTCGCCGCCAATGTGAAGAACGCGCAGAAGACCTCGAGCCGCTTCTCCACCATCAAGGGCTATGACGAGCTGCAGAATCCGAACGTCGATCCGAAGGCCACACTTTCCGGTCTTTCCACCCCGGACGACTACACGCTGGTCGTCGAGCTGAACAAGCCTGATTCCGTGTTCCCGACCAAGCTCGCGCACCAATCCATGTTCCCGCTGCCGAGCGTGGCATTTAAGGACATCAAGAAGTTCGGTCAGGCTCCGATTGGCAATGGTCCGTACAAGTTCAAGTCCTGGTCGCATGACA
>ENA-OQJR01000668-OQJR01000668.1-human-gut-metagenome-genome-assembly--contig:-NODE-668-length-10649-cov-2.774758_pt1 | contig 10649 bp, 9 predicted proteins | sample MGYA00242614_ERZ504781 | MGnify/ENA primary metagenome ERZ504781 (study PRJEB26092, sample SAMD00036365) | human gut metagenome | host: Homo sapiens | study: EMG produced TPA metagenomics assembly of...
CGTACAGCAGAGCAGTGACCTTGCCCATGGCCAGCACGGGGGCAGGCCGCGCTCCAGATCAGCAGGAGCAACGCCGTAGCCCTTCTCAGTGATGGTGAAGGAGATCATCTGCAGGCTGGGGTTCTGGAAGATCTCCACCAGACGTGCCCAGTCCTCGCCGAAGGAGTAGTCAGCCTTCAGGCTCTCGGTAACGGAAGCCACCACCTTCTTCTCGATCTCGCCGGTGGACTTCAGGCAGACCAGCAGGCTCATATTGTCGTAGGGACGATAAGCCTTGTCGATGATCTCGTAGTCAAAGCTCTCGGCCACGATGACACCGCGGTCATACTTGCCGGTGTTCAGCGCATCGTTCAGGATGGCAGCCGGGAATGCACGGAAGATATTGCCTGCGCCGAAGTGCACCCAGGTGGGTTCGGCGTGGGTCTTGGCCTTGACAGCCTCGATATCGAATTTGGGCAGCTCATAACCCTTCTCTGCCCACTCGGCGGACAGATTGCCGTTTTTGATCTCAGACAGCTTCATATTTATCAGCCCTTCTTTTTCTCTTCATCCAGACGATCCAGCAGATCCCAGACACCCAGCATGTACTGAACGCCCAGAGCACGGTCATACTTGCCGTAACCGGGGCGGCAGTTGCCGGGGCCTTCCTCCCACAGCTGACGGCCGTGGTCGGGACGGATGTAGCCCTCAAAGCCGCAGTCATGGTAAGCACGCAGCACCTCGATGATGCCGGTCTCGCCGCAGCAGTCGCGGTGAGCAGCCTCGGAGAAGTCGCCGTTGGGGAAGTGGTGGATGTTGCGGATGTGACCAAAGGCAATGCGGTCGCAGTGCTTGCGCACGATCTCGGCACAGTTGTTGTTGGGGTTTGCGTTCAGGCTGCCGGTGCACAGGGTCAGGCAGTTGTACGGATCATCCACCATGCTCAGGAAGCGGTCGATGCTCTGGGCATCCACCAGCAGACGGGGCAGGCCGAAGATATCCCAAGGGGGATCATCCTGATGGATAGCCATTTTGATGCCGCACTCATGGCAGGTGGGCATCAGTGCTTCCAGGAAGTACTTCAGGTTTTCCCACAGCTTTTCCTTGGTGACAGGGGCGTAAGCCTTGAACAGCTCGTCCAGCTTTGCCATGCGCTCCGGCTCCCGAGCCGGGGAAGGTCATGTTATACTTCTCAGTGAAGGACATGATGTACTCAGCCATAGCCTTGTAATCGCCCTTGATCTTATCTTTCTCATAGAACAGTGCAGTGGAGCCGTCGCCCACGGGGTGGAACAGATCGGTACGGGTCCAGTCGAACACCGGCATGAAGTTGTAGCAGATGACCTTGACACCGAACTTGGACAGATTGCGGATGCACTGCTTGTAGTTCTCGATGTACTTGTCGCGGGTGGGCAGGCCGATCTTGATGTCATCGTGGACATTGACCGACTCGACCACGTCCATGTCGAAGCCGTAGGCGTGGATCTGATCAGCTACCTTCTGGATCTCGTCGATCTCCCAGACCTCGCCGGGCTGCTTGTGGTGCAGGGCCCAGACGATGCTGGTCACGCCGGGGATCTGCTTGATGTCGCTCAGGCTGATGGGATCGTTGCCCTCGCCATACCAGCGCCAACCCATTTTCATAGGCATAGGAAAATCCTCCTGTTTTATATTTTCTGCTTTGCATTTTCCGCGCAGCCGTGTGCCGCGCTCTTGTCCGCAACAGTTGTGATTATACTATATATTGTATTTTAAATCCATATGTCATTTCTAACAAAACAAATGATTTTTTATGTCACATTTTTCACTTGACGAATTTCATTTTCATGTTCAAGCCCAAAAATCAAGGATATCTGAGTAAAACTTCTCCAAGGTATCATCATCCGCATTAAATATCTCGTGCTTTGAATCAGGATAGACCTTCTTAATGCCCTGAGGCAGTTTCGCAATAAATTCATCCTCAGCGGCATTTGAAACCAGATAATCCTTTCCCGCCTGGCATAACAGCACCGGTATTTTAATTTCCTGTGCATGCTTCTTTATATATTTGGATGCCTTGCGCCCGGCCCTGCACCATCTGTAGGTGGCGCCATTTGTACGATAGCGTTCCTCCTCCACCTTGCACTTGTATATGTAGTCATAGCGCGCCTTTGACAGACAACAGCTCGATTCAAAATCATACTCATCCGTATACGGTGTCTGGCTCGGCAGATATTTATCGTTCCAGTTAAGCACACTTGCGACAAACAGTATCGCCTCCACGGCAAAATGTGAAAAATTACCATAAAGCATCTCTATCATAGGGCTTGAAAGTACTGCCTTTGTAAATACCTCAGGATGCTTCTCAAGATACAGGGCAGCTATCGCGCCTCCCATAGAGTGACCGTACAGGTAAAGCGGTCTGCGCCCCTCACGCTTCATCACAATCTCGCGGATAAACATATCAAGATCACTCACATAATCGTCAAAGCTGTTTACAGTGACCATGCTTATATCGGATACACTTCTGTCCGAAAAGCCATGTCCTCGATGCTCCACCATATATACTGAGTATCCGGCCTTTGCGAAATAGTAAATCATCTCATAATATTTAGGCATACACTCTGTAAATCCATGTGATATGACTATGGCAGCCTTTGCTACAGGTGTCGTCACATAGCCGTAATGTATGCGTGTGCCATCTGCACTCTTCATATAGCCATCTTCAAAATTAAGCCTGATAAAAGGCAAAACATATCTTGTTAATTCCTCATTATATTTTTCTTCTGTAATAATCATAGCATTCCTCACTTTTGGTATTTGATATTTTGTAAGTAACTATATCTCAATCCGGTCAATAAGATTCAGGTCATATTTCTGACTATATCAAGTGCCTTTTACATAGCTTTCCACATCACATATATTGTCCACTGTATGTGCATCAAGCCCAAGTATCACTTTGTTGCCGATGTCATGCGGTATACACCAGAAGCGCTCTGTCGGATAGTGCTTTCCTGCACTGATACCAAGCATGTTTATCTCAAGCGGTATGTTAAGCTCCTTAAGTGCCTTGCACATCCTCGTCATCTCCCATTCGTAGACAGAATCAAGTCCCTGATAATTTATTAAATCAGGATGTGCTAAATAGCTGTACATGCCTGTTTTCATGCCCTCTATAACAGTATCCACATACTCACGTATACGACTCTCATCATCTGTCGGTGTGCCTGTATACGGGCCTGTCTGCTCTGATTTCATAAAATGCTGGCCCATTATCATGTAATCACAGCCAAGCCTGTCAAACATAGCCTTCTGCTCCTTGAAAAACTCCGGTATGTACTCCGCCTCAAAGCCAACGTAAAGCTTTATGTCGGATGCATACTCCTTCCCAAGCTCCCTGATGGCATACACATACTCCGGTGCCTGCTCCATCGTCATCCGGATGCCCGAAACATAGCCATCCTTAAAGGGGCACGGCACATGGTCTGAAAAACCAAGTTCTGCAATACCCATTCTGATAGCCGCCTCTATATATTCTCGCTCGCTGCCATATGCATGCTGGCACCTATAGGTGTGCGTATGGTAGTTTGCCTTTAAAAATCCCGTCATTACTTAAAGCTCCAAAAGTCTATCTCTTATTGCTGTTCAAACAGCTATTCAAATACTACAATTAAAATTGATTTTATCACTTTTTGTACTTTATTACAATCTCATATTTTTGGGACTTTTTTCTCTATGAAATATATATGCGTTATGTTATAATCCATTGATATATGATAGTCATAATAATTCTATCCACCACACAATCATAAATGAGGGGCAAAATACCTTTTGACCCTCATATCATTATATTTTTATATACGGAGGAAATAATGTTCAAAAAAGGAGTGGTTCCCTCCCAGGGACTGAGAATTATCATCGTCGGATGCGGCAAGGTAGGCCGTACTCTCGTTGAGCAGCTTGGCAAGGAGGGGCACGACATAACAATTGTCGACAAAAACAGGGAGAGGATTTCCCAGGTATCCAATATCTATGATGTAATGGGTATTGCAGGAAACGGTGCCAGCTACAAGATACTGCAGGAAGCGGGTATTGATGATGCCGACTTAATCATCGCAGTCACAGGCTCTGATGAGCTGAATCTGCTATGCTGTACCATTGCCACACAGGTCGGCAACTGTGCTGCTATAGCCAGAGTCAGAACGCCTGAATACAGCCAGGAGGCCAAATATCTGCGCGACAAGCTTGGTCTTGCACTCATTATCAACCCTGAGCTTGAGGCAGCTATTGAGATGGCTCATATTCTTCATCTGCCGTCCAGCCTTGAGGTAACAAACTTTGCTCACGGTCAGGCACAGCTCATCAAGTATGAGATTCCCGAGGGCAGCATCCTCGACGGAACAAAGCTCATGGATCTGGGCACCAGACACCATGCCAACATACTTATCGGTGCAGTCGAGAGAGATGATGAGGTCACTATCCCATCAGGTGATTTTGTGCTCCGCAAGGGCGACAAGCTGTCATTTGTCGGCGAACGCAGACATACAAAGGAATTTTTCAGCCACATCGGAGTCAATACACACAGCGTAAAAAATACACTGATTATCGGAGGCGGCAACGCCGCATATTACCTGGCAAAGCAGCTCATATCACGTGGCATAAAGGTCAAAATAATCGAAAATAGCTTCGAACGCTGTGAAGAACTTTCCATACTGCTTCCGGATGCAGTCATCATAAACGGTGACGGAACAGAACAGGCACTCTTAAAGGAAGAGGGCATAGAGACCTGCCAGTCATTTGTACCTCTTACCGGTATAGACGAGGAAAACATCATGCTTACGCTCTATGCGAAGCAGGTTTCCAATGCAAAGGTCATAACAAAGCTTAATCGTATAACTTTTACCAATGTCATAAACAGCCTGGACCTTGGCAGTGTAATCTCACCAAAATACATCACCTCAGAAGCCATAATTGCCTATGTCCGTGCAAAGAAAAACTCTATGAACTGCAATATAGAGACTCTCTACCACATGTACGACTCAAGAGTTGAAGCAATTGAGTTCTTTGTATCAGAAAACTCAAATGTGACAGACATACCGCTTCGAGACCTAAAGCTCAAAAAAGCATCTGCTCATCTGCTTCATCAACCGAAACGGCAAAATTATTATACCTACAGGTAATGACTGCATACAAAAAAATGATACTGTCATGATTATAACAACCCATACCGGCTTTACAAATCTTCAGGATATTATGGAATAGTGGGGGAATGATATGAACACTTCAGTAATTCGATATCTTTTGGGATATATTTTAAAGCTTGAAGGCTTTTTGCTGCTTCTGCCATGTATTGTTGCCGGTATTTATTATGAAAAAAGCGGCATCTACTTTTTGATTGTTGCACTCATAAGCATAGCTATCGGTTTTATTTTTTCAGCTAAAAACCGAGGGATTTTACCTTTTACCTGAAGGAGGGCTGTGCAACAACCGCACTGGGCTGGATTGTACTGAGTATATTCGGCTGTCTGCCGTTTTACATATCAGGAGAGATCCCAAGCTTCACAGATGCTCTTTTTGAGACCATCTCCGGCTTCACCACGACAGGAGCGAGCATCCTGCCTGAGGTAGAATCACTCTCCTATTGCATGAATTTCTGGCGCTGCTTTACTCACTGGATTGGCGGTATGGGTGTGCTTGTTTTTCTTCTGGCAATCATCCCGCTTTCAGGCGGCAGCAATATAAACCTGATGCGCGCAGAAAGCCCCGGACCTTCGGTTGGAAAGCTCGTTCCAAAGATGCGGCACACTGCCAGGCTTTTATACATAATATACTTTGGTCTTACGACTATGGAGATTATTTTCCTGCTTTTCGGGAAAATGCCTCTTTACGATGCCATCTGTACCTCTCTTGGCACAGCCGGAACAGGAGGCTTTGGTATCAAAAACGACAGCTTTTGCGGCTACAATGTTTATCTGCAGTGGGTTGTTACCATATTTATGATACTTTTCGGTGTCAATTTCAACGCTTACTACCTGCTTTTCTTCGGTCACATCCGTGACGCACTTAAGGTGGAAGAGGTCAGATACTATTTCGGCATCATAATAGCCTCCGTTGTAGTCATAAGCGTGAATATCGCGCATATGTGTACCGGTGTGTTTGACGCAGTCACAAAGGCAGCGTTTCAGGTTGGCTCAATCATCACGACAACCGGATTTTCCAGCACCGATTTCGACAGATGGCCTGAGCTTTCAAAGACACTGCTTGTGCTTTTGATGTTCATTGGTGCATGTGCCGGAAGCACCGGCGGCGGTATCAAGGTATCTCGTATTGTCATCGCTGTAAAGACAATACTTAAGGAGTTAAATGGCTACATTCACCCAAAGAGTGTGAAAAAGCTCACCTTTGAGCACAAGCCTGTAGACCATGATGTTATCAGGTCAATAAATGTTTATTTCATGACGTATGCCGTCATTTTTGTTGTTTCAATGCTGCTTGTTTCCGTTGAAAACTATGATTTCACTACCAATTTCACGGCTGTCGCAGCTACATTTAACAATATCGGACCGGGTCTTTCTCTGGTCGGTCCGACATGCAATTTCGGCTTTTTTAATAATTTCTCCAAATATATACTGATGTTTGACATGCTTGCCGGAAGACTCGAGCTGTTTCCACTGCTCATCCTCTTCCATCCGTCAATCTGGAAGGAATTATTTATTCAAGCAGATAAAAAAGTAAAAGGGAATAGAAAGGAGAAACAAAATGTTCGCATGTAAAAATTGCGGTGGAAATGTGAAGTTTGACATCAAATCAGGCCAGTTAGCCTGTGAATACTGTCATTCACTTTTCGACCCTTACGCGTACGAGGACAAAACCTCTGACGCCGAGGTCCAGAAGGACTTCGACGCAACCATTTTCACATGCCCTCAGTGCGGAGGAGAAATCCTGAGCACAGACGATACCGCAGCAGGCTTCTGCAGCTTCTGCGGTGCATCAACTGTGCTCTACAGCCGCATGCAAAAGGAGCACAAGCCGGCTTATATCATACCATTTGCAAAGAGCAAGGATGACTGTAAGCAGGCCTACATGAGCCTCATGAAAAAGGCTATTTTCGCGCCAAAGGAGCTTAAGGATCCTAAGTTTATCGACGGATTCAGAGGTATCTACATGCCTTACTGGACATATTATGTAACCCAGAAGGCTCCTATTTCACTTCCGGCGAAAAGATCCCACCGTTCAGGAGATTACATCATTACAGACCATTACAGGCTCGAGGGAGATCTCGACGCCTACTACAAGGGACTGTCCTACGATGCATCTTCATCATTTGATGACAGCATCAGCGAAAAACTTGCGCCATATGATGTGAAGAATATGAAGCGCTTTACACCGGCATTCTTAAGTGGTTTTTACGCTGATACAGCTGATTTACCATCAACTATTTACGCAAGTGACGCAATGGATGCTGCCTGCACAAACACAGTAAGCGAAATAAGTAAAGAGCCTGCCTTTACCGGCTTGTCAGTCGACAGTGACTCCGCTGCTCTTTCGCCTTTAAGTCTTGGCACTACTGTAAAAGAAACCGATTACTCGATGTTTCCGGTATGGTTTTTGTCATACCGCAATAAGGATCGTGTGGCATATGCCACAGTAAACGGCCAGACCGGCAAGGTTGTTGCAGATCTGCCTATATCTGTCGGTAAATTCCTGCTCGGCTCACTCATTGCGGCAATTCCGGTATACATTTTATTATGTCTGCTGACGGTTCTAACTCCCGGAATGACTCTCACCATAGTCGGTGTGCTTGCGATTATCGCAAATATCTGTTACTCACAGGAGCTGACCATGATTGCTGTAAAGGAAGCCGGTACCGAGGATAAGGGCCGTATCGCAAAGGAACAGCCGGAGGCACTTGGTGCAATCAACAACCGCAGACGCCTTAAGGCTGCAAAAAAGGCCACGAAAACCATAAAGAAAAAGACAAACACATCGTTTATAGCTTACTTTATACTTTTTATATTTGTCATTCAATTTGTTCCTGCTCTGTTTGCAATCATTGCAGGTATCGGAGGCAGCTTTGGCAATGCAGACGGCAGCCTGATTTTATTTGTTATTTTGACCATCATATCATTTATTTTTTCAATCAGAGCCTTCTCAAGCTTTGACAGGATGCCCGGACACAAGGGAGTTGCCGGACTCATCTTTGGCATGGTATCCATGCTTATTGGCGATGCTGTTCTTTTGTTCCAGCCGGTGCTCGATGCATGGTACTATGGCGCAGCTTTTATCATCATCGCCTCAGTGCTTATCACACTGATTAATGTCATCCGCGCATTCAATGTGCTTACAACGCGCAAGCTGCCACAGTTTGCCACACATAAGGGAGGTGATGACCGTGCATAGAAATAATTATAAAAGTCCTTTTTTGCATTGTATAAAATGCAGGTGTTCTGCTTTGCTTACATTATTTTTGCTTGTTACAGTCCTTGTTTTGAGCAGCTCATCAAATGTATATGCCACTGAGACAGCCGCCAATTACAATCTAAGCGGCACAAACAAGTCTACCGGCTACGAGTACATCCTTGAGGACTCTGCCAATTTCATTGACGATGCTGTAAAGGGCAAGCTCATCTCACAGATGAAAAAGACAACCGAATACTGCAACATAGCTGTTGTCACCACTACCTCACATCCTTACGGAAGCACTGAAAGCTATGCAGTCAATACCTTTGAAGGCTATTTCGGAACCGGTGCAAACGGTGTCATTTTTGTAATAGACAGAGATTTAAACGAGATTTATCTGGCTTGTGAGGGAAGCACGCAGAGAACCATCCCAAACTCAAAATGTAACTCCATCTGTGACAACACTTATATATATGCCACCTCAAGTCATGATTACGACTATTTCACCTGCTGCATGGAAACAATAGACCAGGTCAACACAGTCCTCGCAGGCGGACATATATCACAGCCTCTCAGATACATTTCGAGCATCTTTATCGCTCTCGCTGCCGGCATGATTTTTTGCTTTGTATATGCATTATCCCTGTCAAAGGGCCGCAAGGCTAAGAGCAACGAGCTCATGGGTGCAGCATTTACAAAGGTAGAGATTCAAAATGCACGCGCACGCTTTATGAACCAGACAAGACACTACAGTCCACAAAGCTCAGGCTCAAGTGGCGGTCACAGCGGTGGTGGAGGTCATAGTGGCGGCAGTCACAGTGGTGGCGGTCACAGTGGTGGCGGTCACCACATCTAACCTCTGATTTTGATAAATACAATACCATCATCAGCCCCGGCAAATGCCGGGGTTGTTTTATTACAAAAAAACACTAAAAAAATCTCAATTTGTGATTGTTTTTAGTACAAATATACTATATAATATTCGTAGTATTTTGAATTGTTTTTAGAGTAGACTTATTTAGTTTTGGGGCAAAAATGATTAAACGCAGATATATGAGAACACGACAATTGAAACCCGGCATGATTATTGATCAGGTCATCAAGGATCCTACCGGCCGTAACCTGGTGGTACAGGGCTCAGCTATCGATGATTATATCATCTCTTCGCTGCTTAAGCTCGGTATAATGTCAGTATACATCCGCGAGGGAAATTCTGATCCTGACGATCCGGATGCCATACTGTCTCCAAAGGCTGCCGCCATGGTCAAACAGCTGCGTACGGACGACCGTTCCAAGGTCACCTTAAGCGACAGTGTCAGGCAGCGTGTATCAACCGGTGTCCAGTACATCTTCAACAACACTAACTCCGAGGAGCTAACACAGGCAACAAACCAGATTGCAGACTCGCTCATGGAGGCCATCAATGAAAACGATGCCATAGCTGTCGATATCAGTTCCCTCAAAACAAGCGATGAGTACACCTTCAAGCACAGTGTGGATGTGGCTACTATTTCAATGATTCTTGCCAAGCAGATGAAGCTGCCTGACAACGAAATCCACGACATAGGTGTATCCGGCCTGCTGCACGATATAGGCAAGACAATGATCCCCAATGAGATTCTAAACAAGCCGGGCAGGCTCACGGATGATGAGTTTAATATCATGAAAAAACATTCCGTGTACGGCTACAATATGCTAAAAGACCGAAAGGATTTAAACAACTCTATACTGATGGGAGTGCTGCAGCACCACGAACGCATTGACGGAACCGGATATCCACTCGGCTTTGATGCACCAAAAATCTGTCAGTTTGCAAAGATTTTGTCTGTCGCAGATGTCTATGATGCGCTTGTCACAAAGCGTCCGTACAAGGATGCCTTATCACAGCGCGATGCAGTTGAGATGCTTATGTCCATGACAAACCAGCTTGATATAGGTGTCATGCGTGCTTTCATGAGCAGTATGATTCTATATCCTGTTGATTCAATTGTACAGCTTAGCAATGGTGAAAAGGCAAGAGTTGTAAAAAACAGTGAGTACTACATTCTCCGACCAACTGTTGTCGGTGTCGATTCCGGCAGAGTATACAATCTGGGCAATGATTTGAAGTGCGCAAGTATTATTATACTTTAGACATAATGATTTGAGCCACCTTAAGAATAAAAAAGCTGATGCGTCATGCTTACATGCAGGCATCAGTCTTTTGTTCTCTAATGGTTTTAATGTTATTAATTGCTTGCAAAATAAAAGCCCTACAGCACTGTAGTACTGAAGTGTACTTTTGTTTTTAG
>ENA-OQJR01000669-OQJR01000669.1-human-gut-metagenome-genome-assembly--contig:-NODE-669-length-10644-cov-2.938005_pt1 | contig 10644 bp, 9 predicted proteins | sample MGYA00242614_ERZ504781 | MGnify/ENA primary metagenome ERZ504781 (study PRJEB26092, sample SAMD00036365) | human gut metagenome | host: Homo sapiens | study: EMG produced TPA metagenomics assembly of...
TGCAAATATTTTCAAAGCCTGCTTACGGTTGTGCACTACAATGCACTCGCTTAAATCATCAATTGAATGCTCTTTAATATACCCATCATTGCATATATATCTATGTTCCTTTTTTACCAATTCAGCCAAGCTGCAAGTAGATGACTTTTTAAATTCGAAATAGAAATCTATAGGTTCTGTCTTATAATCGTCAGACACTGAAAAAGCCTCTAAAAAATTCCACTTTTCATAATTTTCTTTTATATATGCATGCTTTTTAGCAAGCTGAATTTCCTCTAACTTCAACTCTCAAAGTCAGGAATTATACTCTAGTACTATATTTTATGCAAAATCAACATAATATTTACCATCTTTCTTAACCGGTTTTAAAATCTGATTTCCTACTGTAAACTTATAATCAGATATATTTTTACTATCAATGCTGAAATAGCATAGTCTTCTAAAACTATAGTACTCTTTCTATATGAAATTTACAAGCAAAACTATGCCATTTGTTGTTTCTGATATTCGAACCAGTACAATGAATTCAGTAAAATCTCTGCATCAACATTGCATTTTGTATATGCCTTGGCAACATAATTCCGGTACCTTGAATTGCTTTCTCTGCTCACGAATTTTTCTGTTATCTGTTCTGTCCTTTTTCGCCATCCTAATCTCTCCGTTCCACTCCGGTCGATGCTAAACCAATGTCCTCCGACCACCCATCTCCCTTAAAAATATCAATACTCTTTAAGGTAGGAATTGCACAATACTTTCCTATCAGATAATTTTTCTCATAGTTTTCGTCCTTACGGATAGGTAATAGTATAGCTAAAAACCCCAAATACTAGTAAGTTCCTGCAAAGTTTACCATATCCACTGATTACGTACCTCGTTTGCCTCATCAGATGATTTACAAATCTCACGCCATTTTTCCACACCCTTACCGCAATTTACTGTCTTCCAATCAAATAGTCTAAAAGCCAGAGCCGCACAAGTCCTGTCTAAGCTTCAATACAATGCTTAATATCTTTCATGGCAGCATTATCGTAGTTAATTAATTCTGCCTAAAAAAACAGTAATCTATCTATTCTTTCAATTTCCAATAGTATCTATAACCGTATTCTTCGCATATACCAGATTATGTAATATCCATATAGCTGAAAGCAATCCTGGTTCTTTCCTAAGCTCAATTAATTCGACTATCTTTCCAAGCATTTGACTGGTAGTAACACTATCAGGATAACGTATAATATACTTTTCCATAGCTCTAAGTGAATCTATTGATTGAGATTCATTCATTGCAAAAATATTCTCTTGTACATCACGCTCCCATTGTTCATCCCGCAAAATAAATATATCAAAACACTTTGTGTAAATCCCCTTTTCATTCATTTCATGTGCCAATTTAATAAGAATCTCTCGTGCTTCATCGGAAATCATACCATTACAATTTTCCAGCACAGCTGCTATTGCATATACAGCTTTTCTAGAATTATCCTCAAACATAATATTTGCTGTATTCTCTGCGATTTTGTACCAGTATTTACTTATCTTATTTATAATAATAAGCACATCGTTTTCATTCCAATAGCCCAGCTCCGTATTTGCACATAAAAGTGTCAATTGTTTTAAATACAAATCATTGCTATCCTTAGCAATATCATTTGTAATAAAATAATTCTTAACCGACAATTTGGGAATTGATTCATCAATGTATGGTAGCGTTTCATATACCCATAAGTAATAACCGGCCAATTTTGGCAATTGAGTTTTCTCTTCAATATTTGACCAAAGTAACTTCACATATTCATCATGCTGTTTAGTGTTTAAAAGATGATAATCATCTAAAATCTTTAATCTTACGACTTTTGTCTTCCATTCGTAATCAGACTTCCAATCATCTTTTAATAGTCCAATTTATCACATCTTCATCTATCAACACATGATATTCTTCAAACAAAGTATCCAATCCTTGCTTGTTAAAATAACAGTCAAAAATATCTATTCCATTTGAACCGTCAACTCTCGAATGCATTGTTACTTGCTCTACAATCTCAGTTTCCATCATTAGAGGAAGCAGCTTAACCTTCATACGTTCGGATATTTGCCGTAATAGCTTATCCATTAATTGAGTTACTTCAAATCGAGGTGGAATGTTCCTATAACTCATAATTTTCTGAATAAACTGTAATTCCTTTTTTTGCATCCTTTCAGATGCCCGGCTTGAAAATCTTTGCAATAATATCGGAACATTTTCCCTTATATGCCCAGCTAAATATTCCGGGAAACCATTTCCCATTGCAATTATTTCACCGATATTAACCTCAATAGCATTTATTAAAATATCTATAACATCGTCAATATACCCACTCTCTAAATCCATTACAAATTTTCTATTAACAAGTTTTTCTATTGTCCCTGTACTTGAACAACGAACTAACAGTAACAAACCTAATCTATTATTAAAATTATAAATAGACGCTATCAAAGACAATTCCATATTTGAAATAACAGTAACGCATCCACATTTAAATGGGATTCCAAGTTTCTCTAACACTTTATAAAGCTGGTATCCTTCCGCATGACCCGAACGACTATATGAGCATATGGTCATTGTGCTCCTGTTTAGTTCAAATGTTTCCTTTTCAAATTGATTATCAACACAATGGTTAAAAAGTTCTTTAGCAACATTATTTTTCCATGATTCCCAGTTAAAAAATTCTTTCTTCCGGTCAATCTCTTCTAATATCTCATCTATTCCCATTTGCTCAAATTCGTATATTTCTTTATGCAAAGAATATGCCTGCTGACAAATAGAAAGTAATTGTAATACCGATGCCTCTAAACTCTTTAAATAATAATTTTCATTATTCTCATCTACTTTACAAATTAAATCTTGTCTGAGCTGCTTTAACTTTTCAAGTGACTCTTCCAATTTTCCACATTCCAAATCGAGCCCTATTACCAACAGTCTCTGTTCATAACACTCCTTAGGAATATCGCACTGATCCAACTCCCTTCTCAAACTCGGTATATCTAATTTAAAATAACATGCCTTAGCTCTTTCTATCATTAAGTCGACTTTACCATTATTTCCACTCTCCTGATAGACAATCAAAATGTCCATAAGCCGCTGCCATTCGTTCCAATTCATAGACTCCCTATAATCAGAAAGCAGTATCTGTCCTATATAGAACCACTTTCGTATTTTGTCTGAATCACCGGCATTTTCTGTAATCTTTACATAATACTTGTCCCATATCTGTCTTAAGTGAAATACTTCATACTCGCTATATGGTAACATTATTTTTATCCGTCTCCAGCATAATTCATACGCAAAATCCAACATTACGTCAATATTTACCGTCTCATGCTTTTGTAGCAATCCCTTCTCGTCGGTATACATATTTAACTCTACCGCTGTATTATATGGAATAATATACCAACCCGGATATTCATCACGTTCCTTTTGCCACGCTTCTGTTAGTTTAATAATATCATCCGTATAGCTATCTTTGTGCGCAAATATACCATCAACTTCCGCCCTCTCCAAATGCCATTCAAGTAATGTATATGAACTCTTATCCTGCCAGTCTTCATGTGTCGTTGGACTCTTTTGATTGTATTCACCATCATTTTGACTCATCAATTCAAGAATCTTATTGAGCGTCTCGTTACTAGATTGCGTTGAAGCCATCAAACTATTAACATTGTCATGGATATCTCCCAAGCAATAAGAACCATACCTCTGCGGAAATAACTTTTTAATTTGATAAATTACTATATCCTCAAAATGTTTCTTGCATCTAGCTTTATTGATGCTATCAAGTTCACTTAAAGAAAGTAAATCATTAACACATCTATCCAAATCCTTTAGCCAATCAAAACTATTACTCTTTCTTATTTCATTAGCTAAAAGTCTCATAGTTTCCTCACAGAACAAAATCCTCCTAATGTCATTCTGCTCTGTGTTATCTTTTTCATATTCAGCAACCGTTTTCCCAGCTGATACGAATATAGCCTCAAACTGTTTCTTATCCAAAATAGATAAACCTATTTTTTTAAGACTGACTTAGGATCCCCAAAAAGTAAATCAGTTCCAGCTTCCACTACATCATGCTCATCCATTCTTTACCTCTCCTTCACAATAACTCTTCAGATTGCAGTAAAAACAATTTATACTTTACCACTTTTTCCTATGCCAACTCGGACTCATGCCCTCCACCGTCTTAAAAAGTCGACTGAAATATAAGTATAGTAAAACACTAGCATTTTCTGATACTTATTATGAGTAAATAATTAACTTGTTGCAATCCGTCCTTTCGGCAAACATATTTTCGACAAATTATATTATTCAGTATAGCGAATTTTAGGTTAATATTCAATTGATAACTATTATAAATTGCAAAGTTGCGGCAATGAAATGAGCTGATGCCTGACAAAAATGAGAACCGATTTTGGACAAGATAAGGAATCATAAACACCAATATGTTCCGCCCAGATAACAGCTCGATAATTTTATCTTGCATCAACTTAAGACATTTTCCTTAAGTTGATGCTTTTTGACCACATTGGTGCCTGCCCCCACCACTCATTAAATCACACATCTTCAGATGGACTTTGTATGAAAAAAGCAGCTCCCCTATTTTTCATAGACTAACTGCTCAAACCTCTGGTTCCATATTAAATTTTAATTTTCTGAAATTTCTTCTGTCCGGCTTAACTGCTTGCGAACATCACGTCCACGATACATAATTCGAACTATATACACTATTTCATTTTCATCATTTGTCTTATAAAATACCAAATAATTGTCCACCGGAAAGAACCGAAGTCCTCTGCTGTGCCATGGTTCTTCCTCATAAAGCCGGTTTCTATTCGGCATGGTGTCCAGCTTTCGAATAGCAGCCATAATTCGGTCTGTCTGTCCGGCAGCGTTCTCTGGAGCTAACAGTTCCTCTGAAATATATCTGAAAATATTTCTCAGATCTCTTTTGGCTCCTGCTGTATACATCACTTTATATTTCATATACCAAATTCCCGTTTCATTTCTGCTTCAACTTCATCTGCTGAATATACTCTGCCTGCTTTAATATCTTCCATGCCTTTTTCTATTTCTGCATCGAACTGTTCCTTTGTAAGAGAACCATACGCAACAGGTTCCTCATAAGCCGGAAGTTTCATTTCAAAAGGAATTCCTCTCTGGAGTACAATCTGTCTCAGAAACATTCCTACCGCATTGGACATTGGAATGCCAAGTCGATCAAGCACCTGCTCTGCCTGCTCTTTTACTTCAGGCTCAACACGTGCAAATACATTGGCTGTTCTTGCCATAGATATCGCCTCCTCTTTTTTCTTCATTATATTTCGTTTGATTGCAAATTGCAAGCAGTTTGCACTCTTTTTTAATATCGTCTTTCATCCTAATTCAATGTATTTAGGCAGATAGGTTATATATAAAACTCTGTATTTTTGTAAGAAATATAATGATGCCTAACCCCACTGTTAATTGTAGCAGCTCAATTAAATAGAAGCCCCAGTAGTTCCAGCTACTGGGGCTTCTATTTGGGTGTGCCATGACACTCTTTAGCATTTCAATCTAGAACATCTTATATTTATGTTCTAAAAATTTTTAATATATCTCTACTTAAATATCCTAATTTCGGTTTTGTAATTGATTTATTATGGTTTTTCTTTCATCCCCTTGAATTCCCAAAGCATTTAGTGCCTGATCCACTGTAAGTTTCATATTCTCCATAAGATTTTTCACAGAAATCATCTTTTCCTTTACCGCATATTCTTTTGCATATTCCTTTGCATATTCCTTTGCATATTTTTCAACTGCTTCACACATTTGCTCACGCCCCTTTTCAGTATCCTTAAAATGCTTTACACCTTTTGCTAATGCAGCATAATGAATCTTATCTGAATCTGTCTGACGAAAATCATTCATTAGCTGTCCAATTTCATCATTACCTTTATAGTTACCATTTACATATATAATATGGGAACCATCATCAAATAATTCTTCTGTTTCCCTTATATATCGGTCTATGTGATATACTGGTAAACCCTTTCTCAATTTATCATGTTTATATATAAATATGATATACGAATCCTTAAGTTGCCTGAACTCCTGTCCTTCGTCTAACATTTTAGAATCTACCATACTGCTATGATATCTTGCTCGTCTGATATGTGCCCCTGCCGAATTTCCTTGTACTTCAATATCAATTTCATCACCGTTCACATCAATCGCATGAACATCCAATGTTATATTTCTTCCACCTACTTCATGACTTTTTATCTCATCTTGTCCAATAACACTAATTACATTAATGTTCCTTCCCATTATGATTCTAAGCATAAGCTCTGTTGCTTCGATATTATTGTCGAAAACTCTACTCATTAAATCATCATCAAATAGAGTAAGTTTATCCACCAGTTCATTAACATTTTCCTTAGCCATTATATCCTCTCTTTCAAATTCATATTACCACGTATCGGTATTTCAATCAAATAAAAAAACATAAAGAATGAATTATTCTTTTTGCATCTGGACAACCATACCCAGTACTCTTCATTTGAATATATAATCTTCGTCCTCTCTTGTACGATTTTTTTCGTTTTTACGTATCATGTGGTACAAAATCACAATTTTCTAGTTGCTCATCTTCAAAGCATCCATATAGCCCAAAAGTCTCTTTTGCCGCTCATAATCCAACTGCTGGTATGTCTCAACTACCATTCCAAGTTCAGTATCTTTTGCAAAAACATATGTCTGATTATCCCTGCTTCTGGTTCCAATATGTTCTGCTCCTGACAATAACTCATATGGCGAAATATCCATTCGTCCTAATTCAATGTATTTACTTTTTCATTCGAACAAAACCTCGAACACCTAGCTTAATGGCATTGCCACCACCATATTAGGCGGGGGAGTGCACGGAAAAAAGCGTAGGCATAGCGAGCTACGCTTAGGATTTTTACCATATCCACTGATTACGTTCCTCATTTGCCTCATCAGATGATTTACAAATCTCGCGCCATTTTTCCACACCCTTACCGCAATTTACTGTCTTCCAATCATTCCTGCCCTCCTTTAAAGTAACAACATTTCTCTGTAGAACTTCGTTATCCTATAAAACCACTTTCGCATATGCTGTTTTATCAGCCCTATTTTATTATGATAAATTGCACCTGTCAACGGTTATTCTCTAATAAGAACTCAGCTAAATAAGAACCATCCTGTCCTGTAATTCCTGTTATAAGTACTTTTTTCATTTGAAATCTCCTTAAAATAGATAAAAATACGTCTGTTTAAAATACGATAATATTTTAAACAGACGTATCTAAAAATGTAATCGACAATATTTGTATAAATTAGCACAATATTGGTTTTTATCACTACCACTTTAAAATCATCAAAGCATCTCCTCCAGACAATCAACAATTGCTTTGCAATAAGGCTCATATTCACCATTATTCTTATTTGAATAATATTCTATAAAACTACGAATCTCATCATCCGTATAGTCCTCATCATCAAACACCTCTGATGCCTGAATAGCCTGCTTACGATCCCTTTCGAGATGAAAACTGTCAAGTCCCAGATTATGTATCATATCCTGAGCAACATTAGAAGATGGACGATTCCTAACAGCACTAATTTTGCCGTTTGCTGAATATTTAAATACCTTTTCTACTTCAGCATCCGTTGGTGAGAGCATATCATCTCTAAACCAGTTATTCTTCCTGTGCCCACAATGTTCATCATCTAAGATAATTGTCGCCTCTCCATTGCATGATGCAAACATGTTTTCATATGTTAAATCCATATCTCTAAAGGACTCCTGTGGAAAGAAATGCTCAATATGAGCTGAATTGTTGTAAATTCTTCTCATACAATAGCAGCATATTTTGCCCTGCTCCTTGATAAGAGCCTCGCGCAGCATTCTTCTTCTTTCAATTCCTTCGCTATCATTGCCTGCAAAATCAACTTTATAATGAGGTTGCCGATTATTAACTTCTACAAAATCAGATTTCCATTGTTCAAACCATTGCGGCGCACTGCTTTTATTAATTTGCTTCACGTCTTTTACCCCTTGATATCAGTATCCTTGCCTTAGAAATACCATCAGCATAACCATTTGTTTCTTATCCAATATATCCACTATTTTCTCTGCTTCATCATACTTCTTATCTTCAATACACTTATACATCTCATCAATCATTCTCTTGATGTCCTGATTAACTGAAGTACGTATTCATTACTTCCTCTAAAATACATTTGCATCCATCCACAAGATTCATAGGTCTAAATAGAATCTACATATCTTCATTATACAGATACATAAATTGACAGAATCATCCATCTCACCCAAAATCTGCGGAGAATGTGTAGTAATATAAACTGGATATTGGGGAATGTGTCTCTTAAAACATTCAATACCTTTCGTTGCCACGATGTATGCATATGCAAATCCAATTCATCAATGAGCACAACACCTGAGCCTTCCAAAGGATTCACATCTTTACCCGGATTTGCCAATGCCATTCTTCTTGCCAAATCTCCAAATAGAGCTATCGTGCATTTTTCTCCATCCGATAACTGATCTATCTTTAAAGACTTGCCGTTTTTATTGACCTTCATTGCCAAAGGTCTTCTCTCTATCCGAATATCCTCAAATCCATCAAGCATAGCTAACATTGCTTTTTTAACAGCTGCAAGACTTTTATCTTCATAATCCGAATCATTTCTAACCTTTATCTGATTCTCTATATCCTCCTGATTTCTGAACCATTTAAATAAATTTCTAAAATCTATCGTACTTTCTATAGCTTTGTCGAATGCATCCAATTTTACAAACTGCTCTTTAGGTGCCCTGACCGGCACATCAAGCACAATTCTATTTACTCCATAATTAACAAAAATGGGCATACTCTTATTATCCGATTCCTCTATCCAATTGCCATTGCCATCATCATAACCCATTTGTATATATAACGATTGAAACTTATCTGTAAGTTTTTTAAGAGCACTTGTATTTCTTTTTTCACCTTTAGCCCTGTCAATTGTGCGTTCATAATATATGCTTTCGCCATCCCCAAAATCGAAATCTGCCTTTATGCCGGCCGCAGACTTTCCATAGCTAATAAAATCTTCATTGAATCTGGCTGTCTTACTTCTTACCGTTCCCATCAGCTTTGCAATGATATCAGCATATAATAAATCTATAGCCTGAAGGATTGTTGACTTGCCAACGCCATTCACGCCAAAAATAACCGTTGTCTTATTATCAAGCTTTATTTCCAGATTGTCTATTCCCTTAAAATTTTGTAATATTATCGAATTAAGCTTCATATCCCTACCTCACAATAACTCTTCAGATTACAGTAAAAAACCGCTATACCATGCTTATAGTATAGCGGATTTGTATTAAAAAAACAATTTATATTTTACCACTTTTTCCGATATAATTTTATCAATTTATTTTAAAAACGCCAAACAAAGGAGAACATCATGGAAAACTTACAAACACTTACTGAAAACTATTTGGAATACTGCAGGACACAAAAATGTCTGGATGAAAAGACTTTAAAAGCATATCGAATTGACTTGCGACAATTCTCTGAGGAACCATCTCTTGAAAAAATAATTGAAATCACAACAAACGATCTAGAGGATTATATTGCCAGGCTCCACCAACAATATAAACCCAAAACTGTAAAAAGAAAAATAGCCTCAATAAAAGCATTCTTCCATTATCTGGAATACAAAGAACTACTCGCAATAAATCCCTTTACAAAAATACAGGTGCACTTTCGTGAACCTACCATATTGCCCAAAATTATCCCACTACATACAGTAGAAAAATTTCTTACTATGATTTATACACAGCGTGACAACGCTAAAACCAATTATCAGAGAAGGAATGCATTGCGCGATGCAGCCGTATCCGAACTGTTATTTGCTACCGGTATGAGAATTTCTGAGCTTTGCTCATTAAAAAACGAAGATATAAATTTACATGATGGGAGCATCCTCATATATGGTAAAGGCGATAAAGAGCGACGTATTCATATTGGCAATGATTCTGTTTCTAAAATAATTGAAGAATATAAGGCTGAATTCCAAACTGAAATTAGAAGCTGCAATCATTTTTTTGCTAACCAAAATGGCAAACCTCTATCTGACCAAGCTGTTCGCAGGATGATAAATAAGTATTGCTCTCTCGCCGATATAGATTTACATATCACCCCTCACATGTTCAGGCATACATTCGCTACCAGCTTATTAGAGGCCGATGTCGATATCCGGTATATTCAGGAAATGCTAGGACATAGCTCCATCAATGTCACTGAGATATACACACATGTAACCACTGCTAAACAGAGGGATATTCTAATATCAAAACATCCTAGGAAGGATTTTCATATATAGACTTCTTTACAATCCATCGTTTTTGATGGATTGTTTTATTTTTGAGGGATAATTTTTAGTTATCCGTCTGTTATATTATATAAAAGAAATGCCTAGATTGAAAAATTAAACCTGTACTTTGACAGCTGAAAATGGCTAAAAAAGTCTAATTTACTTTTGCAATGGCTTCTTCTGGCAGACATGATATAGTTAAGATATCGATTGCTATCTGCTAGAAA
>ENA-OQJR01000672-OQJR01000672.1-human-gut-metagenome-genome-assembly--contig:-NODE-672-length-10624-cov-3.454797_pt1 | contig 10624 bp, 12 predicted proteins | sample MGYA00242614_ERZ504781 | MGnify/ENA primary metagenome ERZ504781 (study PRJEB26092, sample SAMD00036365) | human gut metagenome | host: Homo sapiens | study: EMG produced TPA metagenomics assembly of...
TGATGCTACGAGCTTGCCGTCCTTTGTGATTGGCACACCTGTATATCTTGAACGTTGCCGATCAGGTTGTCTGCATCCTGTAATTGATTGGTCTGGAGAAAGATAGAACGGATCGGTAATAACGCCGTTTTCTGAACGCTTTACCTTATCGACTTCGTCTGCCTGTGCCTCAATAGACATATTTTGTGGATGATTCCGATACCACCCTGTCTGGCCATTGCGATAGCCATTTTTGATTCTGTGACTGTATCCATTGCAGCACTCATCATAGGAATGTTAAGGACAATCTTCTTAGTAAGATGTGTCTGAAGCTCAATCATATTTGGTGTTACCTCAGAATATTGTGGAACTAAGAGAACGTCATCAAATGTAATTCCTTCGCCGATAATAGTACCCATTTTTAAATTCCTCTCTTTCTTATGTTATTATACTGGTATACTTTATATACTAATGTAATTTGTATGATGATAGCAAATTAAAGAGTGAGTGTCAAGCAGTTATAAGCCAGATATGAAATTATTATATTATTTATTAGTAAAACTAATGTAAGTCTTTTGCAAATAAAGTAAAAATTATGTTATATTTTATATTAAGTGGCTTTAAGGCAATGTTTGCATGTCACACTAAGGCGTGGATAGTAACGATTTTTGTGCCACAATAAACTAAACCGGGGAGAAAAATATGGAATTTCGACCATGCATCGACATTCACAATGGAAAAGTAAAGCAGATTGTCGGTGGTTCATTAAAAGACAGGGGCGATTTTGCCAGTGAGAACTTCGTCTCAGAGCAGGACAGCCGGTTTTATGCAGATATGTATAGGAAATCGGGCATAAAGGGCGGTCATATCATTCTACTCAATTCTGTGGACAGCGAGTATTATGAGGATACAAAGGAGCAGGCTGTTATGGCGCTTGAAGCGTATCCGCAGGGCTTACAGGTAGGTGGCGGCATCACCGCAGACAATGCGATGGAGTTTATAGATGCCGGTGCAGCAGCAGTTATTGTGACATCCTACGTATTTAAAGACGGCAGGATAAACTATGCAAATCTAAACAGGCTTAAAGATACTGTGGGCAGTGACAGGCTGGTGCTTGATCTGTCATGTCGCAAAAAGGATGGACAGTATTATATAGTGACTGACCGCTGGCAAAACTTCACGGATGAGGCAGTGACCACAGAGCTTTTGGATAAGCTATCCTCATATTGCTGCGAGTTTCTGGTACATGCAGTGGATGTTGAGGGCAGGGTGAACGGCATTGAAAAGGAGCTTGTCGCCATGCTTGGCAGCTGGGGAAGAATACCGGTCACATATGCAGGCGGTGTGTCATCCTTTGACGATTTAAAATGCATCAGGCAGCTTGGACAGAACCATCTGAATGTGACAATAGGCAGTGCTCTTGATTTGTTTGGCGGTGAGATGGAGTACGATAAGGTTATAGCTTTTTGCAATAATAAGGAGATTTAAAATGGCAAAATACAGTAAGAATGATATTATCCGCATAGTGGATGAGGAGGATATTGAGTTTATCCGTTTACAGTTTACGGATATCTTTGGAACATTAAAAAATGTGGCAATTACAGCCAGTCAGCTTGAGAAGGCACTCGACAACAAGTGTATGTTCGACGGCTCGTCAATAGAGGGCTTTGTGAGGATAGAGGAGTCAGATATGTATCTGCACCCGGATCTTGACACTTTTATGATTTTTCCATGGAGACCACAGCAGGGCAAGGTCGCACGAATCATCTGTGATGTCTATATGGCGGATGGTACACCGTTTGAGGGAGACCCGCGCTATATATTAAAGAAACAGATTGAAAAGGCAAAGCAGATGGGCTATATATTTAATGTAGGTCCGGAGTGTGAGTTTTTCCTTTTCCACCTGGACGAGAACGGACAGCCTACCACCATCTCGCATGAGAGAGCAGGGTACTTTGACTTGGGACCAAATGATTTGGGAGAAAACGCAAGAAGAGACATGGTTCTAACTCTTGAGGATATGGATTTTGAGATAGAGGCATCACATCATGAGGTGGCACCTGCACAGCATGAGATTGATTTCAAGTATGAGGAGGCACTTCATACCGCCGACAATATCATGACCTTTAAGCTTGCTATAAAGACAATTGCAAAGAGGCACGGACTTTTTGCCAGCTTCATGCCAAAGCCAAAGCATGGTGTGAGCGGCTCGGGAATGCATATCAACATGTCACTTTCAAAGGATGGTGTCAATATATTTGACAATGAGGAGGATAAGCTTGGACTCAGCGAGGAGGCATACTACTTCATAGGCGGTATCATGAAGCATATGAAGGGCATGACGGTCATCACCAATCCAATCGTCAATTCATATAAGCGCTTTGTGCCGGGATATGAGGCACCGATTTATATCACCTGGTCAGCTACAAACAGAAGTCCGCTTATCAGAATCCCTGCAGCAAGAGGTGAGGGAAGGAGAGTGGAGCTTAGAAACCCTGATCCTTCAGCAAATCCGTATCTGGTTCTGGCACTGTGCCTGGCAGCAGGAATTGACGGCATAAAGAACAAGGTACAGCCGGATGCGGAGCTTCGTGAGAATGTATTTGAGCTCACAGAACAGGATAAAAAGAGACTAGGAATTGAATCACTTCCTGCTGATTTACATGAGGCGGTTGAGTGCCTTAAGTCAGATGATTTTATCCGCGAGATACTCGGAGAGCATATCTACAACAAGTATATAGAGGCAAAAGAGGCAGAGTGGAACGATTACAGAGCTGCGGTTACCCAATGGGAAATAGATGAATATCTGTACAAATTTTAAAGGATGTAACAAACCGTGAATAATATTGTTATAGCATTTCCTAAAAAGGAAGTAGCCAATTCAATCAAAAAAATATTAGCGCAGAGCGGTTATACAGTCACGGCGGTTGCAAATACAGGAGCTTCAGCACTTTCAAGCATGAACGGACTGAATATGGGAATCATCATATGCGGATACAGATTTTCAGACATGATGTACAGTGAGATATACGAGTATATGCCTAAGGAGTTTCAGATGCTTCTTATAGCGTCGGCAGCGGGTATCATGGAAAAAAATGTGGATAATCTGATGTCATTATCCATGCCACTAAAAGTGCATGAGCTTTTGCAGACTGTTGAGATGATGGATTACACGATAACGCGCCGCAGGAAAAAGCTCAGGCAAAGGCCTAAGGTACGTTCAAAGGAGGATCAGGAGATGCTAAGCAGTGCAAAGTCTGTACTGATGGAACGAAATGGATTCTCAGAGGAGGAAGCACACCGGTATATCCAGAAGCGAAGCATGGATAACGGCACCGGTCTTGTGGAAACAGCACAGATGATACTAAGCCTTATGACTGAGGTGTAGTGTGCGTTTTATGAAGCCAGACAGAAGAGCGTATGATAGTAGCTGCAAAGGCTTGAACAGTTACTATAAAAAATAATGATAAAAAAATATATTTACACTTGCATGGTAAAGTGATAAATTAGACTTATTGTAAAGTAACAAAGGAGAGATAAACATGTTTCAGATTAATGATAACTTTCAGAAATTACCGGGAAGCTACCTTTTCAGCACAATAGCTAAAAAGGTTGCAGCTTATCAGGAGGCAAATCCGGATAAAGAGATAATAAGGCTTGGAATCGGCGATGTAACACAGCCGCTTGCACCTGCTATCATCGATGCACTGCACAAGGCAGTTGATGAGATGGGAAATGCAGCTACATTCCACGGATACGCACCTGACCTCGGATATGAGTTCCTCAGAAAAGCAATTTCAGACAACGACTACAAGGCAAGAGGATGCGATATCTCAGCAGATGAGATTTTTGTTTCAGACGGAGCAAAGAGCGATTCAGCCAACATCCAGGAGCTTTTCTCAGCAAACAGCCGTATCGCTGTTACAGATCCTGTTTACCCTGTATATGTTGATTCCAATGTCATGGCAGGAAGAACAGGCACATATGATGCTCAGACAGAGACCTGGAGCAATGTAATCTATATGCCGTCAACAGCAGATAACGGCTTCGTTCCGGAGCTTCCAAAGGAAGTACCGGATATGATTTATCTGTGTCTGCCAAACAACCCAACAGGAACAACTCTCAAAAAGGAGCAGTTACAGGTATGGGTTGATTATGCAAACAAGAATGGCTCAGTCATCATCTTTGATGCAGCCTATGAGGCATATATCAGCGAAGCTGATGTGCCACACTCAATCTATGAGTGTAACGGTGCAAAGACATGTGCCATCGAGCTTAGAAGCTTCTCAAAGAATGCCGGCTTTACAGGCGTGCGTCTTGGCTTCACAGTAGTACCTAAGGAGCTTAAGTGTGGTGATGTATCACTTCATGCTATGTGGGCACGCCGTCACGGAACCAAGTTCAACGGTGCACCATACATTGTGCAGAGAGCAGGCGAGGCTGTTTACTCAGATGCCGGAAAAGCACAGCTTAAGGATCAGGTAGCATACTACATGAACAATGCAAAGACAATAAAGACAGGTCTTGCAGAGGCAGGCTTTACAGTATACGGCGGAGTAAATGCACCATACATCTGGCTCAAGACACCGGATCAGATGACATCATGGGAGTTCTTCGATTACCTGCTTGAGAATGCCAACGTGGTAGGTACACCTGGCTCAGGCTTTGGACCAAGCGGAGAGGGCTACTTCAGATTGACTGCTTTCGGAAACTATGAGAACACAGTAAAGGCACTTGAGAGAATCAAGGCACTGTAAAAATAAATCCGGTCAAATAAAAATACCGTCAGGGAGATGTTCCCTGACGGTATTTTTGTCTTTGAAATTTACTTAAAGTGTAATTACTGTATACTTTTCAGCAACAAAACTTTATGTGAAAAGCATGATTTAGTTCTTCTTAAAGCCGGCTCTCTTACGAAGAGTAGGGTCAAGAATCTTCTTTCTGATTCGAAGGCTCTCAGGTGTTACCTCAAGAAGCTCATCTGTATCAATAAAGTCGATAGCCTGCTCAAGGCTTAATACTTTAGGTGGTACAAGTGTGAGTGCCTCATCTGCTGATGAAGAACGTGTATTTGTAAGATGCTTCTTCTTACATACGTTGAGCTCGATGTCCTCGGCCTTTGAACACTGTCCGATAACCATTCCTGAGTAAACCTTGGCGCCCGGTCCGATAAAGAGTGTTCCTCTCTCCTGTGCAGAGAAGAGTCCGTATGTTACAGCCTCACCTGACTCAAAGGCAATGAGTGAACCTGTTGCACGGTATGCAATCTCACCCTTGTATGGCTCGTAGCCGTCAAACATGGTGTTTAAGATTCCGTTACCCTTTGTATCGGTCATGAACTCACCACGGTATTCGATAAGTCCACGTGCAGGGATATGGAACTCGAGTCTGGTGTATCCGCCTGCGATAGAGCCCATATTTCTAAGCTCGCCCTTGCGCTGCTGAAGCTTTGAGATGACAGCTCCTGTAAACTCGTCAGGCACATCGATGTAAGCAAGCTCCATTGGCTCAAGCTTCTTGCCGTTTTCGTCATACTTGTAGAGCACCTCTGCCTTACTTACAGCGAATTCATAACCCTCACGGCGCATGTTCTCGATAAGCACTGAAAGGTGAAGCTCTCCACGTCCGGAAACCTTGAAGGAATCAGGTGAGTCAGTATCCTCGACACGCAGTGAAACATCAGTGTTGAGCTCGCGAAGGAGTCTGTCACGGATGTGACGGCTTGTGACAATTTACCTTCCTGTCCTGCAAGAGGGCTGTTGTTTACGATGAAGTTCATAGAGATTGTAGGCTCTGAAATCTTCTGGAAAGGAATAGCCTCCGGTGCTTCCGGTGAGCAGATTGTATCTCCGATGTGGATATCTGCGATACCTGAGATTGCTACAATCGAGCCGATGTTAGCCTCGGCTACATCTACCTTGTCGAGTCCGTCAAACTCGTAAAGTTTGCTGATACGGACCTTCTCAAGCTTGTCAGGGTCGTGGTGGTTTACAACGACAGCCTCCTGATTGACCTTGATTTTACCGTTATCCACTTTACCGATTCCGATACGTCCTACATACTCGTTGTAGTCGATTGTACTGATAAGAATCTGTGTGTTGGCATCAGGATCACCTGTTGGAGCAGGGATGTAGTTTACGATAGTCTCGAAGAGAGGAGTCATATCCTTTCTCTCGTCGTTCAAGTCCTTCATGGCATAGCCGTCTCTGGCTGATGCGAAAACGAATGGGCAGTCAAGCTGCTCCTCAGAAGCATCGAGATCCATGAAGAGCTCCAATACCTCATCGATGACCTCATTAGGACGTGCCTCCGGACGGTCAATCTTGTTGACGCAGACAATGATAGGCAGCTTGAGTGCAAGAGCCTTCATAACTACGAACTTGGTCTGTGGCATAACACCCTCGAAGGCATCAACCACGAGGATAACTCCGTTTACCATCTTAAGAACACGCTCTACCTCACCGCCGAAGTCAGCATGACCCGGAGTGTCGATGATGTTGATTTTGATGTCCTTATACTGAATAGCTGTGTTTTTGGAGAGGATTGTGATACCTCTTTCACGCTCGATGTCGTTTGAATCCATTACTCGATCCTGAACTTCCTGATTGTCACGGAACACACCGCTTTGCTTAAGAAGCTCATCTACAAGTGTTGTTTTACCATGATCAACGTGGGCAATAATTGCTATATTACGAATATCGTCTCTTGTTGTTTTCATATTTTCCTTCTTTCTTTAATAAATAAAGCTAAGTTTGCAACTAACTTATTCTATCATAATTTTTCCAATGTGCAAGTTTTCATTGAAAGTTTTTATAAAATTAAGTGAAATGTTATTGGATTTGTCGACATTATTTGAGAAAATATACTTTGTGGAAATGTTAAAAATAGCTGGAAAAACATTTTACAAAAGGAAGGGAGACAAAAATTCATGGCAGATAAAATGTTTGAAAACAACCAGGTATCAATAATCGGAGAAATCGTTTCAGATTTTCAGTTTAGTCACGAGGTGTATGGTGAAGGCTTCTATATGATGGAGGTTTCGGTCAGAAGGCTTTCAGATTGCATGGACTATATTCCGGTGATGGTGTCAGAGAGGCTTATCAATGTGGAGGGTGACTACATAGGCAAAAGCGTATATATAGGCGGGCAGTTCCGCTCATTCAACAGGCATGAGGAGAAGAAGAACAGGCTGGTGCTGTCTGTTTTTGCAAGAGAGCTTGAGGTATTGGACAGTGATTATGATGAGGATGCAGCCAATCAGATTTTCCTTGACGGCTATATCTGCAAGGAGGCTATATACAGGAAAACACCGCTTGGACGAGAAATTGCAGACCTGCTTGTGGCAGTGAACCGTTCATATGGCAAGTCAGACTATATTCCATGTATCTGTTGGGGAAGAAATGCCAGATTTGCGTCGACCTTTGAGGTGGGTACACATGTGCAGATATGGGGTAGAATCCAGAGCAGAGACTATGTGAAAAAGCTCAGTGAGACACAGGTGGAGCAGCGCACGGCGTATGAGGTTTCCGTGAGCAAGATTGAGGCATAGTACTTTAAATGGATAGTAACTACAGATTTGTGATTTTCCCGAAAATTTGCAATAATAGTCAGATTGTGGTATTTTACTAGATATTATTGGTTAATGCTTGTAATTGTTGACGTTTACATCAGGTGTAAACTGTAATGATTATATATCAGGCAGAAAAGCTATGTGTATGGAGGCATGATTATTATGGAAAACGGTGCAGTACAGATTTATTATGGCGAGGGACATGGCAAGACAAATGTCGCTATAGGAAGTGCAATATGTGCTGCCTGTGATGGTAAACAGGCTGTCGTTATTCAGTTCCTAAAGGGTAAAAGGAGCCGGAGTTTTTGAAAAAGCTTGAGCCGGAGGTGAAATTCTTTAATTTTTCAAGAGCCGGAATACTCTTTGAGCAGCTTGATGAGGAGAGTAAGCAGGAAGAAATCATGAATATCAAGAATGGCTTCAACTATGCAAAGAAGGTTATATCAACAGGTGCTGACATGGTTGTTGTGCTTGATGAGATGCTGGGGCTTTTGGATTTGCATCTGATTTCAAAGGAGGAGCTGTCGGATATGCTTGCTTCAAGGCCTGATGATGTGACCGTGATTATGACAGGCAGAGTACTTGACGATGGAATCAGGGAAATGGCAGATGAGATTTATAATATCGCGTCGGAAAAATAATAAGAAATATTGTCATGTGAGTTGACAATGCACAGGCGTGGTGATATTATTAGTGCAAGTGTGAGGCAGTTATATTATCTGCTGTATACGAATAATTTGATTAACAGATAGAGGTCGCGCGACTTATGAGTAGCTTTCCGGATGCCGCAGGGGCAGTTGATGGGAGATGAAAGGAATAGCGCCGAAGGGATTTATCATCTGCGGATATATCTCTGGGCATATGGCGAACAGCCTTATGACTGTCATCAGATTTGATGGGGAGCTATCGTGATTCATGAAGAATTGGGACCGGCTCTAAGGAGCCGGTTTTTTAGCGCTTAGAGGCAGACAGCGGCATACTTATACGTTAAGAGAATCAAATACCGAATAAAGAAAAGCAAGAAGGAGATAAAATCATGGCAATTTTCAAAGGAGCAGGAGTAGCAATTGTTACACCTATGTACGATAACGAGGAGGTTAATTACGACAAGCTCGAGGAGCTTATCAATATGCAGATTGATAATGGCACAGATGCTATTATCATTGCAGGCACCACAGGCGAGAGTCCATGTCTGTCAATGGAGGAGCATGCAAAGGTTATAAAGGCTGCCGTAGAGTTTACAAAGCATCGTGTACCTGTAGTAGCAGGCACAGGCTCTAACTGCACAAAGACAGCTATGCAGCTTTCAAAGGAGGCTGAAGAGTTTGGTGCAGACGGACTGCTCGTTGTCACACCATACTACAACAAGGCTACTCAGGCAGGTCTTGTGAGTCACTATTCGCAGATTGCAGACAGCACAAAGTGTCCTATTATCGTATACAACGTACCGGGACGTACAGGCTGCAACGTGCTTCCGGAGACTATGGCAGAGCTCTTTAAGACAAAGGAAAATATCGTGGGACTCAAGGAAGCTACAGGAAATCTGGCACAGGCTTCAAAGACAATGTATCTGACAGACGGAAAGCTTGATATGTACTCAGGCGAGGATGGTCTCGTAGTGCCTCTTATGTCTATCGGAGCAATCGGTGTAATCTCAGTATGGAGCAATGTAGCCCCTGCAAAGGTACACAATATGTGCGACAGCTTCTTCAAGGGCGATTTACAGACAGCCTTAGAGCTTCAGAGAGAGGCTCTTCCACTTGTGGACGCACTCTTCTCAGAGGTAAATCCAATTCCTGTAAAGAAGGCTATGAACCTGATGGGTATGAATGTCGGACCTCTTAGAAGCCCTATGTGCGAGATGGGTGAGGATAATGCAAGGAAGCTTGCTGAGGTCATGAAGGCTTATGGCTTAAAGCTTGCATAGTACAACAAGAAAGGATACGATAAAATGACAAAGGTAATTATGAATGGCTGCAACGGCAAAATGGGACAGACTATCACAGAAATCTGTAAGGCTGATGCGGATATCGAGATTGTAGCCGGTATTGATTTATATGATGGAATAGACAATGACTATCCTGTTTTTTCGAGCATCGACAAATGTGATGTGGACGCTGATGTGGTTATAGATTTTTCCAATGCCAAGGCTGTTGACGGAGTACTGGACTATTGCGTGGACAAGCAGGTTCCGGTTGTTTTATGCACTACCGGTCTTAGTGATGAGCAGCTTGCAAAGGTTGAGGAGTGCTACAAAAAGGTGGCAGTGCTCAAGTCTGCAAACATGTCACTTGGCATAAATACTCTTATGGCTCTTCTCAAAAAGGCTGCACAGGTTTTCGCACCGGCAGGCTTTGACATGGAGATAGTTGAGAAGCATCACAATTTAAAGCTTGATGCACCTTCAGGTACTGCGCTTGCGCTTGCTGATTCCATCAACGAGGCTATGGATAACGAGTATCACTATGTTTACGACCGCAGCCAGCGCAGAGAGAAGCGTGATCCTAAGGAAATTGGTATTTCTGCTGTCAGAGGAGGAAGCATCGTCGGTGAGCACGAGGTACTTTTCTGTGGACAGGATGAGGTGATTGAGTTTAAGCATACTGCTTACTCTAAGGCTGTTTTTGCGAAGGGTGCTGTTGAGGCTGCCAAGTTCCTTAAGGGAAAGGGTGCAGGTCACTACGATATGGCGGATGTTATTGCAGCTAAGTAGATTTAGGCTGTTTATCATTGTGGCGATAGGTCGGGCGTAAGCTCCGGGCAACAGGGGGGCACACGCACTCTCCCGGGGCGCTACGCTACGTGGCTAAGATTCTGTACGAAATTATGCTTGATGGGTTTCTATGCTTGACGAAACCGTCGAAACGCGCCGTCCGTGGCGCGGTTCTCCTCGCCCCTGCGTCCATGCAGGGGTGTTTCTGCGTTGTGCGCCTAGCGGCGCACGTTTCTAACGGGTTAAAGTCCCGAATCCGCCCGGTAGTGGGAAGGATATAGCCGAAGGCAAGGGTGTCCATCGTGAGATGGAATCTGAAGGAAGCTGGATGTGAGGAATATACCAACTCACGGGCAAATCTC
>ENA-OQJR01000674-OQJR01000674.1-human-gut-metagenome-genome-assembly--contig:-NODE-674-length-10599-cov-3.172078_pt1 | contig 10599 bp, 8 predicted proteins | sample MGYA00242614_ERZ504781 | MGnify/ENA primary metagenome ERZ504781 (study PRJEB26092, sample SAMD00036365) | human gut metagenome | host: Homo sapiens | study: EMG produced TPA metagenomics assembly of...
AAGGACAACAGAAGATTCTGCTGATTTATGATCCTCCGGGCAAGATCTTCGGAAACATCCATGTAGGAAGAAAGGCTTTTCCCATTCTCTTTCATGAGGCAGTAGGAGAGAATGGAATCCAGAGAATTTTCTGTGAGAAATTCACCGGAATTCACAGCTTTTTGGAAAACAGGAAAAGCCGGTTCCGGAATCTGGGAGGTCAGGGCATCCGGATTAGGGGAATTCTGAAGAATCAGATTTCGTATAGCAGTTGCAGATGCAAAGAAATCAGTGGGTGACTGTAAATCAGGGGAAAGCACTGTGGAATTTCCCTCAGGGACAGTGGTTTCATGATAGCCCATTCCTTCCCTGCGGATCGTGACAGGGCAGATCCGGCTGTTCAGACGGAGAAGTGCTTTGCAGTATTCGATCCCCAGAATATTATTCGGTGTATTCAGGATCTGTGTAACTTCATTTAACAGAGGAGTAAGGACTCCGTCAAAATCGTCACCATTGAAGTTGCGCGGATTCTTAAAATATTCTGTCAGTGCCTGACTTCTGGCAGCCGGAAAAGTCAGCCCTTCGCTTAAAAAGCTTTTCAGTAGCTTTTTATATTCTTCAGGTTCTTCTACAAGGATCTCAGCCAGTTCTTTCAGTGCGCTGATCTCCCCGGATTCACTTCCAAAGCAGAGCATATCAACAACGCCAAGACCGTCCAACAGGGAAACACCTCCCATTGCGAAGGCTTCCGCACTTGCAGTAGAGACAGATACCGGCATTTCAAGTACAAGGTCAGCACCACACCGCAGAGCCATTTCTGCACGTGCGTGTTTGGAGATGAGAGCAGGAGTGCCGCGCTGCACATAATCTCCGCTCATGGCAACAATAACGTAGTCTGCTTTTAACCTTTCCTTTGTATACTTGATTTGATATTCATGTCCTTTGTGAAAAGGATTATATTCTGCAATAATTCCTGCTGTTTTCATAAATTTACACAGATGCTCCTTCCTGAAATTTTGTAGAGTTCTCTTTTTTTAACCATATTGCATCTTAAAAAATACTTTTTTATGTCATATTCTACCATTCAGATGCTTGAAATACAAGGCTTCAGGAGGTATAATGAAGACAGCGCAGAAAACAGATTACTGTTCACTGTATATATTCGGTGAATGGTAATGACATCTGGTATACAGATATTGTGATATCAGAACTGCTATATGAAAGGAGCCATTTTAATCATGGGATTTATTGACACACTCAAAGAGAGAGCAAAAGCAAACGTAAAAACGATCGTACTTCCGGAGACAGAAGATAAGAGAACTCTGGCAGCTACAGAGAAAATTTTAAAAGAAGGAATTGCAAAGGTTATCCTTGTTGGTAACGAAGAAGCTGTTAAAAAGAGTGCAGCTGAAGACGGATATGACATTTCCGGCGCACAGATCGTAGATCCTGCTACATCAGAGAAAACACAGGGATATATTGACAAGTTAGTAGAATTAAGACAGAAAAAAGGCATGACACCGGATCAGGCTAAAGAGATTCTTCTTAACCAGTATCTGTACTATGGTGTAATGATGGTAAAAATGGGCGATGCAGACGGTATGGTATCCGGTGCATGTCACTCTACAGCTGATACATTAAGACCATGTCTTCAGATCCTGAAAACAAAACCAGGTACAAAACTTGTATCCGCATTCTTCTTAATGGTAGTTCCGAACTGCGAATATGGCGCAAACGGCGCATTTGTATTTGCTGATTCCGGTCTGAACCAGAACCCGACTTCAGAAGAGCTTGCAGCAATCGCAGCATCTTCTGCAGAATCCTTTGAACTTCTTGTTCAGGAGAAACCAATCGTTGCAATGCTTTCACACTCCACTAAAGGCAGTGCAAAACATGCTGACGTAGATAAAGTAGTAGAAGCTACAAAGATCGCAAAAGAGCAGAATCCGGAACTTGCACTTGACGGAGAATTCCAGCTTGATGCAGCTATCGTTCCAAGCGTAGGCGCTTCTAAAGCTCCTGGAAGCGAAGTTGCAGGTAAAGCTAACGTACTTGTATTCCCAGACCTTGATGCAGGTAACATCGGATACAAACTTGTACAGCGTCTTGCAAAAGCAGAAGCTTACGGACCTGTAACCCAGGGTATCGCTAAACCTGTAAATGACCTGTCCCGTGGATGCTCTGCAGACGATATCGTTGGTGTGGTAGCTATCACAGCAGTACAGTGCCAGGCTGACGACAATAAATAAGATTTCAGTCAGACCGTAAAACGGACTGAGAATTATTTCATTGACTACATAATGTTAAAGGCATCGGAGGAGATATTTCTGATTCTGATGCCTTTGATATCATTACTCATATTTCCCTGGAAATGATGAGAATAATATTATAATATGAAAGGAAAAGCTGACAGAAATATTCGAAGACTTGTGTCAGGATTATGGACAGTATTCGAAATTTGCTGCCGGCAGAATATGAAAATGAACGTATTAGTAATCAACTGTGGAAGTTCATCCCTTAAATATCAGCTGATCAACTCTGATTCAGAAGCAGTTCTTGCAAAAGGTCTCTGCGAGAGAATTGGTATCGATGGAAGATTAGTATATCAGAAAACAGGCTGTGACAAAGAAATCACAGAAGCTGCAATGCCTACACATAAAGAAGCAATCCAGATGGTACTGGATGCACTCACAAATGATAAAACAGGCGCAATCGGAAGCCTGAAAGAAGTAAATGCTGTTGGACATCGTGTTGTACATGGTGGTGAGAAATTTGCCAAATCTGTAGTGATCACAGATGAAGTAATCTCAGCAGTAGAAGAATGCAATGACCTTGCACCACTTCATAACCCTGCAAACCTGATCGGTATCCGTGTATGCTCCGAGCTTATGCCGGGTGTACCTCAGGTAGCAGTATTCGATACAGCTTTCCATCAGACAATGCCTGCAAAAGCATATCTCTATGGTCTTCCGATCGAATATTACAAGAACTACAAAGTAAGAAGATATGGTTTCCACGGAACATCCCACAGCTTTGTTTCCAAACGTGCTGTTGAATTCCTTGGCCTTGACAAAGATAACTCCAAAGTTATTGTCTGCCACCTTGGAAACGGTTCTTCCATCAGTGCTGTTGTAAACGGTGAGTGTGTTGATACAACAATGGGTCTTACTCCACTTGAAGGTGTTGTTATGGGAACACGTTCCGGTAACATTGATCCTGCTATCATGGAATTCATTGCTAAGAAAGAGAACCTTGACATCGCAGGTATGATGAATGTTCTCAATAAGAAATCCGGTCTTCTTGGATTATCCGGCGGATTATCCAGTGACTTCCGTGACCTGAACGATGCAGCTCAGAGCGGAAACGAAGATGCAGCTAACGCAATCGATGTTCTCTGCTATGGTATCGCTAAATTCGTTGGCGGATATGTTGCAGCTATGAACGGTGTAGATGCCATCGTATTTACAGCAGGTATCGGCGAGAATGCTATTCCTGTACGTGAGAAGGTTGTAAGCTATCTTGGATACCTTGGAGTTACACTTGACAAAGAAGCTAATGGAGTTCGCGGAGAAGAGATCGTTATCTCTACACCGGATTCCAAAGTTAAAGTTGCTGTAATTCCTACAAACGAAGAACTTGCAATCTGCAGAGAGACAGTAGCTCTGGTTTAATTTTCACAGATAATAAAGTGTCTGTTTTGTGTCCAAACGAGAGAAATATAACTGGATAAAAGTTATATTTATATAGAAGGGAAGGGTGCATCTGTCAGGAGCACCCTTCTTTGTGCCCGTAAGGCATATGGAAATTACCTGATAATAATGCCGCCGGATGATAAAATACTTCGTAAAGGAATATTACTTGACAAAATGTGAAATTTTTCTAATTTATCGTTGACAAAAGCAGAGGCGGTATGTATAATAAAACAAGTGTGGATAGGAGAAAAGTATGCAGATACATTTATCAGATATTTCATCCAGTGAAGGAATGCGTATTCAGAAGACTACAGAGTTTGGAATGGATACGATCACCTTTCAGTCAGGAAGCTTTCCGGTACTTGCAAAAGAACCCATAGAGCTTACGATCACGAATACAGGTGACAGAAATCTTGAAATCAGAGGAACGGGTAAGATTACCGTAGGTATTCCCTGTGACAGATGTCTGGAAGAGGTTTCAACAGAGATTCCTTTGGAGATTGAGCGAAAACTTGATATGAAGCTTACGGATGAAGACCGTGTGAATGATCTGGACGAAAGTTCTTATCTCACAGGTATGGACCTGGATGTGGACCAGCTGGTCTATCTTGAGGTACTGATGAGCTGGCCTTTGAAGGTTTTATGTAGAGAAGACTGCAAAGGAATCTGTAGCCAGTGCGGGAAAAACCTCAATGACGGTCCCTGTGGATGCGTCGAGGAACCTAAGGATCCCCGTATGGCAGCTATCAGTGATATATTTAGTAAATTTAAGGAGGTGTAACATAATGTCCATCTGTCCGAAGAATAAATCTTCCAAAGCAAGACGCGATAAGAGAAGAGCAAACTGGAAAATGAGCGCTCCGAACCTTGTAAAATGCAGCAAATGTGGCGAACTGATGATGCCGCACAGAGTATGCAAAGCTTGCGGAAGCTACAACAAAAAGGAAATCATTAAAGTTGAAGACTAATTTTTAATGGTTGCAAAGTATGGCAGGTTCTCCCGTTTGGGATGCCTGCTTTTTTGTGTATTATTTTATGTTAGTTATAGGAAATTACTCCGTAATGTTCCGGAATTGCTATAAAATTCTGTGTAGCGCGAAACGGTTTGCCGGGCAGCGTGAACAGTAACTGCAGATGATCCATATAAAGATAAAGACAGTGGATACATCTGAACATTATAATGGATGAGGAAAAAGTAATGAATGAGAAGGAGAAGGTAAATCAGATCACAGAAGGTGTGATCTGGAAACAGCTGCTGTTATTTTTCTTTCCTATTGTATTTGGAACATTTTTTCAGCAGATTTATAATACGGCGGATACTATTGTTGTAGGCCGTTTCGTAGGAAAACAGGCACTTGCTGCAGTTGGAGGTTCTGCCAGTCAGATCGCCAATCTGATCGTTGGCTTTTTTGTAGGGCTTTCTTCAGGGGCAGCAGTTGTGATCTCGCAGTTTTATGGGGCAAAAGATAAGAAGAATCTGAGTAAGGCACTGCATACAGCATTTGCATTCTCCATTGCAGCGGGAATTGTTCTTACTGTAGTGGGGATTTTTCTGACCAGGCCTGCATTGTTGCTTATGAAGACACCTGCAGATGTAGTAGAGGACTCTGCAGTGTATCTTCATATTTATTTTGGCGGAATGGTTTTTAACCTGGTTTATAATATGGGAGCAGCCATCCTGCGTGCAGTAGGAGACTCCAAAAGACCACTGTATGTTCTGATCATTACCTGTGTGCTGAACATTATTCTTGATCTGCTGTTTGTGGTTGCGTTTAGCATGGGTGTGACAGGAGTAGCTGTTGCTACAGTTACTTCTCAGGTGATCAGTGCGCTGATCGTAACAGTAATGCTTCTGAAAACCAGAGAGATATATGTGCTGAAGATCAATCAGATCCGTTTTGACAGAAGAATGCTGTTTTCAGTTCTGAGAATCGGTATTCCGGCAGGTCTGGAATCTGTAATGTATAATATTTCCAATATTGTGATACAGGTATTTGTAAATAATCTGGGAACTGACACAGTGGCGGCATGGGGAACTCTTGGGAAAATCGATGCTATTTTCTGGATGGTGATCAATGCGTTCGCAATTTCCATTACTACCTTTGTGGGACAGAATTTCGGAGCCGGCAAATATCACCGTATGCGAAAGAGTGTGAGTGTCTGCATGGTCATGAGTATGGTCAGTTCTGCGGTGATGATCATTTTGATGTATTCATTTGCTCCCTGGATTTATCGTCTGTTTACCACAGACAGCGCAGTGATTGTCCATGGTGTTCATATGAGTCGTTTTTTACTGCCGTCCTATTTCATTTATGTGATCATAGGGATTCTGTCCGGGGCACTGAGGGGTACCGGAAAGGTTCTGGTGCCTATGCTCCTTACCTGTGGCGGTGTGTGTTCTTTGAGAATCCTGTGGCTTTTTACAGCAGGACAGATGTATCCGGGAATCAATACGATCATGCTCAGTTATCCGGTTTCATGGAGTATTACGGCGGTGCTGTTTGTTGTATACTATTTCATGAAATTCCCCGGAAAGGAAAAGGCAGAGCACTTCCGGAGACAGAAACAGTAACGCCATTTTTCATGAAAAAATGCAGTTATCCTATGTCTGTTGATGAAATCAGGAAAATAAGGTAAGCTAAAGACAGATGTCAGACAGGTGACAGACAGGTGACGATTCCTGGTGTCATAGTGATGGAGAATACTATGAGAAAAGAAAAGCGTATATTTTTGATCTTGATGATAGGTATCTGTCTGTCCGGGATGCTTATCATAAAAAAAACGACGGTCATCAGAGGGCAGGAAAATACGGTCAGCCACGTGACTGCGCCCAAAGATATTCCTGCTGTGGCAGTGGAGATAAATAAAAGCAGTGAAGTCATTTGTGATAAGCTGTCAGAGATAACCTATACTGTTTATACAGATTCAGATACCCTGCATATTCCGGTTCTGTGGGATGTTTCTGCTGTCAATATGGAGCTTCCGGGTGTTTATACTGTAAAGGGAACATTGAAACTGCCCCGGGGATATGATCTCGGGGAAATCAATAGTCCGCAGGTGCAGACCACAGTTTCGATTCAGTATCCGGGAAGGCCGGAGATCAATACTTATTACAGGCTGACAGCAGCCGGACTCTATATTTTTCCATGGTTGGAAAGAGAAGATGCAGATTCTATGGAAGCTTATCTGAAAAAGGATAACGGGCAGTGGATGAATCTTACAGAGGAAGGGTTTGCCCTTTGCAGCGAGGATGGTCTGTATGTCTCCAATCAGAGTATGGTTGTGGGAAATACGTATTCGTTGATGGTAGTTTATGGCGATGGACAGAGACAGACCGGTACTCTGCGCTTTCGGTATCAAAAGGATGGCAGCCTTAAAGTATACAGTTATCAGTACAGTCAGCTTGGAAATACGGGAAGCCCTGCAAAACGTATTCGTTCTTATAATGCAAAAGATGAGAAATATCTGAGCAGATGTGCTGCTTATGCAGTAGAAATCGGAAGCAGTCTGAGAAAAATAGAAGAAGATCTGAAAGAAAGTGTCAGACTTCGCGTCAGCACTGCTGAGAAATTCGAGAATACAGCAGAAAACCCTGAGATTATTCTGGAGTCTTCCTGGGATATGAGTCAGGTAGATCTTACGAAACAGGGCGTCTATAAACTTACAGGTACATTTGTGATGCCGGAAGGATATCAGTTATCTGAGAATCTGGCACTGCCAAAGGCATATGCCTATCTTTCCGTACAGGAAAGGGGGAATCCGCAGATTGATACTTACAGTATGCCTGTAGTGGATCTGGTAGAGTTTCCGATGCTTATGGCAGGCTTTTCAGCAGAAGAACTTCAAAATGTACAGGTTTATATACGTAAGAATAAAGGGAGTTATCAGAAGCTGGACAGAGAACTGGCGGAAGTAACATCCAAAGGGATACAGCTTTACTGCCGGGAAATATTGAAAAAAGGAAATAATTACGATATCTGTGCTGTTTATGAAACAGGGAGTACAGGGATTTATTCTTTTTCATATAATGATGAATTTATTGTAAATGAGTACTGGCATGAGAGAAACTTTTCGGACAGGGATGAGAAAAATCTTCCGGCTATTGTGCAGAAGGCCCCAGGACAGACGGTTACGCCGGTGCCTTCCGTAGAAGGAATGGAATCTCCGGACACTAAAGAGAATAATTATGAAGAAAGTTCCGGCGAAACTTCGGATAATAGCAGAAACTCCGGTCAGAAAGCTTCAGCAGGAGAGACAAAAGCGACCGGTTCCGCAACAGTATCGGATTTTGATGCTGCAGATAGTATAGTAACTGAGTTGAGTACGGATACTGTCACAGCAGTCAGCGGTCAGAGACTGCTTCTGATGTTACAGCAAAATGGCAGCGTCAGATTTGAAAAGCAGGGAATTTCTGTGACGATCCTGCCTGAGACGATAAATACCTGGAAAGTGGCAGCGAATGATGAAATCCAGATGAGGATAGAGAAAACTGCAGAATCTGCTTTTTCCCTGAGAATTTTTGTAAGAGGAGAGGAAGTAACGGAGATTCCGGGAAGTACAGTGGAATTTCAGACTTCTGTATTTGGAGAAATTTCATCTCCGGAGACTGTGACAGTTGTGGATGCACAGGGAAATTTGTGTGCGGTAACCTGGCAGGACAAACAGAAGATTTTGCGGGTTGAGATAGAAAAGACAGGAGATTATTTTCTTTCAGATGATCCTGCCGGTGGACAGACAGATAAAACAGAGACAAATTTGACAGAATCTTCGGTATCAGATGCCGATGAAGACACAGAAGCGATCTTGGATGGCGTTATAACAGAAGAGGTGACTACAGAAGGACTGCCAGAAAAGCAGAAAAAGGAAGCTGTAAAATTAATAAAAAGAATTGATTTTACAGGTGAAATCTGTGGATTGTTAAGCATTGCGGCAGTTGGAGTGATCTTGTTCCTGATATTGAGAAGAAAGCGAAATAACAGAAGAAACAGATAGAATAAGAATACACCTGTGGACAAAAGGAGGTGGCAGCAATGAAGAAAAAACGGAAATATTCATTGATACTTGTAATAGTTGTGTTTGTCCTGTCCATGGGTGTGTTCTTTTTGCTTTATTACGTTGATAATAAGTATACGGCCAGGGGTGACCAGGCAATACAGGGTATTCTTTATGTACGCGAGGATGATCCTCTGCATTATCTTACCGGAGAGTGGGAATATTATCCGGATCTGCTGTTGACCCCCGGGGAACTCGAAAAACATAAAGGAGAGTACTACAGCAGATATATTTCTATAGGTGAATACGGTGGTATGGATTTGGGCGATAAAGATAAATCTCCCTTTGGAAGCGGGACATATCGGATGACACTGGTGCTTCCTGAGAAGGAAAAGAGATATGCCATAGGTCTTGTGGAAGTTATTTTCTTCCTATAATCTGTACGTAAATGGAAATCTGGTCGGACAGGTTGGAAATCCGGATCCGGAAAATTATAAAGAACAGATTCAGAACAGAGTCTTTACATTTGAGGGAAAAGGAATACGGAGATTATGCTTGCTGTGACAGACCGGCATTCAGTATCATCGGGTATTCAGTTTGTGCCGGTATTGGTCTGCCTTTACAGGTGAATCTGATTAGAGGTCTGTCGATTGTCGGTGATGCAGTGTATCTGGCGCTTACATTTTGTGTTTTCCTTTTTGCAGTTTATATGTTTGTGCGTACAAAAAAAGCTGAGTTCTGTTTTTTTGCCCTGCTTTGTATCTGCGTTATGGGGTGCAGTTCCTATCCTGTTCTCCATGCATTTGTCCCTGTAAAAGTACAGCCGGCTTATGGACTGGAAGCTTTATTTTATTATCTGATGTTTGCATGTGTTGTGGTTGTGCAGCAGAAAATCCTTTGTGATGAAGGACGTTTTCCGGAAATTCTGGCAGTTATCCTTGCGGCGGCAGGTGTTTTGATTTTTGCGGCAGAATTGTTCTGTTCCGGGATTCAGTCAGCAGGCGGACTCTATCTGGTTTCCGGGATTACGGAAGTTATGAAATGGTTTTCTGCGTTTTATCTGATGTTCAGGAGTGTGAAGGATATACAGCAGAAATACAGCAGTGTTCTTCTGGTGGGAATTACTGCCTATGCTTCATCTCTGGCAGCAGACAGAATATGGAAAGCATATGAGCCGATCGTAGGAGGATGGTTTACGGAATTTGGAGCCGCAGTGCTTGTTTTCTGTGTGGGCCTGACTTTGTGGATAGAACTTGCCAATGCCTACAGATTCCAGTTAACCTATGGGGAATACAGCCGTCAGATGGAGCAGAAGCTTCTGATGCAGAAACAGCATTATGAAGAGCTTACACAGAAGATGGATGAGATCAGCAAAATGCGCCATGATATGCGTCATCATCTCCGCGCGGTCATGGCTTATGCACAGCAGGAAAAATATGAAGAACTGATGAAGTATCTGCAGGAGTATGCTTCTGTTATGACAAAAGAGGAAAAAACAGTACTGTTATTGCAGAAATATGGCAGTAGATGCGGTCATCCATTTCATGCCGGTGAACTGAAGCAGAGAGGGATTTTACTTGAACATGATATGATGCTTCCGGAAAATATCAGCATTTCAGATACTGATTTATGCAAGATTTACGGGAATCTTCTGGAGAATGCTGTGGATGCAGTGGCAGAACAGTCGTAGGAAAAGAATCCTTATGTAAAGATCCTTACAAAGATTAAGAATAAAAAACTGCTGATAGAAATTTCCAATACGTACACAAATGAAATCCAGAGAAAAGAAGACAGATTTTATTCGACAAAACATGGAGTTTCGGGATAGGGACTGCATCTGTGACAGAGGTAGTACAGAAAGCCGGGGGGTATGTGACCTTCTGTACAGAAGATGGTGTATTAAAGTTAATATTTTCCTGCCTGTAAAAATAGCGGC
>ENA-OQJR01000676-OQJR01000676.1-human-gut-metagenome-genome-assembly--contig:-NODE-676-length-10578-cov-2.106114_pt1 | contig 10578 bp, 10 predicted proteins | sample MGYA00242614_ERZ504781 | MGnify/ENA primary metagenome ERZ504781 (study PRJEB26092, sample SAMD00036365) | human gut metagenome | host: Homo sapiens | study: EMG produced TPA metagenomics assembly of...
TTCTTTCGTTTTTATCAGAAGAGCGTACAGGATTTCCAGAATACAAATCGGAAGTTCTTTGAGGATATGGAAAAGTATCCTAGAGTTGTGGCTTATATTGACCGAAAGCCGTAAAGAAAACCTGGATGCCGCAATGGAGTTTTATCAAAAGGGGGTCAATCAAGGAATATTTCGCAAAGATGTGAATTATGCTATTGTTCGCGTTATGGTAGGTGAGCAGATGGATATATTGCTTCGCTCTGAAATATGTAAATCCTATTCGCTGGCTGAAATATACGAGACAGTTGTATTTATGCATATGCGGGGCATTTCTACGGAAAAGGGATTGAAGATTGTAGATGATTTCCTTCATAACCAGAAAGGAGAGGAGCATAATAAGAATGGATAGAACTAGTTAGTTACCTAATAATAAAGAGTAAACAGTAAATGAAGTTTTTTTTAAAGCCTAAGTTAGCCTTGTTGTTGCTGGCAGTGGCAGCAGCACACAGTGCACAAGCACAAGATACGTTAAAAGTTACTTTACAGGAAGCGGTCAGGATAGCGTTGAGCGAGAATCCGACTATTAAAGTAGCTGGTCAAGAAATCAAATTAAAGAAGGAAGACCCGTCGGGAAGCCTATTCAGGTCTGTTTCCCGAAGCCAATTTAGTGGGTAGTTATTCACGAGCCATCAAGAAGCAGTCTTTCGCTATGGAGGGGAAGGTGATTGAAGTGGGAACAGACAACACGTATAGCGGGGGGCTGTCTGTGAGTCTTCCTGTCTTTGCACCTGCACTTTATAAGAGTATCAGTCTGACAAAGACAGATGTGGATTTGGCTGTGGAAAAAGCGCGGTCTTCGCGTCTCGATATGGTAAACCAAGTAACAAAAGCTTTTATCAGTTGCTTTTGGCACAGGATAGTTATGAGGTGCTGCTGAAAAGTTATAAGCAGAGCGAAGATAACTATAATGTGGTGAAAGCCAAGTATGAGCAGGGCTCTGTCAGCGAGTACGATAAAATCAGTGCAGAAGTGCAGATGCGCAGTCTGAAACCGACGGTTGTGTCTGCCCGTAACGGTGTAAATCTGGCTACTCTGCAACTGAAAGTTTTGATGGGAATGGAAGCAGAAGTAAATGTAGCAGTGGATGGTAATCTGAAAGATTATGAAATGTCTATGTTTACTCGCCAGGCAATGCCACGACCCAATAATCTGATAAACAACAGCACTTTGAAACAATTGGAACTGAATGCATTGCAATTAAAGCAGACGCTGAAGTTGCAGTATACCAACTTTATGCCGACCCTTTCTGCCAGTTTCCAATATATGTATACTTCAATGAATGATAATTTCAAGTTCAAGGAATACGATTGGAGGCCCTATTCTACTATCGGCCTGAATCTAAGCATTCCTTTGTTCAAAGGAAGTAATTTTACTCAATTGAAACAGACCCGTATCCAGATGAAACAACTGGAAGAGAACCGTATCAATACAGAGCGGCAACTCACTATGCAAGCTACCGGTTATTTGGATAATATGGCCGCTAGTACGGAACAGGTGGTAAGTAATAAAGAAGCTGTCTTTCAGGCGGAGAAAGGGCGTACTATTGCCGAAAAAAGATATGAAGTTGGAAAAGGAACTATCTTGGAATTGAATAGTTCGGAAGTGGCTTTAACAGAGGCCCAACTGACTTATAACCAGTCCATCTATGACTATCTGGTAGCTAAAGCTGATTTGGATTTAGTCTTAGGCATTGATGAAGTAACGGAACAATAACACATTAACATAAAGATAACAGTATGAGAAAATATTTTCAATTCGTAGCTTGGCTGGTGGTAACTATGCTGGGGGGCATGTTCAGGTGGAACGGAGAGTAAGGAAGCTGCTGATACCGCTATGGAGGACAAACCGGTAGTCCGGCTTGCTTCCGTAACTTCCCGCGATGTAGATCAGATAGAGGAATATACTGCCACTGTTGAAGCGGAAGCGAAAAATAATATAGCTCCGACCTCTCCCGGGCGTATAGACCGTATTTTTGTTGAAGTGGGAAACCATGTATCCAAAGGACAGAAATTAGTACAGATGGATGCGGCAAATCTGAAACAAATGAAATTGCAATTAGAAAATGAAGAAACGGAATTCAGACGTATGGATGAACTGTACAAAGTGGGTGGAGCTTCCAAATCTGAATGGGATGCAGCAAAAACAGCTTTAGATGTACGTCGTACTTCCTATAATAATTTGTTGGAGAATACGCAGTTGTTAAGCCCTATTCATGGAGTGGTTACAGCACGTAATTTTGATAACGGTGATTTATATTCTTCCGCTTCCACTCCTGTGTTGGTCATTGAACAGATCACTCCGGTTAAACTGTTGATCAATGTATCCGAACCTTATTTCCCGAAAGTGACTAAAGGTATGATCGTAAAGGTGAAATTTGATGTGTATGGTGATGAGGAATTCGAAGGGAAAGTTAGTTTGGTGTATCCTACTATTGATGCTGCTACTCATACTTTTCCTGTAGAGGTAAAATTGGCTAATACCCGTCAGCGTATACGTCCGGGAATGTTTGGCCGTGTGACTGTGAGCTTTGGTACATTGCGGCATGTGGTGGTTCCTGATCAGGCTATTGTGAAACGTGCCGGTTCGGGCGACCGTTATGTATATGTCTACAAAGACGGTAAGGTTTCTTATAATAAAGTAGAATTGGGACGTCGGATGGGAACCGAATATGAATTGATTTCCGGGGTGGAGGATAATTCGCAGGTGGTGGTTGCCGGTCAGACCCGTTTGGCCGATGGTGTGGAAGTGGCAGTAAATTAAAAATTGAGAATTAGTTGATAATACTCCATATTTATTTACCTATATATGATTTTTTAGTTCTTAATTTTTAATTTAACAAACATGAGTTTATACGAAGGAGCGGTTAAAAAACCGATTATGACCTCGTTATGCTTTTTGGCCGTAGCGATCTTTGGTCTGTTCTCATTGTCGAAACTTCCGGTAGACTTGTATCCCGATATTGATACCAATACCATTATGGTTATGACATCTTATCAGGGTGCCAGTGCTTCCGATATAGAGAACAACGTAACCCGTCCGTTGGAAAATACGTTGAACTCGGTTAGTAATTTGAAACATATTACATCCAAGTCTTCAGAAAATATATCAGTTATCACTTTGGAATTCGAATATGGCTATGATATTGATGTGTTGACTAATGATGTGCGTGATAAATTGGATATGGTGAGTTCGGAGCTTCCCGATGAAGTCAATACTCCGATTATCTTTAAGTTCAGTACGGATATGATTCCTATCCTGCTGTTGTCCGTTCAGGCAGAAGAAAGTCAGCCGGCTCTGTATAAGATATTGGATGATAATGTAGTAAATCCTTTGGCTCGTGTTCCCGGTGTGGGAACGGTGTCCATTGCCGGTGCGCCGAAGCGTGAGGTGAATATTTATTGTGATCCCAACAAACTGGAAGCATATGATCTGACGATTGAGACCATCAGTTCCATTGTCGGGGCTGAAAATAAGAATACTCCGGGTGGAACTTTCGATGTGGGCAGTAATACCTATTCCTTGCGTGTGGAAGGAGAATTCAAGGACCCGAAAGAAATGGAGAATATCGTAGTGGGTATACGCAATGGTGCTTCGGTGTATTTGCGTGACGTGGCAACGGTAGTCGATTCTGTAGAAGAACGTGCTCAGGAAACCTATAATAACGGGGTGCAGGGAGCCATGATTGTTGTACAGAAACAATCGGGAGCAAACTCAGTGAACATTTCCCGGAAAGTAATGGATCAGTTGCCTAAGTTACAGAAGTCACTGCCCAGTGATGTGAAACTGGGGGTTATTGTGAACACTTCGGATAATATTTTGAATACCATCGACAGTTTGACGGAAACTATTATGTATGCCATTCTGTTTGTGGTCTTGGTGGTATTTGTTTTCTTAGGTCGTTGGCGTGCTACGGTGATTATCTGTATCACTATCCCCATGTCATTGATTGCCTCCTTTATTTATTTGGCTATCACGGATGGGGGATCTCTGAATATTATTTCTTTGTCGTGCCTTTCTATTGCGATTGGTAATGTGGTGGATGACGCTATTGTTGTTTTGGAAAACGTAACGACCCATATCGAGCGTGGCTCCGAGCCGAAACAGGCGGCTATCCATGGAACAAATGAGGTGGCAATTTCTGTTATCGCATCCACATTGACCATGATTGCGGTATTCTTCCCGTTGACGATGGTCAGTGGTATGTCGGGAGTTTTGTTCCGTCAGTTGGGCTGGATGATGTGTGTCATTATGACTATTTCTACTATCTCGGCTCTGTCATTTACTCCGATGATGTGTGCGCAGATGCTTCGCTTGCAAAAAAAACAAGTAAGTGGTTTGTCACATTCTACAAACCGATAGAACGTGCGTTGGATGGATTGGATAACTGGTATCAGAAACGTTTGAACTGGGCTGTCCGTCACCGCAAGACCATTATTGCCGGTTGTTTCGGGTTCTTTCTGCTGAGCCTGATTTGTGCGAAAGGAATTGGTACAGAGTTTTTTCCGTCACAAGACAACAGTCGTATTTCTGTTCAATTACAATTGCCTATCGGAGCTCGCGTAGAGCGTGCCCAGGAATTGGCCCAGGAGCTGACCGAAAGGTGGCTGAAGAAATATGAAGGGGTGATGCGTATCTGTAACTATACTGTGGGACAGGCTGATGCGGATAATACTTGGGCTTCTATTCAGGATAATGGTAGCCATATCATTTCATTCAATATCAACCTTTATAATCCCGATCAGCGTTCTGTTACGTTGGCAGAAGTCTGCGATGGTATGCGTGAGGATCTGAAAGCCTATCCCGAACTGGATAAAGCCCAGGTTATCCTGGGTGGTAGCAGTGGAGGCATGGGTGGACAGGCCACTGCCGATTTTGAAATCTATGGATATGATTTTACAGAAACAGATAAGGCAGCCGCTGAATTGAAAGAAGCTTTATTGAAAGTGAACGGTGTGTCTGAGGTGAATATCAGCCGTCAGGATTATCAGCCGGAATATCAGGTGGATTTTGATCGTGAAAAACTGGCTTTACATGGTTTGAATCTTTCTACAGCAGCTTTGTATCTGCGTAACCGTGTTAATGGTGCTTTATCTTCTTACTATCGGGAAGATGGTGACGAATATGATATCAAGGTGCGTTATGCTCCCCAGTTCCGTACCAGTATTGAAAGTTTGGAGAATATTCTGATTTATACCAATGAAGGTAAAGCGATTCGGGTGAAAGATATCGGCACGGTAGTGGAGCGTTCAGCTCCTCCTACTATTGAACGTAAAGACCGTGAACGTATTGTAACAGTATCTGCTGTGATTTCAGGTGCGCCTTTAGGTAGTGTGGTGGCAGCGGGTGAGTCTATTATTGATAAGATGGATTTACCTGGCGGTATCAGTATCCAGGTGGCAGGGTCTTATGAGGATCAGCAGGATTCATTCAGCGATCTGGGAACTTTGGCTGTTTTGATTATTATATTGGTATTTATTGTAATGGCTGCCCAGTTTGAGTCTCTGACCTATCCGTTTATCATTATGTTCTCTATTCCGTTTGCATTCAGTGGGGTATTGATGGCATTGTATGGAACGGGGACTACATTGAATGTCATGAGTTTGTTGGGAGGTATCATGTTGATTGGTATCGTAGTGAAGAATGGTATCGTGCTTATTGATTACATTACCTTATGTCGTGAGCGGGGTATGTCTGTTATTCATTCGGTCGTTGTTTCGGGCCGTAGTCGTTTACGTCCGGTTTTAATGACCACTTTGACCACTATTCTGGGCATGGTGCCGATGGCGATAGGAGGAGGGGAAGGTTCTGAAATGTGGCAGCCTTTAGGGGTGTCCGTAATCGGTGGTTTGACTGTATCTACCGTGCTCACCTTGATTTTGGTTCCGGTGCTCTACTGTTCATTTGCGGGTACAGGTATCAAGCGTAACCGTAAGAAGATGAAAGCTTCCCGTGAACTGAATGACTATTATCAAGCACATAAGACGGAGATGACCAAAGGCAAAAAAGAATAATTAATATAGTTGTTATCCGGATTGAAATGAATAGGAGACCGGATGACAGAACTTAAAATAAAAAATGGAATAATGAAATCAGTTTTCATCACTTTCGACCAAGCTTTTTACGAACGTATTCTGGCGTTGTTGGACCGTCAGAATTGTCGTGGATTCAGTTATTGGCAGCAGTTGCAGGGGCGCGGCTCTGTAAAAGGAGAACCGCATTATGGCAGTCACGCGTGGCCCAGTATGTGCTCGGCCATTATGACAGTGGTAGATGATACTAAAGTGGAGCCTTTATTGGACGCTTTGCATAAAATGGATAAGGAAACCGAACAATTGGGATTACGTGCTTTTGTGTGGAACATAGAAAAGACGATTTGAATCTGTCTTTTCATCATTAAAGAAAAAGACTGTTGCCCTCTTTCTGGCGCAGTCTTTTTCTTTTTTTAGCCTCTATCATGAAGTACTCCGTCTAAAAAATCACTACTTTTGCGGTTAATTTACAAATATAGCAATATGAAAAACTATATACCGGCCACTTTTCTTCTCACTCTTATTGTAGTAGGAGTGTTAATGGGGCTGTATTTCCTCCCCTCCATGTCGGTGGGCGGCAAACCGTTGCGCAAGGTGGACCTGCTGGCTGATATCCGTCCGGATGTGGAAGAAGAAGTATGTGATTCCGACACCATTGTCCTTCCTCCTCCTGTAAAACCTATTTTTGTGGATACATGTAAAACGGGTATTACCTGTATTGAGGATTATTCGGATTCCACCATGCGGGGAATGAAACATTTTTATGAGGCACTTTCCAAAGTGAAAACCATGAAACGCCCTGTGCGTATCGCTTACTTCGGTGATTCTTTTATAGAAGCTGATATTTTTACTGCCGATTTGCGCGAAATGCTTCAACAAGAATTTGGTGGTTGCGGAGTGGGATATGTTCCTGTAACCTCTTCCATCAGCGGTTACCGTCCTACGGTACGCCATACTTTTGGGGGATGGAGCAGTCATTCATCCAATGACTCCGTTGGTTTTGATAAAATGCAGCAAGATATTTCCGGACATTATTTTTTTTCTCGTGAAGGTGCTTATGTACAGTTGAAAGGACAGAGTAAATACGCTTCCCGACTGGATACCTGTGAGGTTTCTACTTTTTATTCCTGAATAAAGGTTTTGCCGCTGTCCGTTCTAAAGTGAATAATGCTGCGGAAGGAGAGTTACATGAGGAAGTAGGAACAGGAGGTGTGCAGGCTGTTTCGGTGAGAGGAAGGATAGGACAAGTACGGTGGAGTGTGGAACAAGCTGATTCTGTTACTTTCTATGGAGTGGCTATGGACGGCAGGCAGGGAATATCTTTGGATAATTTTAGCGTACGTGGTAGCAGTGGGCTTCATTTACGTAGTATTCCTTTACATACGCTTTGCGATTTCCAACGTCTTCGTCCATACGATTTGATTGTGGTCCAATATGGTTTGAATGTGGCTACGGAACGGGGAGTAAAATACGATGGCTATAAGAAAGGGATGCTTTCGGTGATAGACATTTGAAGACAGCTTTTCCTGAAACCAGCATTTTACTGGTCAGTGTGGGTGACCGTGAATATAAAAACGAGAATGGAGATCTCCGCACCATGCCCGGAGTCAAGAATCTTATCCGTTATCAACAGTCCATTGCGGCTGATAGCCATATCGCTTTTTGGAATATGTATGAGGCAATGGGAGGTCAAGGAAGCATTGTCGATATGATCGGGCAAAAAATGGCGAATCTTGATTATACCCATATCAATTTTAAGGGAGGCAAGCATTTGGCAGGTATCTTATTTGAAACATTGATGTATGGCAAAGAGCAATATGAAAGACGGAAAGCCTATGAGGAGGAATAACAGATTTCCTGGTCTGTCCGGTATAGCAATGGTATTGTTCCTGTTCTTGCTGTTTCCATGTCTTTATGCTCAGGATGCTATTCCGGCATTGTCCCGGCCGTTGGAGCCGCTTCGCATACCCGGTGAAACAAAGGAAATGCATCGGGGCATGCGGCTGATAACAGTACATGATTCACTTCCGGCGAGTTTTACTCATTCTTTGGATAATGTGATAGAAGATGAGAACCGTTCGCTTTCTCCTTTCTTTCAAAAGTTGAATGATATGACAGGACCGGTACGGATAGTCCATATAGGTGATTCTCATGTGCGGGGGCATCTTTATCCATTAATAACCCGTCGTCGTCTGGAACATGATTTTGGTGCTGAGGCTGTTTATCCTGATGTTATTTCATATCGTACCGGTGGGTTGGCACATGAAACGGGCGAACCGGGTATGTTTATCATATGATTGGCATTAATGAGCTACTTCTGTTACTTTTCTGATGATGAAAAATAAAAGAAATAGCTTCTTTGCATCCCGATCTGATTATTGTTTCTTTTGGAACCAATGAGGCACATAGCCGCCGTTATCTGGCTCAGGCTCACAAAATGCAGATAGGCAGACTGTTGGGTATGTTGAAAGCAGCCTGTCCTGAAGCGGCTTTTTTACTGACTACACCTCCCGGAGCATACGTGGGACGTCGTCGTGCACGTACCATTAATCCGAGAACCGTAACGGCGGCGCGTATTATAAAGGAGTATGCACAAGAGAATAAAATGGCAGTTTGGGATATGTATAATATAGTAGGAGGAAAGACAGATGCTTGTCGTAACTGGACGAAGCACCACATGCTTCGTGCGGATGGCATTCATTTCACTCCCGATGGATATCGTTTACAAGGTAATTTATTACATCAGGCACTGATTAAAGCGTATAATGAATATGTGGCAACTGGATTGGAGTAAACTGGCTGAGGTATTGACTTATAATGCCAAGCAACCGATGATTTTTAGCAGCGGCTTGTTTTTGTTTCTGTTTTTAGGCTTTAGCCTGATTTATATGTTATTGCAGAAGAAGGATACGGCACGCATCCTGTTTGTAACGCTGTTTTCTTATTATTTTTATTATAAGAGTAGCGGTTTTTATTTTTTCTTGCTGGGGGTGGTGACAGTGACGGATTTCTTGCTGGCAGGGCGTATGGCGAATACCGAAACTCAATGGAAACGGAGGGTTTTGCTGCTGGCAAGTCTGGGAATAAATTTAGGATTGCTCTGTTATTTCAAGTACACCAATTTCTTTTATCAGATACTGGCTCCTTTGTGGAATGGGAAATTCCAGCCGTTGGATATTTTCTTGCCGGTGGGAATATCGTTCTTCACTTTCCAGTCTTTAAGTTATACCATAGATGTTTACCGTCGTGAGCTGGTTCCTTTGAACAGGTTGCTGGATTATACATTTTATGTGTCTTTTTTTCCGCAGCTGGTAGCGGGGCCTATTGTACGTGCCCGCGATTTTATTCCTCAAATCAGGCAACCGCTGTTTGTTTCCTCGGAGATGTTTGGCACTGGTGTTTTCTTTATCATCAGCGGATTATTCAAGAAAGCTGTAATCTCCGATTATATCAGTGTAAATTTTGTGGAACGTATTTTTGATAATCCGGCTCTTTATTCCGGGGTTGAGAATTTGTTTGGTGTATATGGGTATGCTTTACAGATTTATTGTGACTTTTCCGGATATAGTGATATGGCTATCGGGTTTGCTTTGCTGTTGGGTTTCCGTTTCCCTATGAACTTTAATTCGCCTTATAAAGCCGATAGTATAACCGATTTCTGGCATCGTTGGCATATCTCTCTTTCTACATGGTTACGAGATTACCTTTATATCTCATTGGGGGGAAACCGCAAGGGGAAGGTCCGTACTTATATTAATTTGTGCCTTACTATGTTGTTAGGTGGTTTGTGGCATGGTGCATCTTGGAATTTTGTGATATGGGGGGGATTTCATGGAATAGCACTGGCTGCACAGAAATTCTGGCGTAACTTGCTGCATAAGCCTAAGACGGCTGGCAGTAAGGGCATTCGTAAATTTTTTGCAGTTCTTGTTACTTTCAATTTTGTTTGTTTCTGCTGGATATTTTTCCGTAATACGACTTTTGAAGCTTCGGTTGTTATGTTGAAGCAGATATGTACAGCTTTCCATCCCGAGGTATTCATGCAGCTGATAGAAGGTTATTGGAAAGTGTTTGTTTTGATGGGAATAGGGTATTTGCTGCATTTTGCTCCTGATAGTTGGCAGAATGCGTGTTGTCGTGGAGTGGTAAAATTACCTTTATTGGGAAAGGCATTATTGCTGGTGGCATTAATTTATTTGGTTATTCAGATAAAGAGTAGCGATATACAACCGTTTATTTACTTCCAGTTCTGAGAAGAAATAAATGTTATATGAAGATATCTTTGAACCGCAATTTGTATTAATATATATAATAATGTATATGCTTTGTTTTCCTATTGTTTATGTTTTGTTATTTATGTTCTACAACAGGTTTATAAATCAGTTAGTTAGCATAAGTCGGTTCAGAAATTAATAAAAAAGTGTTTGATATATTTGGATTGGATTCTAAAATGTTCTACTTTAGCATCCGCTAAGCAAGAGAGCTGGTTTTTAATTGACAGATTTATAAT
>ENA-OQJR01000677-OQJR01000677.1-human-gut-metagenome-genome-assembly--contig:-NODE-677-length-10571-cov-3.399177_pt1 | contig 10571 bp, 12 predicted proteins | sample MGYA00242614_ERZ504781 | MGnify/ENA primary metagenome ERZ504781 (study PRJEB26092, sample SAMD00036365) | human gut metagenome | host: Homo sapiens | study: EMG produced TPA metagenomics assembly of...
GGTAGATGAGCTGGCTCATCTCTTTCCGCAGTACGATCGGCGCCTTCGTACTCAGCTGCGATCCAGGTTTCGCCGCCTCTTCGACAATCTTCTTGCCGATGAAATGCGTGCCCTTGCCCAGTTCGTCGACAGTCAGCGAGCCAGCCTGCTTGGCTGCGGCCTTCTCGCTCAATTCAGCAAAGAGGGATTCAAAAGTCTTCATTATTCGTATCTATCCTCGAAATATTGGTAGGTTCAGGCCTTGAATGCGGCTTCAGCCTTCTCACGGATGGAATCAATGGCTTCCGCAGGATCCTCGGCACCATACACGGCGGAACCTGCGACCAGTACGTCGGCACCGGCCTCGGCTACAATGTGCGCGGTCTTCGGGCTGACACCGCCATCGACCTGAATCTTGGTGGCGAGGCCGCGACGGGTAATCTCGTCACGCAGACGACGTACCTTGGCCATCTGGTTGTCAAGGAACTTCTGGCCACCGAAGCCGGGCTCGACGGTCATGATAAGAATCATGTCGAATTCGTCGAGAATATCGAAAATCGGCTCGACAGGTTCGGCCGGACGCACCGCGAAGCAAGCCTTGCAACCCATCTCGCGCAGCTGGCGCGCCAGACGCACCGGAGCGTGGGTTGCCCCCATGTGGAAGCTTACGGATGCAGCGCCCAACTTGGCATATTCGGGTGCCCAACGATCCGGGTCCTCGATCATCAGATGCACGTCGACCGGAAGATCGGTGACTTCGCAGATACGAGCCACAATCGGCTCGCCCAAGGTCAGATTCGGAACGAAATGATGATCCATCACGTCGACGTGAACGAGATCTGCATTGGAGATGGCCTTGAGGTCGCGCTCAAGGTTGCAGAAATCAGCGGACAGGATGCTTGGTGCGATTTGAATAGTCATGGCTCTTAGTTCTATGAAAGGTAATCGACTTGCTTGTTATTTGATGCCAGGCTGCTTGTCGGTATTCGAGACAGTTTCGGCATCGTTGGTTTTGATTTCATCAACCGTTTGCTCGGGGAAAGACACCACGGAATCCGAAGAATCCTCCGATTCACCGTTTTCAAGACGCTGCTCGATTTCGGTGACGGTACGAAGCTTCTCCGCCAACAGGTCAGTGTCTTTGCCCATTTGCTGCACGACGATGAATGACACCGCGCCGAGCACGAACACCGCCATGGAGACCCACACATTGATGCGCACGCCCAAGAATTCGTGCGCATAATCGATACGCAGGGATTCAATCCAAGTGCGTCCCAGGGTGTACCACATGATGTACACGGCAAACAGGGAACCTGCCTTGAGTTTCTTCATGGCTTTGGAACCGATGTATACGATAAGTCGCGGCGCCGATGAGGTTCCAGATCATCTCGTACAAGAACGTCGGATGGAACAGCGTGCCACTCGGGCATGTGGCTCCGTCATAGCACTGTTCGCTATGCCCGATGGCAGTGCCTTCCATGTTGAGTTTCAAACCCCATGGAAGCGTTGTCGGAGCGCCATACAGTTCCTGGTTGAACCAGTTGCCCAAACGCCCAACAGCCTGCGCTACCAACAGGCCCGGAGCGATGGCGTCAGCCAGCAAGGCCATTGGATAGTGCTTATGACGGCACCATGCCCATGCGGCCAGCGCTCCGAACAGCACGCCGCCCCAGATGCCAAGTCCGCCATTCCAAATGCGGAACATTTCCGCCCAGTCGCCATCCGGTCCGAAGAAACGTTCAGGCGTGGTGATGATGTGATAAAGTCGTGCGCCGATAATGCCCGCAGGCACGCTGACCAGAGTGATATCAAGCACTTGGTCGAAATTGCCACCCAACTTTTTCCAACGTGTGGTGGTTATCCATACTGCAAGGACGATTCCCATCAAAATGCACAACGCATAGATATGAATCGTTACTGGACCGATGGAAAACTGCGAAATCGTTGGCGATGGAATGTATGCAAGTGTCATGGTTTCCTGATGGTAGTCCACGCATCCGATATGGTGCGTGGACCACCGAAATCGTCAGAATGGTTTACTTTGCGACACGCGCGTTATGGACGCCGTCCGCAAGCTCTTCGGCTTTGGCGGCCAACGCCTTGAGACCCGTGGCCTCATCGACTGCGTTTTTCCCGGATTCGTCAAGCATGGTGTGCACCAATGCGGATCCGACGATGACGCCATCAGCGTATGAGCCGACTCGCGCGCCTTGTTCGGCGGTGGAAACGCCGATGCCAACGCAGACGTTCTTCGCGCCGGCATTGCGCGTGCGTGCCACCAACTCTTCCGGAGAAGCATCGATGGTGGAACGTTCGCCAGTGACGCCCATACGGGCTGCCGCATAGACGAAGCCGCGAGCGTTGCCTGCCACGACCTTCAAACGGCTGTCGGTGGAGTCCGGGGACACGAGGAAGATTCGGTCAAGTCCATGACGGTCCGAAGCTTCGATCCATTCACCTGCCTCGTCTGGAATGAGATCCGGAGTAATCAGGCCGGCGCCACCGGCATTTTCAAAATCGCGTGCGAAACGTTCCACGCCGTAATGGTAGATGAGGTTCCAATAGCTCATCACCAGAGGGACTCCCCCGGCGTTGGCCACGGTTTCGACGGCTTTGAACACGTTCGCGATTTTCTCGCCGTTGTCAATGGCGATCTGCGAAGCCGCTTGGATGACGGGACCATCCATAACCGGATCGGAATACGGCAGACCAATCTCGACGGCATCGACGCCATGCTCAACCATGGTGCGGAATGCTTTCAACGAATAGTCAGAATCAGGGAATCCATATGGAAGATAACCGATGAATGCAGGCTTGTTCGCCGCTTTGAATTCATCGAACATGGCTTCCGTCGGACTCGGCTTATGGCTGATGCCGAGAGGCTGCCCGGACGGCGTGGTTACTGTTGCGTTCGTCATAATGGATACTCCTTCTTTCACTCGCCGTCCGCGTTATTGCCCTGGGCTCCATTGGCTTCGAGCGCTTTGGCTTGCTCGTCGGTCAGATAACCGAACCATTTGCCGGCAGTGTTCATATCCTTGTCCCCACGACCGGAAATGTTGATGATCATGACCGGATGCTCATATCCCTTGGCCTTGAGATCCTCAGCCGCCTTGTATGCGCCTGCAACGGCATGGGAACTTTCGATCGCCGGAATAATGCCTTCGGTCTCGCAGAGATCCTTGAAAGCGCTCATGGCTTCCTCATCGGTCGCCCAAGAATAATTGACACGTCCGATTTCCTTGAGCCATGCGTGCTCCGGGCCCACAGAGGCGTAGTCCAAACCAGCGGAGATGGAATACGTATCGAGGGTCTGGCCTTCGGAATTCTCAAGAAGATAGCTCTTGGCACCTTGGAACATACCCAGTTCACCGGTTCCCGGTGCGAAGCGAATGGCATGGCGTCCGGATTCCGGACCATTGCCGCCTGCCTCATAGCCGTACAGGTTCACGCGTTCGTCATCAAGGAACGCATTCATGATGCCGATGGCATTGGAACCGCCACCGACGCATGCACAAACCGCATCCGGGTGATCGATACCATACCAATCCTGAAGCTGCTGCTTAGCTTCCTCGCCGATGATCTTCTGGAAATCGCGCACCATAGCCGGGAATGGATGCGGACCGGCAACAGTGCCCAGCAGGTAGTGAGTGTCTTTTACATTGGTAACCCAGTCACGAAGAGCCTCGTTGATGGCGTCCTTAAGGATGTGATCGCCCAAGGTGACTTCCACGACTTCCGCACCAAGCATGCGCATACGTGCAACGTTCAGGGCCTGACGACGCGCATCGATTTGGCCCATGTAGATACGGCACTTCAGTCCAAGCATGGCGCACACCGTAGCGGTGGCGACACCGTGCTGACCTGCACCGGTTTCAGCAATGACCCGAGTCTTGCCCATGCGCTTGACCAGCAGGGCCTGACCGAGTGCATTGTTGATCTTGTGCGCGCCAGTGTGGTTTAAATCCTCACGCTTGAGGAACACGCGGGCGTCAAGACCAGTCTTTTCCCTCAGACGCTCGGCAAAGCGCGGCGCATCGGTCAACGGTGACGGACGACCGACATACTGCTGGTTCAATCGAGCCAGTTCCTTATGAAATTCCGGATCAGCCTTGGCTTCCTCGTAGACACGTTCAAGCTCGTCAAGCGCTGTAATCAGCGCTTCCGGCACATAGCGTCCACCGAACTGACCGAAATACGGTCCTTCATGACTTGCCAACGGGGTTTGTTCGGATGCTTTCACTCTTGCTCCTGCCTTTACTAGTCGCTCCACAGCCTGTTCATGGTTGGATGCGGTTGCGACACCTTCGCCAACCAGCACCGCGTCGGCTCCGGCGCGGGCATAATCCTCAAGTTCCACCGATCCGAACACTCCAGATTCCGCTACGCGGATCACATCGTCCGGCAAATCGGCGGCAAGCTCGTTGTATTTGTTCACATCGACCTTGAGATCCTTGAGATTTCGTGCATTGATGCCGATGACTCGCGCTCCGGCATTGATCGCGCGCTGAATCTCCTCGCGAGTGTGCGTTTCGACCAGCACCGTCATATTGAGGCTATGCGCCAGTTCAAGCAAAGACTTGAGCTTGTCGTCATCCAACGCGGCAACAATCAGCAGCACCAAATCGGCGCCATGCGCCCGTGCCTCCCAAATCTGGTATTCCGTGACAATGAAATCCTTGCGCAACACTGGAATTTTCACGGCTGCACGGACCTTATCGAAATCGTCAAGCGATCCAAGGAATCGACGACCTTCGGTCAGCACGGAAATCGCGCTGGCACCTCCTTTTTCGTATTCCCTGGCCAATGCGGCAGGATCAGGAATGTCGCTAAGGTGCCCTTTCGATGGCGAAGCCCTTTTAATCTCCGCGATCACCGGAATGCCATCCGCTTTTTTCAGCCACTGTCGCGCATCAATAGGGGCCGGCGCTTCGAATGTCTGACGCTTCACCTCATCAAGGGAAATGTTCTGTTCACGTGCTCGTTGGTCTTCGACAGCTCCCGCCACCAGTTCATCGAGTACAGACATGGTGTTCCTTTCAGCATTTTACTCGATTGGTTAGCTTGATTTGACTCACAACTGGCGAAGCTGCGAGGCGATCTGCACCGCTTCGACGCTGGCCTCGGCCTTGTTGCGAGTCTCCTGCCACTCACTGGCCGGCACGGAATCAAGTACGATTCCGGCTCCGGCCTGCACGCTCGCTTCATGGTCGCGGATGAATGCCGTTCGAATGGCGATTGCCATATCGAGGTTGCCTGAAAAATCGAAATAGCCGACAGTGCCGCCATAAATGCCACGATCTGCGGGCTCAAGCTCGTCGATGATTTCAATGGCACGTGGTTTTGGCGCACCGGAAAGCGTTCCGGCTGGGAATGCCGACGTGAACACATCGAACGACGTCATGTCGGGGTTAACTCGCCCGGTAACGGTCGAACAGATGTGCATAATGTGGCTGAATCGTTTGATATCCATCAAGGATACGACTTCCACGCTTTCCGGAAGACATACACGGCTCAGATCATTGCGGGAAAGATCAACGAGCATGATGTGTTCGCTACGTTCTTTTGGATCGGCAAGCAGATCCTTGGCAAGTTGCTCGTCTTCCTCAATAGTGGTGCCACGAGGCCTCGAACCGGCAATCGGGAAGGTCATGGCATGGCCATTGTCCACTTTGATCAGCGTTTCCGGGCTGGATCCAATAACGTTGAAGTCACGCCCCTGCGCATCGGTCAACGACATGAAATACATGTATGGGCTGGGGTTGAGCGTACGAAGCACGCGGTACACGTCGAATGGATCGGCTGGCGAATCAATGTCAAGACGCTGGGAAATGACTACCTGGAACACGTCACCATCGATGATGTGCTGCTTGGCGATTTCAACGGAACGCTCATAATCGCTCTTCTCCGTACGGAAACGAAGCTCGGGCTGGCTAATGGTCTCATCCAACACATTGACGCGAGCTTCACCTTCGACAGGCGTGGCGGCCTTACGCTGCATATCATCCAATCGCGCCACCGCCTCGTCGTATGCCGCATCGGCACGGGTGGATCGATCGTCTACGTTCACCGCATTGGCGATCATCCATACCGATCCGGACACATGGTCGACCACAGCAATATCCGTGGCCAATGCCAGAACTGTTTCCGGCTGCCCGGTCTCGTTCGGCGCCTCGGCACGCAAGGTCGGTTCCCAATGGCGAATCGCATCCCAACCGACGGTACCGACCAGACCACTGGTCAGGTTCGGCAGTCCTTCGACATGCGGCGCTTTCAGTGTTTTCAGCGCAGCATGCGCGACTTCCATCACATCGCCTTCGGTAGGCACGCCTGCGGGAACCTGACCCAACCAATCGGCCTTGCCGTTGTGGAACGCAACTGGGCCATGGAATTCACACCGATGAAGCTGTATCTGTTCCACGTGCCGCCGAATTCCGCGGATTCAAGAATGAATGTGCCGGAACGTCCTGCAGCAAGGCGTTCATAGAATCCGACAGGAGTCAACGAATCAGCCAGAAGTCGGCGCACAATCGGAATCACACGATATCCCTGATCAGCCAATTCGTGGAATTGTTCGCGACTCGGCCAGGTGGCGCCCCACTTGAGTGCTTGTACGCTGCATTCACTCATCGCTGGCCCTCCTGTTCCTTGGTACGGTATCCTACGACCACGGGCAGTTGCCCGCCTTCTTCAAAGCAGGAACGTTTGCCGGTATGGCAAGCCGCTCCCACTTGGTCAACTTCTACCAGAATGGCATCTCCATCGCAATCCAGCGCGAAGGACTTCACATACTGGGCATGTCCGGAAGTGTCTCCCTTGCGCCAGTACTCCTGCCTGGACCTCGACCAGAACGTGACGCGACCAGTCATCAGGGTGCGTCGTATGGCTTCGTCGTTCATGTAGCCGACCATCAGCACTTCTTTGGTGTCGAATTGCTGGATGACGGCTGCCACCAGTCCTTTATCGTCCCTCTTGAGACGTTCTGCGATTCGTGGGTCAAGAATAGTGCTGTTGTCGTATGCTTCGTTGGTCATGATGGTGTTATTGATTTGTTTCTTCGATTATTGATTACGTTATTCGCCTGTTTTGCGGTTTTCGGCTTTCATCGCACGGTATAGCCGGCGGCCTTGATGGCATCCTTGACTTCGCCGATGGTGACTTTGCCGTAATGGAAGATCGACGCGGCCAACACGGCATCCGCTCCGGCTTCGATCGCCGGGGGGAAATCGGCAGCCTTGCCCGCACCTCCGGAAGCGATGATCGGAATCTTCACTTCCTTACGCACGGCTTTAATCATTTCCAAGTCAAAACCCTGTTGGGTACCATCCGCGTCCATGGAATTCAGCAGGATCTCCCCCGCGCCCAACTCCTGAGCACGCTTGACCCACCAGATAGCGTCAATGCCGGTGGATTTGCGGCCTCCCATGGTGGTTACTTCAAAGCCCGACTGAGTGTGTCGCTCGCCCTGCTCACGGCGTGCATCGACGGATAATACGAGCACTTGGTTGCCGAATCGTTCTGCGACACGGCCAATCAGCGTCGGATCATTGATGGCCGCAGTGTTGACTCCTACCTTGTCAGCTCCGCAACGCAGCAGAGAATCCACATCTTCAGGGGCACGTACGCCTCCACCCACGGTCAATGGGATGAAAATCTGTTCGGCAGTTCGACTCACCACATCGACCATGGTCTGCCGATGCGAGCTCGAAGCGGTCACATCGAGGAAAGTCAGTTCGTCGGCACCCTGACGGTAGTATTCCGCGGCAAGTTCAACCGGATCGCCGGCATCGCGAAGATTCTCGAAATGCACGCCCTTGACTACTCGTCCCGCATCAACATCAAGACATGGAATGACTCGGACTGCCAGTGACATGCTGTTTTACTCCTTCGCGCATAATCATGTGTGCAACGAATGCAAGAGTAACCGTTTTACGTTACGCATGTTCGTCGGAAGTCCGAGTAGCGGACAGAACAAGCATCTTTCCTTGAAATCTAATCTTGTTCCTTAGCTGCGAGCTGCCCGCATGCACCATCGATATCCTGCCCGCGTGTGTCTCGCAACGTCGCAGTAATGCCTGCTTTATGAAGGATATCAAGGAACTGCTGTTCATCCTCAGGCTTCGAAGCGGTCCATTTCGATCCTTCGATGGGATTGAGCGGAATCGGATTGACATGAGCCCAATTGTCACCGTAATGGTTCAATCGCTTAGCAAGTAATTTGGCATGCTCGGCTTGATCATTGATACCGCGCATCAGAGCATATTCGATGCTTACGCGACGTTTCGAAGCCAAGTAATAGTCATGTGCCGCATCAAGCACCTGCGTAGTATTGAAACGCTTGTTCATTGGAACGAGCTCGTCTCGCAACTCATCGCTCGGAGCGTGCAAGGACACGGCCAAACGCACCGGAATGCCTTCTGCCGTGAGTTTCTTGATACCTGGTACCACACCGACCGTGGAGACGGTGATGTTGCGTGCCGAAATGCCGAAACCTTCAGGTGGCATGGCGCTGATTTGGCGTACAGCGCTCAATACGGACTTGTAATTGCCCATAGGTTCGCCCATGCCCATGAACACGATGTTGCTCAGGCGCCCGAGACCACCAGCGACTTCGCCGTCGTGCATGGCTTTCGCGGCCACACGAACCTGTTCCAGAATCTCGCCTGCCGACATGTTTCTCGTCAGACCCAATTGACCTGTGGCACAGAACGGGCAGCCCATTCCACAGCCTACCTGGCTGGAAATGCATAAGGTAGTGCGGGTGGGATACCGCATGAGCACGGACTCAATAAGAGAACCGTCGAACAGACGCCATAGCGTTTTGATAGTAGTGCCCTCATCGGCCACTTGACGGGTCACTTCGGTAATGAGCGTTGGGAAAAACGCCTCTGCGGCTTCGGCTCGTTTCGCTGCAGGAAAGTCAGAGAACTCTTCGGCAGCGACGTCGAAATGCCCATAGTAATGATTGGCAAGCTGCTTGACTCTGAATTTCGGAAGTCCAAGATCCTTGGCTTTCGCGATACGTTCGTCTTCAGTCATATCAGCAAAATGCAGCGGCGGCTTGCCTCGACGCGCATGATCTTTGGAAAGCACGTCGCGGAAGGCACCGGTAGTGCCTCCTGGAGTAATACCGGTTTCCGGCAAATCCTTCGTGGAATTCACGGAGTCGCTCATGCTTGTGTTTGCCTTTCTCACATTCCAGTTGCCCACAGCAGCACGCACACGAACGGCGCGCACAGCAGAATGGAATCCACACGATCCATCACGCCACCGTGTCCCTTAAGCAGGTGTCCCATGTCCTTGATGCCGATATCTCGCTTCAACATGGATGCGCACAAATCGCCAAACGTTCCGGCGATGCCGATCATGAAACCGGCCACGACAGGGACCCACCAGCGGGAAATCCACACATCCGACCCGTACGTGCAGAACATCACGGCAAAAGATCCGATCATGGAGAACAGAATGGAACCTGCAAGACCCTCCCACGATTTCTTCGGCGAAATGCGGGGCTTAGCTTGTGCTTGCCCAGCCATGCCCCGGCGAACAAACCACCGGTATCGCTCAACGCGGGCATGAATACCATCATAATAGCATGCGCGACGGGATGATCATTGAATGTCAACGGCATGATGAGGCAGGAAGCCAGAAGCGGAATGTACAGCACGGTGAACATGGAGACCGCGACATGGCTCAGCCTGCTATGGCTTACCTCTCCCTGCTCATGGTTGAAGGAGGATTCAAGTCTTGCGCCTGCATCGGTGTGGGAAAGCTTATCCGCCACGGCCAGAGAGATGCGGCTGCCGAACGTCACTTTAGCGCTGGCGGCGATCGCTACGACCACCAAAGACACCAGCACGCATACCGTCATGGCGACGATATGACGTTCGCTGTAATAGGTGGACAGCAACGTCGCCGCCGAACATACCCACAACACCGCCACGGGAATATGAAGTCCCGCAGTGGCGAAATCGACGCGCAGCTCCCAAAGGGCAAGCACCATGAACAGCACAACCAGATAGACGAACAAGTCAATGCTGATCAGCAGACACGCCAAGATGAGGATGACGAGCACCGCCCCTGTGGCGATGGCCTGCGGCATGTTGCGTCCGGTTTTCTTGTTGATGGCGTTAATGGCCTCTTCGGCTTCTTTTTCGCGTTGCTCCTGTTTTTCCATCATGTTCCCTGTCTGGCTGTGCGTCGATTCTTTTCAGGAGATAAAGGTCTCTCAGACCTCCATGATCTCCTTCTGCTTGGCTTCGAGCAGGGTATCAAGTTCATCAGTGGTCTGCTTGGTGATCTTGTCGAGCTCCTTGAGCAGACGATCGCCCTCGTCCTCACCCATCTCGCCGTCCTTGATGGCCTTGTCAAGGGATTCCTTGGCCTTGCGTCGGATGTTGCGCACTGCGACCTTGCCATCTTCCGCCTTGCCCTTGGCGAGTTTGACATATTCCTTGCGACGTTCCTCGGTCAGCTCCGGCATGGTCAGGCGAATGACGTTGCCGTCGCGACGCGGGCTGGCGCCCAGATCGGAATCACGCAACGCCTTCTCGACGGCATTGGCCTGGGACGCGTCAAACGGAGTGACGGAC
>ENA-OQJR01000678-OQJR01000678.1-human-gut-metagenome-genome-assembly--contig:-NODE-678-length-10569-cov-3.852327_pt1 | contig 10569 bp, 10 predicted proteins | sample MGYA00242614_ERZ504781 | MGnify/ENA primary metagenome ERZ504781 (study PRJEB26092, sample SAMD00036365) | human gut metagenome | host: Homo sapiens | study: EMG produced TPA metagenomics assembly of...
AGAATCTCTCGATACTTGGTCATGGTCATGACCTCCTTTGAATGAATTTACACCAGCTGGTGCATGATTACATTCTAAAGGATTTATGATAAAGGTTTCCACTACCGGAATGGTGGTTTCCTAAAAACGGATTTGCGGTTTCCTGTCACCGGACAGCAGGGACACGGGCACCGGATTATTCACTTATGAAGCAATTGTTCCTTTTATCAATATGAATTATAATGGTTTGAAAAATGCTATAATTGAAATACTTTCCGGTGCTTCGATTAAAGTAAATACATCTGCTTTCAAAAATGATACGGTGAATATACAAAGCAAAGATGATGTGCTTACGTATTTGATCCATCTTGGCTATCTGGGATATAACCAGAACAGAAGAACTGCATTTGTTCCAAATGAAGAAATCCGGCAGGAGCTGACTACGGCGGTTGAGAGTAGAAAATGGAATGAGATGATTACTTTTCAGCAGGAATCAGAACATTTACTGGAGGCTACGCTGGACATGGATGAAGAAGCGGTTGAAGCGGGAATTGAGAAAATCCATACAGAGTATGTTTCGAATATTCAGTATAATAATGAGAATTCTTTGAGCAGTGTACTTGCAATTGCATATCTGAGTTCAATGGAATATTATTTTAAACCAGTTCGTGAACTGCCGACAGGACGTGGGTTTGCAGACTTTGTATTTATTCCAAAACCAGAATACGTTTCCAGTTATCCGGCGCTTGTCGTAGAACTTAAATGGAATAAGAATGTCAAGACAGCATTACAGCAGATTAAGGAAAAACAATATCCGGATTCAGTTCTGGATTATACCGGAGACATTTTGCTGGTTGGGATAAACTATGACAAGAAGACAAAAGAACATCAGTGTCTGATTGAAAAGTATGAGAAATTATAAAAGTATTGATAAAACGGAAACCATTTTCTATTGAGAGGTGACAGATAATATGGAACTAAAGGAGAAAACTCCACATACGATATTAAATGAAATAATTGAAGCGGCAAAAAAATGCGGACAGGTTATGCTTCAGGCGGACAGGGAAAATTTTGGCATTAAGGATAAGGCAGGAAAAGCAAATTTTGTTACGAAGTATGATTGCAAAATTCAGAAAATGCTGGAGAAAAAGTTGTCTGAGATTCTTCCGGAAGCGGAGTTTTTGGGGGAAGAAGAGGATTGCCAGATTAACAGAAATGCAGAATATATTTTTGTGGTGGATCCGATTGATGGAACTACCAATTTTATTAAAGATTATCATATGAGCTGTGTATCTATTGGATTGATTCGAAATGGAAAGAGATATATGGGAGTCGTGCATAATCCGTATCTTAATGAAACTTTCTATGCGATTTCCGGTGAGGGTGCATATATGAATGGAAATGCGATTCATGTATCGAAGGATGATCTGGCAAACAGCATTGTTTTGTTTGGTTCATCACCGTATAATACGGAGCTTGCGAAGGCATCCTTTGAATTAGCTTACGAATATTTTCAAAAATGCCTTGATATCCGACGAAGCGGATCTGCAGCACTTGATTTATGTGCCATAGCATCAGGAAGAGCGGAAATTTATTTCGAGCTTATTTTATCTCCATGGGACTTTGCGGCAGGTGCACTTATTGTTGAAGAAGCAGGCGGAATTGTGACGACTGTTGAAGGAGAAGAACTTCCATGCCTGGAAAAGAGTTCGATTCTTGCAAGAAATAAGCAGTAGTTCTGAAATCTGGAGGTGCACGATGAAAAAGTTAACAACAGGGAAAATATGGCAGTTTGCAGCCGGACAGTTTGGATGGGCGATGTTGTCCGGGATTATTTCTAACTGGCTTGTATATTTTTATCAGCCGGATAAGACAGCCATCAGTCAGGGACAGACAGTGTTCATTCCACAGGGGCTGGTGGTCTTTGGCATATTTACTATTATTGGCGGAATTACAGCTTTCGGAAGGATTTTTGATGCTTTTACAGATCCAATGATCGCCTCTTTATCTGACAGATGTACGTCAAAGAATGGGCGAAGAATTCCGTTCCTGAAATGGGCATCTTTACCGCTGGCGCTTTCTACAGTACTGGTTTTCTGGTCACCGGTTAATAAAAACAGCTGGATCAATGGAGTGTTTTTGCTGATTATGATTCTGGCGTACTATCTTTCCATTACTGCGTACTGTACACCATATAATGCGCTGATTCCGGAACTTGGACATACCCAGCAGGAAAGACTTAATATTTCCACAGTCATTTCCTTTACATTTATTGCCGGAACTGCAGTGGCGTATCTGGCACCTACGATATGGGGGATGTTTATTCCTGCTTTTGGCAGAGTTGGTGCTATCCGTATGACCTTTACTTTGATGGCGGCTATAGCGTTTATCTGTATGCTTGTGCCGGTATTTTGTATCCGTGAAAAAGACTATGTAGATACGGTTCCTGCAAAAGAGTCAGCTTTTGGATCTCTTGCAGCTACTTTTAAGAATGGAGAATTTCGCAAGTTTGTGGCATCTGATATTTTCTACTGGATTGCACTTACCATGTTTCAGACAGGTCTTCCATTTTTTGTCACCAGTCTTTTGAAACTTCCGGAAACAATGACAACTTTGTATTTTGTGGGAATGACAGCGTTGTCTCTTGTATTTTATATTCCGGTAAATAAGCTTACTCCTAAACTTGGAAAGAAAAAGATGATCTTGTTTGCATTTGCAGTATTTAGCCTTGCTTATTTTTATACCGGATTTATGGGAAAAATGAGTTTTATTCCGGCATCGGTGCAGGGACTGATCCTGACAGTCGTGGCGGCCCTTCCTATGGCGATTTTCGGAATTCTTCCGCAGGCTGTTGTGGCAGATATTTCGCAGAGCGACTCGATTACATCAGGAAGCAATCGTGAAGGAATGTTTTATGCGGCGAGAACATTTGCGTTTAAACTTGGGCAGAGTATTTCTATGTTGATATTTACAGCAGTCTCGACGATAGGGGCAGCAGAGGGAACTGGTTATAGAGTTGCTGCTTTTGGGGCAGCAGTATTCTGTTGTATAGGCGGAATTATACTGGTATTTTATAATGAGAAAAAGATTAATGGGATTATTAATAGGCACCAGTAAAGATTATAATACAGGCATGTATCGAATGGTGAAAAGCAGATAGCAACAGAATTATGAAAAAGTAACAGGAGTACATACGAATGGAAATAATACATGAGAATGAATATTTGTATAAAATGAATGATGAAATAGAACCATATCTTGCAACGCACCGTCAGGAGGGGTACGTTCCTGGTGCAGAGGATCATCTGCACCAAAAAGACACGGGGATAGTGGGGAAAATTCATGTACAGCGTTACCTGGCAGAGAAACCGAAAGGCGTGATTATAATCAGTCATGGTTTTACAGAAGCAGCGCCGAAATATGATGAGATGATTTATTATTTTCTGAAGGCTGGATATCATGTGTATATGCCGGAACATATGGGACATGGACAAAGTTATCGCCTGACATCAGATCCATCTCTTGTACATATAGATACCTGGAAGCGATATGTGAGGGATTTTTTGAAAATATGCCATGTGATAAAAAAAACATACCCTGAATTACCGCTGGTTCTTTTTGCTCATTCCATGGGTGGGGCAATTGGTACAATCGCAGCTGCATGGGAACCGCAACTGTTTCAGAAGATTATATTGAATTCTCCTATGCTCCGCCCGCTTACCGGAAATGTTCCCTGGCCATTGGTGATCGCTATTGCACAGACGAAGTGCCTTTTGGGAAAAAAGGAAGACTATGTGGCTGGTCAGAAGCCTTATGATGGTAGTGAGACTTTCGAAACCAGTGGATGTACTTCCAGACCGAGATTTGAAAAATATAATGAGCTGCGTAAAGAGAATAAAAAATTCCAGGTTAGTGCAGCTTCTTATGGATGGCTTCTGGCGTCTGTAAAAATGAGCTGGTACATAAAATATTGCGGATGGAAGAAACTGTCAGCACCTGTTTTGCTATTTCAGGCAGAAAAAGATGATTTTGTATCTGTAAACGCATTGAGAAAATTTGCAGAGAAAATCAATCACAGAGGAATCACTTCCTGTGAATATGTTTACCTGCCGGGAACCAGACATGAGACCTACTGCAGCGGTGACAGGACGATGGAAATGTATTTAGATAAGATTATGAAGTTTCTGGATTCATGTAGCGGGGAGATGTTTTCTCATTATGAGGTGTTGAGAGAGTAAGTCATTGTCTGAAAGTTATATAAAACCTTTGGAATGTTGCTTTACGCTAAAATGGTTTCATGTTATCATTATTTTAGTTGAAAATTTTGATGACAGGAAGCCATTTTTGATTGTGAGGTGTAATGAATGGGGAGAGTTTTTAATACAACGGGTGTGTGTATTCCGGAGAAGCATTATATGGTAAATATTAATGGTCGTTTACAACAGATTAAAGTGCTTGTGGATGAGGGAAAATATTTTACCATTAACAGGGCCAGACAATATGGTAAAACTACAACTTTGCGCGCACTGGCAGAAATGCTTCGGGATGAATATTATGTTGTATTACTTGATTTTCAGACATTTGACAATGAGAAATTTAGTAATGGAAATGTGTTTTCAGTAGCATTTGCTGGTTCTTTTTTGCGTGTATTTCGCAGAAACTGTAAGACTATGAATAACGAAATGGCCTCAGTTATAGACGAGATGAGAAAGGATGCCGATTATGCTAACAGATACTTTTCTCTGAAAGAGCTATTTGAGGGATTAAGTGATATATGTGAAGCGGCAGACAGAAAAATAGTTCTTATGATTGATGAAGTAGACAGTGCAGCGAATAATCAGGTTTTTATTGATTTTCTGGCACAGCTTAGGGCACAGTACCTGGACAGAGAATTTTATCCGGGATTTCAGTCGGTGATTCTGGCAGGAGTGTATGATATTAAGAATTTGAAGAGAAAACTCAGACCAGAGGAAGGACATAGATATAACAGTCCATGGAATATTGCCGCAGATTTCAGCATCGAAATGAGTTTTTCTGAATCAGAGATAGCAGGGATGTTGCAGGAGTACGAAATTGATCATCGTACAGGGATGAATATATCAAAAATGTCAGAATTGCTATATGCGTATACAGCGGGATATCCGTTTCTGGTTTCAAGAATCTGCCAGCTGATGGATGAAAGGGTACGGGACGAATATGAAAATCTGAAATTGGTATGGACGGAAAATGGTTTTAATGAAGCAGTGCGTATTCTGCTTGCGGAGAAGAATCCTTTATTTGAATCATTAGTTGGAAAAATATGCGATTATCCGGAGTTAAGTGTTATGCTGAAAACATTACTTTTTACAGGAAGAAATATCGCGTATAATCCGGATGAAACCTCGATTGATATGGCTCAGATGTTTGGCTTTATTAAAAATCAAAATGGGAATGTGGTTATTGCAAACAGAATTTTTGAAACGAGATTATATAATTATTATCTTACAGAAGCAAAGATGCAGCAGACAGAGATATATAAGGCAGCCCTGCAGGACAAGAGTCAGTTTATAGTTAATGGATATCTGGATATGGAAAGGATATTGGAACGTTTTGTTGTTCATTTCCAAGATATTTACGGGGAATCTGATGAAAAATTTCTGGAAGAGCAGGGGAGGAAGTTCTTTTTACTATATTTGAAACCGATTATTAACGGGACAGGAAATTATTATATCGAATCCAGAACAAGAGATCTTCGAAGAACAGATGTAATTGTAGATTACCATGGACGGCAATATATAATTGAATTAAAGATATGGCACGGTGACGAGTATAATAAGCGGGGAGAACAGCAGCTTTTTGGATATCTGGAAGATTATCATGTGGATAAAGGATATATGCTTAGCTTTAATTTTAACAGGAAAAAACAGTCGGGAATCCGGAAAATTATAGTGAATGGGAAAACGATAGTGGAGGCAGTGGTATAAATTAATTCACCAGAAAAAGAAAACCATTTTTTGAATAGTCATATGTGATGCTGGCGATTTTAAGTGACGAAGAACTTGGAGATAAGATAACAATGGAGCAATATTATTACAACCATATGAATAAGGCGCAGCAGGCTGCATATCACAGCATTCTTAGCGGTGTGAAAAACCTGGCGGATGAATTTCAGATTCCGGCATTAGAGGGAGAAGAACTTTATAATGTTTTTTTTCAGATGCGTCTGGATCATCCGGAGATATTTTGGGTGAGCAGTTATAAATACCGGTATTATAAAAACTCTCCGAATCTGATTTTTATTCCGGAGTATCTTTTTGATAAAAAGAAGATTTGCGAACATCAAAAGGCTATGACTGCCAGAGTTGAGAAGCTGATTCGCCCGGCTCAGAAGCTGTCTGAATGGGAGAAAGAGAAGTATGTGCATGATTTTATCTGTGAAAATATCCGCTATGACAAACTGAAAAAATCATATTCCCATGAAATTATCGGACCGTTGGGGCAAGGCGTTGGTGTTTGTGAGGGAATCGCAAAAGCAGTAAAGGTTTTGTTAGATGCACTGGGAGTCTGGTGTGTGATTGCAATCTGTGGAAATAATCCTGAGAAGGGGATTAAGTATCGCCACACATGGAATATCGTAAAAATAGGAGGTACATATTATCATCTGGATGCGACCTTTGATAATACTCTGGGGAAAGATCGTGAGACTTCTGAAATCCGCTATGATTATTTCAATCTGGATGATTCACAGATTTTCAGGGATCATGAGCCTCTTATTGCGCCGGCGCCTCACTGCGGTGATCATGAGCACTTTTACTATAAGGAGAAGAAGCTTTCTTTTACTAAGAAAGAGGATGTGTATAAACGTTCTTTGCAGGCGGCGAAGAAAGGCAGGGTACTTATTTTTCACTGGAGAGGCGGTTATCTGACAAAGGAAGTACTGAAGGAATTGCTGGAGCTTATCCGGAAAGCAGGAGATGAGAAAGACAAAACAGCAATGGTCAGCATAAACTGGCCGCAGGCAGTTATTCGTGTTCAGTATACGGATATGCAGGTACAGGAGAGTGTGACAATAGAGGAAGCGAATGAAGGGGAAAAATAGATGTAATAAACAGCTTGACTTTTTCCGTGTGAGGATAGGGCTTTTTAAAAGAATGTGATCAGAGTGAGAAAACAGCCGAGATGCGGGACAGGGAATTAAAAGAAATCAGGAAGCAGGAACAGTATAGGAAAGCTATATCATGTATGGAAGAGGAACAGTATGATAAGGCAATAATTTGTTTGAGGGACTTCCAAGAGATTATGAAGATGCCAGAAATAATTTCAGGGAATAAGGGTGAAATAAATGAATCAAAATTGCATGATTACACGAGAAGCAGCGTTGGAATTCGGTTTATCATTTCAGAATACATATACGGAAAGACCTTTCCGTGATCAGAACTGGCAAGTGGTAAGAGCGAGGGAAAACAAAAAAAGTTTTTTTATGGATCTATGAACGAAACGGTTATGTTAATCTGAATGTAAAAGCAGATCCGGAGTGGCGTGATTTTTGGCGAAGTGCCTATGAATCTGTACAGGCTGGTTATCATCAGAATAAGGAACATTGGAATACCATTATTCTAAATGGGATGGTACCGGATAAAGATATTAAAAGAATGATATCCGAAAGCTATGATCTCATAACATACAGCCCGACAAAGAAGATTTATGAGGCAGTGAAGCAAATTCCGAAAGGATGCGTTGCAACTTATGGTCAGGTTGCCGAAATGGCAGGGAATCCGAGAATGTCGAGAGCGGTAGGGAATGCCCTCCATAAGAATCCGGATCCGGAGCATATTCCCTGTTATCGGGTAGTGAATTTCAGAGGAGAACTGTCAGGGGCTTTTGCCTTCGGCGGTAAAGATGTACAGAAAAAGCTACTGGAAGCAGATGGAATTGAGGTTGTCAATGGAACGGTGGATTTAAAAAATATGGATTGACGCAAAGAGATGATAAACTGTGAGAAAACAGATACGGATGATTACCTTATTAACATTTGGGGGCGGGCAAATCTTTCCGGATCTGCCTGGCAGTGGAAGAAATTGCAGGAAACATTGTAGAACATGGATTTACAGGTAAAAAGGAAAACATTTTATTGATCTTCGGCTGACATTGGAAAAAGATGGAAGCGGGTGCCTGTCACTGCGTGACAATGGGGTGAAATTTAATCCCCTGGAATACAGAAACAGGGATACACAATATGGACTTGCTATTATCAGGGGGATTTCAGAGAAAATAGATTACCATTATGTGGCATCCATGAATTGTCTGAATTTGATGATCAGGTGAAGAATCATATATGAGGAATATGAAATGAATTACAGGAATGTAAAAATATCACAAGATGCGAGGATTGCGAAACAGTCAGTAATTGTGGGAGATGTAACAATTGGTCGTGACAGTTGTGTTTTATATTATGCTGTGATCCGGGGCGATGATGCACCGGTTGTGATCGGTGAGGAGTCAAATATTCAGGAGAATTGTACGATTCATGTAAACCATAACAGACCGGTATATATTGGAAATAATGTGACTATAGGGCATAATGCTGTGATCCATGGCTGTACCATCGGTGACAGAACTTTGATCGGAATGGGAGCGGTAATCCTTGACGGAGTAAAGATCGGAAAGGACTGTATTATAGGTGCAGGAAGCCTGGTTACCAAGAATACTGTGATACCGGATGGCTCACTGGTAATGGGCAGTCCGGCCAGGATCAAACGAAATCTCACCTGGGAAGAAAAGCTTGGTATTATGGAGAACAGTAAGGAATATGTAACGGTATCTCTGGAAATGAAAGAACAGGGCGTGTTATAGAAAAAAGAAAGTCCGGCAGAAAAAAACAAGTAATATGTTGATGGAGAATAATTCAAATGATAGTTAACAAGTGTTCGGAAAATTTACTTACAAAATCAAAAAAATTATATGAGAATTACAGGGATAACTGTATAGTGGTCCAGAGAATGCTGGAGAAGTATAAAAAGATATATTCCAATATTTCTGATTATTCTATTATGCATTTTATAGATATTGCAGAATTTTGCGATTTAATAATGGACAGACAGAAGCTGGAAGATTTGAATGGAGATGAATGCTACTGCCTTTTGATGGCGGCTCTGTTTGCTCATACCGGATTTGGTTTAAATCAGGAAAGCATGAATAAATATATAAGCAAGCTGGGGATCCAAAAGCAGACGCAGCCGCTTTCATTCCTGCAGATCATGAACAAATATCATGTTTTGTTCAGTGCGTGTCTGATAGAAGAATACGGAGATATATTTGAATTTCCGTCAGAGATATATAAGCATGCCATAATCAGTATGCTGTATTTTATTGGCGGAAATAGTGATGATATAAATCAACTGGAAGAAGTTTTGCTGTCAGACAATCAAAATTCTGTCAGATTAAAAGATCTGGCAGCAGTTCTTGCTGTTGGAAATCAGCTTGCAGAATTGAAGAATACAAATCTTGATCTGAATTATGAGGATTTTGATAAGTATAATTCTGAAGAGATTGTTGGATTTGTTGAAAGAAACGTTGTAAGAAGCATTGCTGTTAAATATGGCAAACTTGTGATAGAAGCAGGCGGATCGGATTCGGCATATGCACTGATTGAAAGAAAAGTAAATTTGATCATTAATAATTTCGAGAAGCTCCTCAGCAGTCTGACTCATGGATCAGGTGACAATGCCGGCCTTTTTGGCATTGATTCGATAGAACTCAAATGTGTTCTGTCCGCTGAAAATTCAAAAAAGATCTACCTTAATAAGGAAATCGAAGAATCATGGACAGAAGAGGACATTGAACTTTTTAATAAACTTTCTTTTGAGGAAAGAGTATTTTATGCGGATTATCTGTCTACAGAGTTTGAAATAACCAAATTTCTTGTGGATTTTGCAAAAACAAATAAAGCAGTACTTGCGGGATTAGAGTATAGAGTAAAATCACCGAAGTCCTTATATAATAAGCTTTATCAGAGAGTAGAGAAGTCTTTTTTTGATTCAATAGCAGATATTATTCGTTATACAGTGATATTGGAACCGAAAGAATATGTTGAACAAATACGATCTGTGACAGATGCCTTGTATGAGAAGAACTGGAAGATATATTCATTGAAAAATTACTAGGGTCAATGACAGTTTTCCATATAATGGCGTAAATGCCAAGTTTAAAAACTCTAACGCAACTATCGTATTGAAATCCAATTCCATACTCAGGAAAGCTTTGATGTGAAAATGAGTGAGGAAGATCATAAACTCTATGAACAAAGAAGAGTGTTAGAACCCGGATGCGATGAGTATAACAGAATATTACAGTTACAGCTGAAATTATATTCTGATATGGAATATCCTGAAAATATTGCGGATTTAGAAAAAATCTGACGCACATCAAGGATATCTGACGCAGGATTTCACGCTCTGATGAGCAGTAACCTGACCGAATTAATAGTTACTGTTCACACACCACTATCCCGCGAGGTGTTTTGGCATGAATATGCCAAAATCCCGAGACATACAAGCCAAAATTCCATTGCCGCAGGCAATCTGGAATGAATTTTGGCTACGTTACTGTGAA